>ENA-OQAS01001646-OQAS01001646.1-human-gut-metagenome-genome-assembly--contig:-NODE-1646-length-10220-cov-1.997523_pt1 | contig 10220 bp, 20 predicted proteins | sample MGYA00242733_ERZ504523 | MGnify/ENA primary metagenome ERZ504523 (study PRJEB26092, sample SAMD00036239) | human gut metagenome | host: Homo sapiens | study: EMG produced TPA metagenomics assembly of...
TAAATTCCATGGCAGTCCGTAACAACAAAGGATGTGGAAGAGGGAACCACATACCTTTCCATCATTGGAAATAATCTCCAGATTCTGAAGGAGGCATTATGAGTCTGATTACTTGCGAGAACCTTACATTGGGATATGAAGGAAAAGCGATTTTGTCCGGGCTGGATTTCAGCGTAAATTCCGGTGATTACCTTTGTATCGTAGGAGAAAACGGCTCTGGGAAATCCACACTGATGAAAACTCTTCTTCATCTTCAGAGCCTATGAGCGGCAGTATCATTCTGGGAGACGATTTAAAAATCAACGAGATTGGCTATCTGCCACAGCAGACTGCGCTTCAGAGAGACTTCCCTGCTTCGGTAGATGAAATTGTGATGTCCGGTTTCCTGGGAAGAATGGGACTTCGTCCTTTTTACAATAAAGCAGAGAAAAAAGAAGCCCACGAATTGATGGAGAAAACCAGGATCACGGATCTGGCTGACCGTTGTTATCGACAGTTGTCCGGAGGGCAGCAGCAGAGAGTTCTGCTTGCAAGAGCACTTTGTGCGACCAGGAAAATCCTGCTTCTGGATGAACCGGTTTCCGGGCTGGATTCACAAATGACAGAAGAAATGTATCGGTTAATTGAGAAGATCAACCGGGAAGACAAGATAACGATCATTATGATCTCGCATGATATCCGTGGGGCAATGGAATATGCAAGTCATATCCTGCAGATTGGTCAGAAAGTTATTTTTGAATCGAAAGAAAATTATCTGCGGGCGTATACGAAGAGAAGTGTTCTAGGAAATACAGGAGGGAAAAAATGATAGAAAAGCTGATATTTTATATGGGATATCCTTTTGTGCGGTATGCACTGATCGTTGGCGTACTGATTGCACTTTGTTCCTCCTTACTTGGAGTGACACTGGTATTGAAAAGATTTTCGTTTATCGGAGACGGCTTATCCCATGTTGCATTTGGAGCAATGGCGGTAGCATCGGTTTTAAATATTACAAACAATATGCTGTTTATCCTTCCGGTAACGGTCGTATGTGCGATTTTATTATTACGGACAGGACAAAATACAAAAATAAAAGGAGATGCGGCGATTGCAATGATCTCAGTTGGAGCACTTGCAATCGGTTATCTGCTTATGAATGTATTTGCGACAGGTCCTAATCTTTCGGGAGATGTATGTACTACATTATTTGGATCTACTTCTATTTTGACATTGAAGATTGAACAGGTGTGGCTGTGTGTGGTATTGTCGGTTGTGGTTGTTGTGTTATTTATCGTATTTTATCATAAATTTTCTGCGTGACCTTTGATGAAACGTTCGCAAAGGCAACAGGCATCCGGGCAGACCGTTATAATTTGCTGATCGCCGTGATCACAGCGCTGATCATCGTACTTGCAATGAACCTGGTAGGCTCGTTACTGATCTCGGCACTGGTCATCTTTCCGGCACTATCCGCGATGCGTATCTTTAAAACATTTTTCAGTGTAACGGTATGTTCGGTTGTATTATCTGTGTGCTGTGCGATCAGTGGGATGCTTTTGTCAATCCTGGCAGGAACACCGGTTGGTTCAACGATCGTGGCAGCCGATATTGTGGCCTTTTTGATCTGCTGCATGATTGAAAAAATCGCGGGAGGGAAATAAAGTGAAAAAATTACAGAAATGGCTGATATTGTTTGTGGGAATTCTTTTGATAACCGGATGCAGAGATAATGCAAGCAGCAACAAGAAAGTGAATAACGGGAAATCTGTTAATGATGTATTAGAGAAACAGACAAAAGCGGAAGAACAGAAGGAACAGACAGAGGAAAAGGACAAGAAAAAAGAAGTACAGACACTTCAGAAAATACGGAGACAGAAGATGTAGATTATGATCTTACAGAAATGAACAGTGATATGGTCTACGCGACAGTTTACCAGATGATGATGGAACCGGAGCAGTATGAAGGAAAAACAATCCGGATTGACGGGAATTATTATATAAGTAAGGATGAAGCGACAGGGAATACCTATCATTTTTGCGTGATCAAAGATGCGCTGGCGTGCTGCGCGCAGGGACTGGAATTTGTCCGGAAAAATGAGGAAGAATTGTCGGATGAAGATTATCCGGAACAGGAAACAGAAATTATCGTTCAGGGAACGTTCGAGACATATAAAGAACCAAATGATGAGACTTTGTATTGCAGGATCACAGATGCGGATATGCAGATAAAAAAATAAGAAGAGAAAAGATGGATCATGAAGGAATACGGGAAAAAGATTAGCAGATATTTGATGAAAAACAAAAAAGGAAGATTTTATTGTGTGGCAGGTGTGTTGTATCTGCTGGCAATTTTGTTTGTCATGAATGATGCCTGGCTGTATCAGACACCGATCGTGAAAGTGACAAAGTAGTGACAATTGTAGAAGGGAAAAGCAAAAGTACCCGTGGAACAGAAGAAACGAAATATAAGCAGAGTCTTTATGGTAAGATCCTAAACGGAAAAGACAAAGGAAAAGAAGTCCGGATTGCCAATGAATACACAACAACAGAAATGGTTGACCAAAAATACCATAAAGGTGACCGGGTGTTTTATAAGGGATCATCGATCATTGGAGTAAAGCGGGATACGATGCTGGTTGTTATGCTTGGCTTCCTTGCACTTCTGCTCCTTGGGATTGCCGGACGGCAGGGCGGTTTGACGATCATAACAGCAATGTTGAATATCCTGATTTTTGTGATCGGTTTCTGGACGGCGGATGACACATCGGAAATTCTGAGTGTATGTAGCAGACTGATCCTTTTTTTCGCAGTGGTAACGCTTGTTGGATTAAATGGAATCCACAGGAAAACTTTTGCCGCACTATTGACAACACTATGTGTCCTGCTTATGATCATGGGGATATTTGATCTTGTTATGCAGCATATGGAAGAACTGGATTATTCGACGATGGAATATCTGGGCAGTATTGATAATCCGGATGAAATTTTCCATGCAGAGATCCTGTTGTCAGGACTCGGTGCCATCATGGATGTGGCGGTTGCCATATCGGTGGCTTTAAGCGAAATTGTTGAGCAGAAACCGGAAGTAAAATTTGTGGAACTTTTCCGTTCGGGCAGAGAGATCGGATATGACATTATGGGAACAATGATCAATGTGCTGTTGTTTGTGTTTGGCTGCGGTCTGATTCCTACATGTTTGATCCGGATGAACAATGAGGTGCGTTTTGTTACCATTGTAAAATTGCATATTCCATGTGAATTATGCCGTTTCTTTGTAGAAAGTATCGGAATTGTACTGGCGATCCCAGTGTCTATTTTCATAACAGCAGTTATGATGAAACTATCTGTGAAAAAGAGGGAAAAAAGATGTTGATCATATTGGGACTGATTTTAATGATAGTAGTAGTGCTTGTAGGAGGGGACAGAGGCGCCATGTCTCTGATGCTCTGGCGGGAAATATTTTGTGCCTGAGTCTTGCAATCTGGCTTTATGCCATCGGAGCACCCGTGTTTCTGGTTACTGCCGGTGCAGGAATTTTAATTTCCTGTATCACTTTGTTTTATCAAAATGGGACGAATATTAAAACCTGGAGTGCATTTCTTGCGGTTGCAATTACAATGTGTGTGTTATTTGCATTTATTTATCTGGTCGTATGGAAAGTGGGGCGGGAGGATTGAATGAGAATCCGAGGCAGCCGGAGAGGATGTTTCTATTGATAATATGAACCTGGATATCAGTATGCCCAAGGTTGCAACAGCCGTAATTGTACTCAGCACGTTAGGAGCTGTGATCGATATGGCACTGACAGTAACAACTTCCGTATATGAGGTGAAATGTCATAAGCCGGATATCAAAATGAACAAACTGGTTCAAAGTGGAATGAAGATTGGAAAAGATGTGATTGGAACAACGGTTAATACGTTATTGTTTGCATATCTGGGAGAATCGCTGTTGTTATTTGCGTATTTGAGAATGCAGAATTACTCCATTGAGCTGTTGCTCAACTCCAAAATTCTTTTTCAGAACTGTATTTCCATGATTTTTGGAGCAATTGCCTGTATAATGATAATGCCGGTTTCAGCAGTTCTGATTGCAAAAAACTGTGAGCTTTTTGATTGGATGGAAAATAGTAAATAGCAGGTTGACAGCAGGGAAATATCTGTGATAAACTTGTTTAGAATTAAACTGTTTACGAGTGAACAATTTATTCGTGAACAGTTTTCTTTTTTGAAGAAGCAAAAAGTGGAAGGAGGAAAGTCATTTGTGTGAAGGATATGAAGAGCGAATCCACGTAGGACATCAGGTGCACCGGATAGACCGTTCGATTTCAACTGCTGGAAATGCGTGTAAAGAAGAAGGACTGGATGAGATTGCCTGATGCATGGCTGGATCTTACGCTATCTATATGAACATCAGGATAAGGAAATTTATCAGAAAGATATAGAAAAGTATTTTGGTATCTGCCGTTCAGCGGTAACAAATATTATCCAGACTCTGGAGAAAAAGGTACATCTGCCGTGCATCGGTTGCAAATGATGCGCGTCTGAAAAAAGTAATGCTGACAGAAAAAGGACGGGAAAACCATGAAAAACTGGGAGAAATTTTTCAGAAAATGGATGCGCAGTTGGAAGAAGGCATTACAGAAGAAGAATTACATGCATTTATGCATGTGATTGATAAAGTTTATTACAATATGGAAAAAATGAAAGGAGAGAATTCATGATTCGGACTTATTAAAAGAAGTAAAAGAATATAAAGCGGCATCGATCGCAACACCGTTTTTTATGATTCTGGAAGTATTGTTTGAGACATTGATTCCATTTCTGATGGCATCTATTATCGATAAGGGTGTCAATACCGGAGATATTCACCATATTTACAAAGTTGGTGGAATTATGATCGTGGCTGCATTTTGTGGTCTGCTTGCCGGAATGGCAGGAGGACGATACGGAGCAAAGGCTTCGACCGGGTTTGCGAAGAATTTGAGAAATAAGATGTTCGATCAGATCCAGACCTATTCGTTTGCAAATATTGATCATTTTAGTACAGCAGGTCTGGTTACACGTCTGACAACAGATGTGACCAATGTGCAGAATGCGTACCAGATGATGCTGCGTATGATGATGAGAGCACCGGCAAGTATGATCTGTGCAATGGTGATGGCATTTACGATCAATGCCAGACTGGCAAGTATTTACCTTGTGGCAGTTGTGATCCTGGGAGTGATTCTCTTCTTTATCATTCGTCATGCAACGGCTTATTTCCAGCAGGCATTTCCAAAATATGATGCTTTAAATGCATCCGTTCAGGAAAATGTATCTGCGATCCGTGTAGTAAAAGCATATGTAAGAGAAGAACAGGAAACAAGTAAATTTCAGTATGCAAGTAAGAATATTTACGATATTTTTGTAAGAGCAGAGAAAAATGTTGTATGGAACTCACCGATCATGATGTTTACTGTTTATACCTGCATCATCCTGATCAGCTGGTTGGTGCAAGATGATCGTAGTGAAATCGTTGACAACAGGAGAGTTGATGAGTCTTCTTGCATACTGTATGAACATTCTGATGAGTCTGATGATGCTGTCTATGGTATTTGTCATGATTTCCATGAGTATGGCAAGTATGCGGCGTATAGCAGAAGTACTGGATGAAACCAGCGATATCCATAATCCGGAACATCCGCTTTATGAAGTGGCAGATGGAAGTATTTCATTTAAGGATGTAGATTTTGCTTACAAAAAGACAGTGCAGAGAAAGTCCTGAAGAATATCAATCTGGACATCCATTCCGGTGAGACGATTGGCATCATTGGAGGAACCGGAAGTGCGAAGACGAGTCTGGTGAATCTGATCAGTCGTCTGTATGACGTGACAGGCGGAGAAATCCTGGTTGGCGGAAAGAATGTCAAGGATTATGATCTGGAAGTACTGAGAAACCAGGTATCTGTTGTATTGCAGAAAAATGTACTGTTTACCGGAAGTATTCTGGATAACCTGCGCTGGGGAAACAAAGAGGCGACCGACGAAGAATGTATGGAAGCATGTCGGCTTGCATGTGCAGATGAATTCATTGAGCGTTTCCCGGATAAATATAATACCCACATTGAGCAGGGAGGAAACAACGTGTCCGGTGGTCAGAAGCAGAGACTGTGTATTGCAAGAGCACTGCTTAAGAAACCGAAGATCCTGATCCTGGATGACAGTACCAGTGCGGTAGATACTGCTACAGATGCGAAGATCCGCCGTGCATTCCGTGAAGAAATCCCGGATACAACAAAGCTGATCATTGCACAGCGTGTATCCAGTGTGCAGGATGCAGACCGTATCATCGTTATGGATGAAGGGCAGGTTCATGGATTTGGTACACACGAAGAATTGCTGAAGACCGATGAAATTTACCGCGAAGTATACGAATCGCAGACTCAGGGCGGAGGAGATTTTGATGAAAACGGAGGTGAAGCATAATGCCAAGACCGATGGGAAGACCACAGAATAAAGTGAAATATCCGGGGAAACTTTTGATGCGTCTGATAAACTACATTTTCCGTGATTATAAAGTTCATTGTATTGCAGTATTTATCCTTATATTTGTAGGAGTTATCGCAAATGTGCAGGGAACGATGTTTACAAGAGATCTGATCGACAAATATATTACACCGTTCCTGTTGTCTGACGGTACACCGAACTTTTCACCGCTTGCACATGCAATTGAAAGGGTTGCGGTATTTTACGGAATCGGAATCGTTGCGACTTACGCATATAACCGTATCATGATCAATGTGACACAGGGAATGATGATGAATATGCGTAATGAGCTGTTTGAACATATGGAAAAGCTGCCGATCAAATATTTTGATACCCATGCACATGGTGATATCATGTCAATTTACACGAACGATATCGATACCCTGCGGCAGATGGTCAGCCAGAGTATTCCGCAGATCATCAACAGCGGATTTACGATCATCAGTGTATTTGTCAGTATGTTGATCTTAAATATTCCACTTACGGTTGTGACGATGATCATGGTTGCAATTATGATATTGGTACCAAGAAAGCCGCCGGACAGAGTGGAAAATATTTCCTGGAACAGCAGAAAAATCTTGGAAAAGTCAATGGTTATATTGAAGAAATGATGAATGGACAGAAGGTTGTCAAGGTCTTCTGCCATGAGGAAGAAGTAAGGCAGAATTTAAAGAGCTGAATGAGGCACTTTTTGTAAGCGCAGACCGTGCGAATACCTATGCAAACTACCTCGGACCTTTGAATGCGCAGATCGGAAATATCAGTTATGTAGTCTGTGCGATTGTCGGAGGTGTCCTTGCGCTGAATGGTGTGGGCGGATTTACACTGGGTGCACTGGCAAGCTTTCTGACATTCAATAAAAGCTTTAGTATGCCGATCAACCAGATCAGCCAGCAGATGAATGCTATTGTAATGGCACTTGCAGGAGCAGAGCGTATCTTTACCCTTCTGGATGAGAAAGTGGAAGTAGATGACGGGTATGTGACTCTGGTCAATGTGAAAAAAGAAAATGGAAAACTTATAGAATGTAAGGAACATACCCGATGCTGGGCATGGAAGCATACACATCAGGCAGATGGTTCGGTAGATTATATTGAGCTTAAGGGAAATGTAGTATTTGATGGTGTGGATTTCGGGTACAATAATGATAAGATCGTGCTTCATGATGTGAAATTGTATGCAGAGCCAGGACAGAAAATTGCCTTTGTAGGTTCGACAGGAGCAGGAAAAACAACCATTACAAATCTGATCAACCGGTTTTATGATATTCAGGATGGAAAAATCCGCTACGATGGAATTAATATAAACAAGATTCGGAAAGCGGATCTGCGACGTTCCCTTGGAATTGTACTGCAGGATACACATCTGTTCACAGGAACGGTAAAAGAAAATATCCGTTTTGGAAAACTGGATGCAACAGATGAAGAAATCTTTGCAGCAGCAGAATTGGCAAATGCAGATGGATTTATCCGCAGACTTCCGGAAGGATATGATACGGTCATCACCGGGGATGGGGCAAATTTAAGCCAGGGACAGAGACAGCTTCTTGCAATTGCCAGAGCAGCAGTTGCAGATCCGCCGGTACTGATCCTGGATGAGGCTACAAGCTCTATTGATACGCGTACTGAACGTATTATTCAGGAAAGCATGGACAGACTGATGCATGGACGTACTACGTTTGTGATCGCACACCGTCTGTCTACGGTTCGGAATTCCGACTGTATCATGGTTCTGGAACAGGGACGCATTATCGAAAGAGGTACCCATGACCAACTGATTTCAGAAAAGGGAAAATATTATCAGTTGTACACCGGAAATGCAATTGCTGAATAAGATTCAAAAGACAGGATTCAACAAAATTTATATAAATTAAAAAATACTATCAATTTTTTTGTGCATACGCTATACTTGTATATATAGCACTGCAAGTCCTTCCGAGCAGAGAAGTAAAATAGCAGTTCTATAAAAATGTCATGATAGGGTAGGTTTGGGGATGAAAAACAAATCAATTGCAAAGAAGTTGTATGGGAACTATTTACACTTACCGCTGCAGTGGCAATTATCGCTGCAGCGGTTTATTTCTTTCTGGTGCCGAGCCATGCATCGGTCAGCAGTATTTCCGGTCTTGGAATTATTCTTACGAATTTTATACCTTTACCGCTTTCAGTGATCACGATGGTCCTGAATGTTGTTCTTTTGATTATCGGATTCATAACATGTGGACGGGAATTTGGTACGAAAACCGTGTATACCAGTATCTTACTGCCGGTATTTATCGGTATTTTTGAACGGATTTTCCCGAATATCGGTTCTCTGACAAAAACCCAGGAACTGGATGTTCTCTGTTATGTTCTGGTAGTCAGTGTAGGACTCAGTATTCTCTTTAATATGAATGCTTCTTCCGGCGGACTTGATATTGTGGCTAAGATCATGAATAAATATCTGCACATCGAATTGGGGAAAGCCATGTCTTTAGCCGGTATGTGTGTGGCGCTTTCGGCAGCACTTGTATATGATAAGAAGACGGTGGTTTTAAGCGTTCTTGGTACTTATTTTAATGGGATGGTGGTAGACCATTTTATCTTCGGGCAGAATCTGAAACGAAGAGTATGTATTATTACAAAGTATGAAGAAGAACTTCGGAATTTTATTCTGCATGAGCTTCATAGTGGAGCAACTATTTATGATGCCATCGGAGCGTACAATTTAGATAAAAGACACGAGATCATTACAATCGTAGATAAAAATGAGTATCAGAAACTCATGAATTACATCAATAATCTTGATCCGAAGGCTTTTGTCACAGTGTACACGGTGGCAGACATGAGATATCAGCAAAAGGTTTTGGAAAATGAAGAAAGAAGTTAGTGATTTACTCCATCAATATTCTGTTATAATAATGTACAAAGAAAGGAGGAGTTACAATGCCAATAATAAAACCAATTACAGATTTAAGAAATACAAATGAAATATCTGAAATATGTCACAAACAACAGCAACCAGTATTTATTACAAAAAAATGGTTATAGAGATTTAGTAGTTATGAGTATGGAAACTTATGAAGAATTACTCAGCACAAATCAGATTGATAAGGCAATTTTTGAAGCAGAACGGGAAGTCGCAGAAGGTGCAGAATTATTAGATGCACGTGAGGCATTGGGAGAACTCAGGAGGAAACATTTTGGATAAATATACCGTAAAAATGTTTCCACAGGCATATAGAGATATTGATAAGATATACGATCAGGCACTTCTTGTTAGTAATTATGCTGATACTGCAATTGCACTGGCAGAAAAACTTGAAAAAGCAATTTTAAGTTTGGAAGAACAGCCATATCGAGGGCAGAAAGAAAATATGGATTTTATGCTTTTAAAGGATATAGGCAGTTGATTGTAGAAAATTATATTATCATTTATGAAGTGTTTGAAAATGAAAAAGTTGTTGCAGTGGTAACTGTAAAATATGGAAAAAGCGAAGTTTTAGAATCAAGAAATCTCACTGAAATATAAAGGGTACTAAACGTCACAATTTGTGGCGTTTTTTTTAGTGCAGGAAAAGGAGACTAAGAGTGTCAGAAATCAGATTTTCATCAAAGGAAAGAAGCTGATATCTTATTTGAAAAAAGAGAAGAACCATTTAATATTTAATGAATATTGCAAAAAGTAGTAATTTTATAACTAAAAAAGACATCATCACCAAATCCCGATACA
>ENA-OQAS01001647-OQAS01001647.1-human-gut-metagenome-genome-assembly--contig:-NODE-1647-length-10218-cov-3.741750_pt1 | contig 10218 bp, 13 predicted proteins | sample MGYA00242733_ERZ504523 | MGnify/ENA primary metagenome ERZ504523 (study PRJEB26092, sample SAMD00036239) | human gut metagenome | host: Homo sapiens | study: EMG produced TPA metagenomics assembly of...
ATTTTGCAACCTTTCCAAGGTCATCAAAAGATGCCATATCTTCCACTGTAAAGGAAAGAACGACTCTCTGTGTCTCGCCTGGCTGCAGCAGTCTTGTTTTCCGGTAAGCGCCGAGCTCTTTGGCCGGCTTGCCAAGCTTGCCCTGCGGTGCGCCATAGTAGAGCTGTACAACTTCTTTTCCGGCACGTTTTCCGGTGTTGGTAACAGCTGCTTTTACAACAATCTTTCCATCCTTCTCTTCTGCCCCCAGAACTTCTGTCTCAAAGCTGGTGTAGGAAAGACCGAAGCCGAACGGATAATTGACCTTCTCCGCTGCGCCCGGAATCGTCTCGAAATAACGGTAACCAACGTAGATATCCTCGTTGTAATCCACGTAATAAACGGATTTATGGAAGTTCTCGGTGGATGGATAATCCTCTAGGGTTGCTGCGTAGGTATCAACCAGTTTACCGGATGGGTTGACGTCGCCTGTTACAACGTCCGCTGCCGCGAGGCCGCCTTCCATGCCGCCCTGCCATGCCATCAGCACCGCCGGAATCTCTTTGCAGTCTTTGAACCAGCTGGTATCAACCATACCGCCGACGTTCATGACAACGATGACATTTTTAAGTTTGCTTTTACTTTTTCTACCATGGCTGCTTCGCCGTTTGTCAGGCAGAAGTCGCCGTTTTCGAAGATGCTGGCGCTCAGCTCGATCTGTTTTTTCTCATCCTCAAACAGCTCATAGCCTTCCTCGGTGATCTGGCATTTGCGGTCCCAGCCCTCGCCGGAGAAGCGGCAGATGGTAATGATTGCGGTATCGGTATATGCTTTTGCTTTCTGTACCAGCTCGTCCGGTACTTCCGGGCTCTCTTGTCACTGGCCCGGTACAGCGCCTGCAGCATACTGTTCTTTTTACATTTTTTCTCATAGAATTCCGGAAGTTCATGGAACAGAGAAACCTCCCCCTCGGCCTCTTTGATCTTCATGCTTCGTAGAAGTTGCGGATATACGCAACGGTAACGTCACCGCTTCCGCCGCCGCCTTTTACGTAATCAATCGTTCCTTTTCCAAATAAAGCTACTTTTGTGCCTTTTGCGAGCGGCAATGTCTCGTTCTCGTTTTTCACCAGAACCATACCCTCGCCTGCTGCTTTTCTGGAAAGTGCGATATGTTCCGCGCTTCCTGTTACCCTTTTTCCGTCTTTTCCCAGCGGCAGAACCGGCTGGTAAAGACTTCTCTGCCATTTACCCATTTTAAGTTTACCTCCTGTGTTTTCCTGGTGCGCAGATCACTTTCCAAACGCGCCCCATTCTGTTTTTATGATACGAAGTTTTTGATGGGATGTCAATTAGTTTATCAGCAGAATTACCATATTTTTTCTTTTCTTCTTTCAATTTTACTGTATTTTTACCAACTTTTTGTGATGTTGCTCTCTTTCAGGCACGCACTCGGACATTTTCCTGCTTTTGGGGCTTGTCCGGAAAATAACGGCGTTTTATACTTTACTTCATAAAGGCAGCAGCTCTTTTGCTCTGCTTTTGATCTCGTTAGGAATGGAGTCTGTTTTTATGAAAATACTGATTTTATCGTGTAATACCGGAGGCGGTCACAATGCGGCGGCCTTCGCCTTAAAAGAGAGTCTGGAATTTCATCACCACGAAGCTGAAGTGCTGGACCTGATGCGTCTCGGGCGAAAACATACGTCCGCGCTGATCGGCGGAGCTTATGTAAAACTCGTCTCCGTTTTTCCGGCCGGATTCGGCGCTGCCTATCAGCTCGGAGAACTGGTACGCCGCGTCCCGGGGAAATCACCGGTTTATTATGCGAATGCGCGGCTTGGAAATGCACTCGCCGATTATATCGTTCAAAATCATTTTGATGGTGTCGCCACAACGCACCTTTATCCGGCGGAGACACTGACCTGGATGAAACAGAAAGGGCTGCTGACCATTCCATGTGTCGCCATCGCTACAGATTACGCCTGCATTCCGTTCTGGGAGGAGACAAACTGCGATGATTATGTCATTCCGCACAAAGACCTGATCCCGGAATTTGCATCATACGGCATCCCGAAAGAAAAGCTGCTTCCGCTTGGCATTCCGGTCCGGCCCGCATTTTCGCGCCCGGCGTCGAAAGAAGATGTGCGCCGCCATCTCGGTCTTCCCGAGGATGCTCCGCTGTTTCTCGTCATGAGTGGCAGTATGGGATTCGGCAAGGTGCATTTGCTCGCGCATGAGCTCGTTTCCCGCCTGAAAAGCGGCGAACAGGTTGTGATTATCTGCGGAAATAACAAGAAACGGGCGCGTTCTCTCCGGCTGCAGTTCCATAAAAATTCAAATGTCCACGTCGTCGGCTTTACGCGTCATGTCGCGGAATATATGGCTGCCGCTGATGTTCTTTTTACAAAACCCGGGGGCTTAAGCAGTACGGAGGCGATTGTGCGGCGCGTTCCGCTGATCCATACCGATCCGATTCCCGGGTGCGAGACGAAAAACCGCGCCTTCTTTGTCTCCCGTGGAATGTCCGTGACCGGCACGCATCAGAAAGAACTGGCAGATGCCGGTATTTCGCTTGCAAAGGATGATGCGCGTCAGATTGCGATGCGCGATGCACAGCGGGAAAACAGCCATCCGCAGGCAGGAACGGCGATTACGCATCTGTTAGAAAAATTAGTTTCGGAGTAATACTTATGAGGATGACGATTTATCTGTTTTATCTTTTATTCGGCTATCTCTCCGGCAGTGTGCTGTACTCGTATCTGATTCCAAAGCACTTCTGCCATGTGGATGTCCGAACCGCGAATGAGGACCAGAATCCCGGCGCATTCAACGCATTTTCTGCGGCTGGACCGCGCGTCGGACTGCTCTGCGTTCTGTGCGATATTGGGAAGGGCTTTCTGCCGGTGTTTCTGGCAGTACACAGCTCTGCGGTTTCGATGGGTTCGTGGCTTTTTGCTTGATTCTGCTCGCCCCGGTGGCGGGTCATGCATGGCCGTTTCTGCGGCCGGCGAAAGGCGGAAAGGCGATCTCTGTCTCGTTCGGCGTACTGCTCGGTCTCCTGCCGGACCTGCGGCCGGCACTTCTGCTGGCAGCGTTTTACCTTACCTTTTCGCTGATTCTGATTATCCAGCCGCACAATCTGCGCTCAATTGCTTCCTTTGCAGGCTTCGCTGCCGCCGCGCAGATTTCCCGCTTTCTGCCGTCCGTACGGCTCGGAAGTCTGCTCGTGTCACTGGTCGTCTGCTACCGCCACTTTTTCAGCTTCCGACGGTATGAATCCGAAAATGTTTCATTTACAATTCAGTCTCTGTCTGCTAAAATAAGGGACAAACAGAAAAAACATTAACATTCTCCCGGATTTTCCGCATTTTTTATCTTTTCCTGTAAAATTCGTAAAACATTTTTAAATATCGTTTATGCAAAAAGACTCCTCGGCTGTCCATGCACACCCAAATGGCACATGCATCGCAAACACATGGGAAACAGAAGGGGAACTTCTTGTAAATCCGCAGAAAACCCGCCAGAATAACTTCAGGAGGATATTTCATATGCTTTCAGAAAAAATGGTAACTCTTGGTACCAAAAAATCGGTCATCCGTGAAATCTTTGAATACAGTAAAAAACGTGCCGCCGAAATCGGTGCGGAAAATGTTTTCGATTTCAGCATCGGAAATCCAAACGTCCCGGCTCCGGCTTCCATTCATGAGACAATCAAAGAACTGCTTGATTCCCGGGATGACTACTATCTGTTCGGTTACACTTCCGCACAGGGAGATGCCGACACCCGCGCTGCCATTGCAGCGAACCTGAATGAACGCTTTGGCACTTCTTTTGGCGCCGATAACTTTTACATGACCTGCGGTGCTGCCGCTTCCCTCCGCATTGTCCTTGGCGCACTGACTTCCGGGCGATGAATATGTGGTCTTCACTCCATATTTTCCGGAATACCGCGTCTTCATTGAGTCCGCCGGTGCAAAAATGGCAGAGACTCCGGCAAATCCGGACACCTTCCAGATCGACTTTGACCAGCTTGCCGCTTCTGTCAATGAGCACACAAAAGGTGTCTTCGTCAACTCCCCGAACAATCCGTCCGGCGTTGTTTATACGGTGGAAAGTATCCGTCAGCTTGCCGCTTTTCTGGAAGAAAAATCCGCCGCCTACGGCCACCCGATTTATCTGATTGCCGATGAACCGTATCGCGAACTCGTCTATGGGGACGTGGAAGTTCCTTATCTGACCAAATATTATAAAAACACGCTGGTCTGCTACTCCTACAGTAAATCGCTGTCTCTGCCGGGCGAACGTATCGGCTATGTTCTTGTACCGGATGAAGTAGAAAATGCCAGAACCGTTTACGCCGCCGTCTGCGGAGCCGGACGCGCCCTCGGTTTCGTCTGCGCCCCGAGCCTGATTCAGCATGTCATCGCCAAATGTGCCGGTCAGGTTTCCGATCTGTCTGTTTATAAAAAGAACCGCGACCTGCTGTACGATTCATTGAGTTCCTATGGTTTTACCTGTGTTCACCCGGACGGCGCTTTTTATCTTTTCATGAAATCTCCGGAAACGGATGCGTATGCTTTCTGTGAAAAAGCAAAGAAATACGAACTGCTCCTCGTTCCAGGCGATGATTTTGGCGCGCCGGGATTTGTGCGGATCGCCTATTGTGTAACAACCGCGCAGATTGAGCGGGCACTGCCGGCGTTTGAGAAGCTGGCGAAAGAATATTTCGCATAGGGACGGATTTTAGAACGTACATTCTGTGATTACCTGTCAAACGCACTAGGTTTTTAATTTATGAAAGCGAAAAAATTTCCTGCTGGAAAAGCATATCTTATTTCTGATATCTTTTTCCAGCAGATTTCGCTTTCCCATCTTTTCTATCTTGCTCCCCTTTTTATTCACCATCCGCTTTCGCTGGTTGGCACAACCCGGAAGCACTGTTTCACTGGTTTTACATTCTAGCGTGTGTTTGAAAAAGGCTCTGGCGTATTCCCCAAAATTCATTTCTTCAACGTCTCATTCCCTTCCCCCGCCTGCTCCATAATTTCTTCCAGCGTACGCGGTGTATAATTCATATACGACCGCATGCATTTCCGGAATGGATGAAAACGGGCGATTGTCAAACTTGATTGCGTTTTCATGGAATAAATGCAGGTCGCTGATATAATATTTCATGTCTGGCGTTCCTTTCTGTTCGTTATTTCAAAGCCCGTCCCACCGCATCATACCGTTTTGCATTTAACTGTTCCAGCAGGCATCGATACGGATCCAGTTCATTGGAAAGTACCATCTGATAAACGGCAGGACTAAATCCGCTGACCAGGGCGACTCCAGCTTCATTTTGCTGCAAAGGAACCGTGTTTGTCCGTGAGCAGAGATTCCAGAATACCAGACGCGGCATCTGATATCCCTGCGCTTCATATGCTCGGTTGATTTTCTCAAACAGCGTTTCCAGTGAAATGCACTCGTCCGATTGTTCCCACTCCCATCGTCTGCATCCCGGAAACCGAACAGCCGCGTCAAATTCCATATCAGAAAGGATCAGAATATTTTTTGGCAGATCATCCTGTTTCATGTGATGAGAAACTGCTGTATCCAGGATCAGCCGGAAAACTGCCTGAACATCTGTATTCGCACATTCATCGTACGCATCACAGATTTCCAGTTTATCCCGCAGGCTTTCGGTATATTCCAGGCTCACCAACCTCGGATGTTCACTGAAAGTAATAAACTGATCGTGAAATTCTCCCTGGCACCGTTCGGAAAAATAAATGGCAAGTGCTGTTGCGACCTGAAGCGCTGTTACGTTTGTTCCGCCAACTCTTTTCATCATCGATCCCGATCCGTCACGTACCACAAGCGTGTTTTCGTCGTTTTGTACATAGTCCGGCAAAGCTTTCCACAATGCTTCCAGCGTATCGTTCTTTTCCTGCAGATTCATCCGCCACATATAGCGAGAACTTCTCTGTAGTACTGTGCCACAATATCTCCCGGAAACAGCACGTCCGCATGAATCTTTGCCTCCCGCGTGTCAGCTTACTTAAAAACTCCCGCCGACGGACTCCATCATGTTTCAGAAATGCATTGCCATACAGCAGATTCGCGCGGGACGTCACACGGCTGTACTCGATTTTGAACCAGCGATTGGCGGACATCTGCACTTCTGCCACGTTCAGATATGCACGAAGACCGGACAACATTTTCCGGTATTCCAGCTCCAACATTCCAAGTGCCTGATACAGCACCCTTGCCTGTCTTTTCGTCGCTTCCGAACTTGTATTGCAGGACGGCATCCACTTGGCAAGCAGGGATACCTGTCCGCCCATTTTCATTGCATCCAGATCTGCCATTAGCTGATCCTTCACTGATTGGATGACTTTCTCATGCACCGGAGTATCCAGCAGGGAAAGCCAGTCATCGAACCTGCCATATTCTGGGATCAGCGGTACTACATTTTCTGCATAATCCGCATGATTTTTCATCAGCACTTCAGGCAGATGCGGAATGTGTGGCGCTCTCCCATGCCATTTCCGCGGATGTCCCGCAAATAAAACAGCCATTTCACGGCAAGAAGCGGATTTTCATAATAGGCCTTTGCAAACAGTTTAACAATTCTCTGTTCCGACCAGTTCCGCATACTGCTTACCGCAAAGTTAGCATCCAGCAGATGTTTTCCGGAGGTATGATAACCGACTGCACCATTTTCTGTTGTCTGTTTTTCCTGCGCCATCTGATGGTGCAGCTGCTTCATAAATGCCATGGTCCCAAACCTCCCTGTTTTAGTCATTAGAAACGTAATTGGAGAGGGCGGGATTCGAACCCGCGACAAGTGGCTTACCAGGCTAAAATATTGCTGTGTGAGTCTTCTACAAGACTCATATTTTTCACTGCTCTACCAGCTGAGCTACCTCTCCGTATTTTGTATTTTGTATTTTATGTTTTGTGTTCTTAGCTTTTTTGTTGCTGTATTTTTCTGTGTTCTATAGATCTGTGTTTCTATGTTTTGACTATATCACATCGCTTTTCTTTTTTCATTCTACCTGTAGTTTAATCTTCTAACTTTTTTCCTGTTTTTCTATCATTTTTCTGCTCTTTTCTTTGGTTCTTTTCTTGATCTTTTCTCTGACAATTATGATTGTACCATGATGGTCTGATTTGTGTTGACATGCCTTTGTCCTTTTTTCGTGCATTTTATTTTTCCGGTTTCTTCCATGCATACGCAATACTGTCCAGTCCGTTTTTTCCATTCCGCAAATTTTCCATTTCCTTAATACAGAATTCTGCAGCACACCGAATATACTCCTCCGCCATTTCCGCCGTCAAAACAAATAAACTCTCTTCTGATACCGTCGCAAACTGCTGCTGTACTTCCACAACAAATCCAGGCGCATCAAAAACAGCAAGTTCGCAAATCGGCTCCGTCGTAATATCCAAAGCGGAAATTTTGTCTTTCGAGAGACCGTATCTCTGGCTTATCCTTCCATTTAAAACGCAATAGTCATGATGCAGCTTTTCCACATTTCCCGGAATTGCAGAATTCCAGTGGTTCTCTACGTACAAATAATTCCGATAATACAGATCCTGCACAAGATGGAGATAGTATCCCAGATACAAATCATCCTGCTTCATTTGTTCTCCGAATTTTTCACGAAAAAATTCAGATCATACGTATCTTTTGTTCCACCGCAAATGCTTCTTTTCAGATGGCTGTTTCCGTCAACTGCCGCATCCGGAAGGATTACGCCCAGATCTAACCTCTCAGCATTTTGAAATCGGATTTTCTTTTTCATTTCCTGTACCACTGCCAGATGCATCATACTTGACGCCATACTCTTTCTCTCCTTCCTGATGAAAGAAATCTGAAAAGCAAGAGCTGAACAAAATTTCTTTCATTCAGCTCTGCTTTTATAAAATCGTTATTTCTGCTCCATTAATCTTACAAACTCTTCTTTTGACATGTCCGCTCTTCTTGCGGCCTCCTCACTTTTTAACACTTTATCATGGACTAGCGAAAAGAGCGTTTCTAATCTACCTTGTTTGATGCCTTGTTCAATTCCTGTTTCAATTCCTTTTTCTTCTACTGCTTCAGACAAATTATACATAATGCTCAACTCCTTTCCAAGTCCGTTTTCCATTTTGATTTTGTATTCTTGTTTACACTGCAGATCATACTGAATCTTTGCCTGTTCCAGATTCACTATAGCATATTTTTCTTTGAATTACCACCAAACAACTTTCCAAGTCAGCCCAATATCATTCCGAATGTGCTACAGTTCCATTCTTCATCTTTCCCTGTATCTCCCCGTCTCCGCATCATACTCCAGCACCGGAATTTTCCCACTTCTCCACGTTGTCCCATCCAGATAATAATGGCTGCTGCCATCGCTCCAGATGCCATCATATGTCCTGTCCCCGGAAATTTTGGCTGTTGAAATATGGCCTGCAATCACATCTTTATAGAAATTTCCACGACTCACCGTTGTTTTCCCGACCATAAGCGCTTCGCTCGTCACGCACAGCCAGTCCTCGCCTCCCCACTCCGCAATTCCCGCATGAACCAGAATCTGGCGTTCGGTTTCGTAATAATATGGAAGATGCCGCATCCAGGCAAGCAGTTCCCCCGCCATCCTCCAGGAGCAGCCGAACGGCCTCTGCATTTTGGGAATCCCCGGAAAGCCGTGCTTCTTTTTCTGTAAATTCCTGGAAATGCCTGGCACTAAGAAAGCTGCGCAGCGTTCCATAATCGCCGTCGGCATCGGACAGCAGCCACTCCGCGTCCCGATACTGTTCCACACCGCAGATATGCCGGTTTATATCCGCATACTCTTCCAGCCAGTCCAGCAGCGCTTTCTCGTGGTTTCCCATTAGGGTAATTACTTTTTGCGATCCATATATTTCCTGCAGCGCTTTTATCTTTTCCAGCACTTTCCGGCTGTCCGGCCCGTAATCTATGTAATCACCCAGTAAAAATAATTGATTCTCTCCGGAAAAGTCAACTTTATTTAAGGCAGTTTCAAACGCCTCATAGAATCCGTGGATATCTGACATCATAAATCGTTTCATATCGCATTCCTAGAATCCAATTTTGCGACTTCTTTCTTTTCCATTCCAATTGGTTCAAAGTCTTCCGCTTGCAGCATACAGGCTTCCTCCTTCGACAATTCTCCACCCCTGTTTTCACGGAAGAGGCGTTCTGCCTGACGCATCACTGCATGATCCAGCAGATTCCGGACGTACCTTCCGTTTCCAAAATTCGGTTCCTGGCAGGCGTTTTCACAGATTTCGAGGCACTTATTTCTTGTCTCTGCCGTCATTCGATATGCAGATTTCTCCAGCATCAGATCCAGAATCTGTGTCAGTTCGTCAGCAGAATAATCCGGGAAATTCAGATGAAACGCAATCCGGCTTGCAAGTCCTTCGTTCTGCTGCAGAAACTCCCGCATCTTTTCCGGATAGCCTGCAAATATAACGATCACTTCATCCCGGTAATTCTCCATCTGTTGTACAATCGTATTGATCGCTTCCGCTCCATATGTACGTCCGTCTTCCACTAGGGAATATGCCTCATCAATAAACAAAATTCCGCCTCTGGCTGAGAGAAACTTATCTTCCACAATCTGTGCTGTCCATCCCACATATTTTCCAACCAGATCCTGTCGGCCGCATTCCACAATATGCCCGTTTTTCAGGACCTCCTCTTCTTTTAATACCTGTGCCAGCAAACGTGCCACTGTCGTTTTGGCTGTACCCGGATTTCCGGAAAACAGCATGTGCATAGACGTCTGCAGCTTGGGAAGTCCCATGCTTTTCCGCATTTTCTGCATTTTGGCTGTCGCCAGAATTTCATCCACGACTTTCTTTACATCCGTAAGGCCTACCATTTTCTGCAGTTCTTCATACGGCTTGTCCATCTTCTTTTTCAGCTCAATTTTTACCAGATCTTTTTCCTTATATGCACGATAGACATGCGTTTTTAGCCCGCTGCCATACCATCTGTTATATGCCTGGAAAATATCAGAAACAGAATATAATTCTTTTTCTTTCGGAAGATACCGCACGAGGTCTTCCATCGTATAGCCCTTATAATCAGTCTTTTCCGCAAGCTGTTTCAGATAGCCGGTCGCCTGCTCCAGGTTTCCGTGACCTTCCTGAATCTGAATCATATCCGCATGCGCCAGGATCGTTGCCATCGTCTCGTCTGAGACACTGCGGTTTCCCGAAATATCCACAAAAACAA
>ENA-OQAS01001648-OQAS01001648.1-human-gut-metagenome-genome-assembly--contig:-NODE-1648-length-10215-cov-2.038561_pt1 | contig 10215 bp, 17 predicted proteins | sample MGYA00242733_ERZ504523 | MGnify/ENA primary metagenome ERZ504523 (study PRJEB26092, sample SAMD00036239) | human gut metagenome | host: Homo sapiens | study: EMG produced TPA metagenomics assembly of...
ATCAGCGGCATGGCAGCCGGCGTGGACGGCTATGCCACAGAGGCGCCATCGAGCGTGGAAAGCCACCTACGCAGTCTTGGGCTGCGGGGTAAATGTCTGCTACCCACGGGAAAATTACAAAATTTTCCATGCCATGGAGGAAAACGGCGGCATCCTCTCGGAGTTCGTCCCGGGAACCCGCCCCGCCGCCATGAATTTCCCCATGCGCAACCGGATCATCAGCGCCCTCGCTGATGCGGTTATTATAATAGAAGCGAGGGAGAAGAGCGGATCCCTGATCACGGCGGACTTGCCTGGAGCAGGGAAAGAAGTTTCGCCTTCCGGGACGGGCAAATGACCCATTAAGCGGTGGCTGCAACCGCCTGATCCAGGGCGGTGCGAACATGCTTTTAAGCCCCTCGGATGTGCTGGAATTCCTTGGGATGAAATACGAAAGAAAATTAACGATTCATAAATTTTCACAAATAGGCTTGCCAAGAACGAAAATTTGGTGTATGCTTCGGTTGATTCGCGCCCCAGATATCTGGAAGAGATCGCCGCACTCTGCGGACTCTCCGTGACAGAATGTATGGAAGCTTTTAAAGCTGGAGCTTGCGGGACTTGTTTTTGGAACCGGGAATCAATATTATAAAAAAGCGGAATGATTGCAGAAGGATGTGAAGAATATGGCGAACAGTCTTGTGATTGTAGAGTCTCCTAGCAAAGGTTAAAACAATTAAAAAATTCCTGGGAAGCACATATGAGGTCGATGCGTCCAACGGACACGTGAGAGATCTTCCGAAGAGCCAGCTCGGAATTGATGTGGAAAATGATTATGAACCGAAATATATTACGATTCGTGGAAAGGGAGAGATTCTTGCAAAGTTAAGAAAAGAAGTAAAGAAAGCGGATAAAATTTATCTTGCAACTGACCCGGATCGTGAAGGAGAGGCAATTTCCTGGCATTTAACCAAAGCATTGAAGCTGGAGGACAAAGATGTCAGCAGAATCAGTTTTAACGAAATTACAAAAACAGCGGTAAAAGCATCCTTAAAGACACCGCGTGAGATTGATATGGATCTGGTTGATGCACAGCAGGCGAGACGTATGCTGGACCGTATGGTTGGTTACCGGATCAGCGTTGTTATGGGCAAAAGTAAAAAGAGGCTGAGTGCCGGTCGTGTACAATCCGTTGCTTTACGGATTGTGTGTGACCGTGAGGAAGAAATTGATGCATTTATTCCGGAGGAGTACTGTCTTTAGAGGCAAGCCTCCTGCCGGAAGGTGAGAAAAAACCGATTACAGCAAAGCTGCTGGACAAAGGCGGCGAAAAGTTTGAGATTTCTTCCGAGGAACAGATGAATCAGGTGCTTGCGGAATTAAAAGGCAAAGAATTTAAAGTCTGCGATATGAAAAAGGGAGAGCGCACAAAAAAGCGCCGCTTCCGTTTACAACCAGTACTTTGCAGCAGGAAGCTTCCAAAGCGCTGAATTTCCCGATCTCGAAGACGATGCGGATTGCACAGCAGCTGTATGAAGGTGTGGATATCAAAGGACAGGGAACGGTCGGTATCATCACCTATCTGCGTACGGATTCCGTTCGTATTTCGGAAGAGGCGGATGAAGCAGCGCGTGCCTTTATTTCCGAAAGCTACGGAGAGGAATATCTGTCTGACGGAGAAGGAAGCAAGAAGAGCAATGCAAAGATTCAGGATGCGCACGAAGCGATCCGTCCGACCGATATTAACCGTATTCCGTCCGAGATTAAAGAGTCGTTAAGCCGGGATCAGTTTCGTTTATACCAGCTGATCTGGAAACGCTTTGCCGCAAGCCGTATGGCAAACGCAAAGTATGAGACAACAACCGTTAACATTGCAGCGGGAGATTATACATTCCGCGTTTCTACTTCCAAAGTAGCTTTTGACGGATTTATGCTGGCCTATACGGAAGCAGATGATGAAAAGCAGGAAAAACAGGTACTTTTAAAATCAATTGATAAAGATACAAAACTGACACTGGAAGAATTCGATCCGAAACAGCATTTTACACAGCCACCGGCACATTATACGGAAGCTTCGCTGGTAAAAACACTCGAAGAACTCGGAATCGGACGCCCAAGCACCTATTCCCCGACCATCACAACGATCATTGCCAGACGTTATATCACAAAGGAAAATAAGAACCTTTATGTGACAGAGATCGGTTCCGTTGTCAATTCCATTATGAAGGAATCTTTCCCGACTATTGTAGACGAACATTTTACTGCAAATATGGAATCTCTTTTAGACAGTGTTGCGGAAGGACATTTAAACTGGAAAACGGTTGTTGCGAATTTTTACCCGGATCTGGAAGAGGCTGTGGAGGCCGCGGAAAAAGATCTCGAAAAGATTACCATTGAAGATGAAGTGACGGATGAAATCTGTGAAGTGTGTGGCCGCAATATGGTAATCAAGTATGGACCGCATGGAAAGTTTCTGGCATGTCCGGGATTCCCGGAGTGCCGGAATACCAAGCCATATTATGAAAGATTGGTGTCGCATGTCCGAAATGCGGAAAAGACGTGGTCATCAAAATGACACGTAAGGGCAGAAGATACTATGGATGCATTGATTATCCGGAATGTGATTTCATGAGCTGGGGACGCCGGTAGAAAAGAAATGTCCGCGCTGTGGAGGCATATATGGTAGAAAAAGGAAACAAGCTTGCATGTGCGGATGAACATTGCGGTTACACGGAAGCAAAAGAAAAAGAAACAGAATAGTCGTAAATTTCGAAAAATATTGAATTGTCTGATAAATAGTGCTACACTCATGGTATCTGTGATAAAGACAGGAGGAAAAACATGAGTGTTCAACTTCTAGACAAGACAAGAAAAATAAATAAACTGCTTCATAACAATAATTCGTCCAAGGTGGTATTTAACGATATCTGTGAAGTCCTGACAGGAATTCTTGATTCCAACATCCTTGTAATAAGCAAGAAGGGAAAGGTTTTAGGTTCCAGTGTATGCAAAGGGGTTGAGGAACTGCAGGAACTGATCGTGGATGAAGTCGGCGGATATATTGATGCAGAACTCAATGAGCGTCTTCTGGGAATCCTTTCCACAAAAGAGAACGTAAATCTGGAAACACTCGGATTCGGAGATGAATCCAAAAAGTACCGGGCCATCATTACCCCGATTGACATTGCCGGGGAGCGGCTGGGAACCTTATTTGAATACCGGTGCGAAACGGAATATGACATTGATGACATTATTCTGACAGAGTACGGAACAACGGTGGTAGGACTGGAATGATGCGTTCTGTAAACGAAGAGAGTGCAGAGGAAGCGAGAAAGGTTGCAATCGTAAAATCTGCGATCAGCACACTTTCTTTCTCGGAACTTGAGGCAATCACCCACATCTTTGATGAACTGGATGGCAATGAGGGAATTCTTGTTGCAAGCAGAATTGCGGATCGCGTGGGAATTACCCGTTCCGTGATTGTAAATGCACTTCGTAAGTTTGAGAGTGCGGGCGTGATCGAATCGCGTTCTTCCGGCATGAAAGGAACTTACATAAAGGTTGTCAATGATGTGGTTTTCGATGAACTTGCAGAACTGAAAAGAAAAAATGCAAAATAAAGGATGGAACCGAGAGGACAGCAAAAGGACTTGTATGTAAATATAAGTCCTTTTTTTGTCATTTTATGTAAAAAACTACTTGTATTTTGCTTGATTTATACTATAATTAGTATGATACGATAATTGGGAATACTAGATAAGGAGGCACAAAATTGCTAAGTACAGATGCTTTCAATTATGTGAATGTTCTGGATAAAGCTGCTGATGCGAGCTGGAGCAGGGAGAACATTCTGACTAACAATATTGCAAATGTAAACACTCCGGGATATAAGAGAAAAGACTTAAATTTTGAAAATACATTAAAAACAGAACTGGGCCGCTGCAAGCATGAGTCCCTGGATTCGAAAATGAAAGACGTGGATCTTTCCAGACTGAATCCATCGGTTTATGTGGACAGTTCCAATTACTCCTATCGGCTGGATGGAAGCAATGTAGATATTGACACGGAAGAAGTGGAACTGGCATCCGAACAGATCCACTATCAGGGAATTACAGCCGGAATTAACGGACAGTTTGACCGTATGCGTTCCGTGATTAAGTAAGGGGGAAAGATAAATGGCTTTATTTCAGGCGTTTAATATCAGCGCGTCAGGCATGACCGCAGAACGGTTTCGTACCGATATCATTGCGGAGAACATTGCAAATGTAAATACAACATCAACAGAGAGCGGCGGTCCGTACCGACGCAAAATTGTAAATTTTGCAGAACGGAAAGTTACCCCGTTTTCCCAATATTACGCAACTGCATCGCAGAATCCGGCAATCGGAAACGGTGTAAAAGTAACTTCCGTAAAAGAAGATACGGAAACAGATTTCGTGAAAGAATATGATCCTTCCAATCCGGATGCGGATGCGGACGGATATGTATCCTATCCAAATGTAAACACGGTCACGGAAATGACCAATCTGATCGATTCTACGTGCATATGAGGCAAATGCGACTGCATTTGATGCCACAAAGAGTATGGCAACCACGGGACTTTCCATAGGAAAACAATAATAAAAAAGTAAGTTATAACGAGAGAGGACAAAAGCATGGATATCACACAATTGTCTGGAGTTTCTTCTGACTATCTGAATACATTCGCAAAAAAAGAGGCACTTGTTCCGGGAGACGATGACAGTTTCAGCGCGGTGCTTTCAACGGCTATGAAATCGGTAGATGAAACCAATGACCTGCAAAATACTGCGGAGTCGGAAGAAGTACGGTTCGCACTTGGGGAAGCCGAAAATCCACATGATCTGCTGATTGCAGAGACGAAAGCAAATGTACACTGCAGTATACGGTTGCAGTGCGGGATAAACTGATTGACGGATACAAAGAGATTATGCAGATGTCAATCTAGTAAGTGAGGAACGAAAACATGCCAGAACAGTTACAGAAAATCCTTGACCGTGTGGTTGAGTGGTGGAAAAAATTTTCCAATAAACAAAGAATGCTGCTGATCAGCCTTACCGCAGTGGTGATCCTTGCGCTAGTGATACTGGGAGTTGTTGTATCAAGACCGAGTTATACAACACTGATTGACTGCCAGAACGCAAAAGAAGCCAGTCAGGTAAAAGATCTGTTAGACGGCGAAGGTGATATTGATTATAAGGTAACGGATACCACACATTTTGAAGTAAACAAAAAAGATGAGAACAAGGCAAACTGGCTTTTGGGATCCAATAATATTGATACAACGGGATTTGACCTGTCAGATCCGAACATCAAGGATTATATCGACGGAAGTTTTTCTACCACGGAGCAGATAAACAGAAACTTGCCAAAAGTTATATGGAAGATAAACTGGAGAATGTGCTTGCTGCGAATGACCTGATTGATTCCGCAAAAGTTACACTGGATATTCCGGATGATGACGGTACACTGATCTCACGGATGCAGGAAAGTTCTGCCAGCGTTTCGCTTGCCCTGAATGGTTCTATGGATCGGATCAGGCGTATTCGGTGGCGCGCCTTGTGGCAACCGCCCTTGGAAATGATTCGACAGACAAGATTACCATTCTGGATCAGAAGACATCCAAAATCTTGTTTTCGGGAGCAGACCAGGATGATGATGCCACGGTTGTTTCCGACAGTCTGGACATCAAAGACCGCATTAAGAATTCCGTGGTCAATGGTATCAAGGATGTAATGGTCAAGTCCGGTATGTATTCGGACGTGCAGGTTGCGCCGAACCTTGATATTGATATGTCCAAGGTGGAAAAGGCGGTTCACAATTATTCACACAATGATGGACAGGATCAGGGAGAACTGACAGAAAGCTCTGAGTATAATTCAGAGGCAAAAGGTGGACAGGCTGCAACTCCGGGAACGGATTCCAATGATGATACGCCAACCTATGTGACACAGGATGGCGAGATTACAGAATCTTCCGTGTCGGATGTGGATAAAAATATTCGCCGAATGAGGAAATTATAAAAACTATTTCAAACGGTGGAGCGATCAACTATGATAACAGTTCCATTGCCGTGACTGCACACGCTGGGTTGTTTATGATGAGGACGAATTGAAAGATTCCGGGCAGCTGAAAGGGAACAACGTTTGAAAAGTTTAAGAGCGCACACAGTGATCCGGTACAGGTGGATGCAACGCAGGATGAAATTGACCTTATCGCAAAAGCTACCGGAATTCAGTCTAGTGCAATCAAACTGGTCTGTTATGAAAGACCGCAGTTTGTGGAATCCCAGAAGAAGGGATTCGGACTCACCGACATTTTACAGATTCTGCTTGCGGTGCTGATTTTTGCGTTGCTGGGGTATGTTGTATTCCGCAGTACCAGAAAACAGAAAGTGGAAGAGCCGGAGCCGGAACTGTCTGTCGATGCCCTGCTGGCGGCTACTTCAGATAACGACGATGAAAATCTGGAAGATATCGGGTATTCGGAAAAATCAGAAACCCGGAAACTTATTGAAAAATTTGTGGATGAAAATCCGGATGCGGCAGCACTTCTGCTTCGCAACTGGTTAATGATGATTGGGAGTAAGTTTATGAACAATCGACTACATATACTGGAGTACAGAAAGCAGCGATTCTTTTGATTACGCTGGGACCGGAAAAGGCGGCAACCATTTTCAAACATTTAAAGGAAGATGAGATTGAAGAATTAACGCTGGAAATAGCGAATACAAGAAGCGTATCGCCACAGACCAAGGAGGAAGTGCTGGAAGAGTTTTATCAGGTATGCCTCGCACAGCAGTATATTGCGGAAGGCGGTATCGGATACGCAAAAGAACTTCTGGAAAAAGCACTCGGAAACGACAAGCACAGGGAGTTATTGCAAAACTTACAGCATCTCTTCAGGTTCGTCCGTTCGAATTTATCCGAAAGACAGATCCGGCACAGCTGCTGAACTTTATACAGGATGAACATCCGCAGACGATTGCGATGATCCTTTCGTATCTGGCTCCGGCACAGGCGTCCCAGGTACTGGGAGCTCTGCCACCGGAAAAACAGGCTGATGTTGCAAAACGTATTGCAACTATGGATCGTACTTCTCCGGATGTGATCAAGGAGGTAGAACGCGTACTGGAGCGGAAACTTGCATCTCTTGTAAATCAGGATTACACCATCGTCGGTGGTATTGATGCAATTGTTGGCATTTTGAACAGTGTCGACCGTGGAACAGAGAAACATATTATGGAATCCCTGGAAATCGAAGAGCCGGAACTTGCAGACGAGATCCGCAAAAAGATGTTCGTGTTCGAGGATATTCTTCTGCTCGACGACCGTGCAATTCAGCGTGTGTTGCGTGATGTGGAAAATGCAGATCTGGAGCTTGCACTTAAGAATACAACGGAAGAAGTACAGAATGTGATCTACAAGAACCTGTCAAAACGTCTGGCTGCAATGATCAAGGAGGATATGGACTTTATGGTCCTGTTCGTATGAAGGATGTTGAGGAGGCACAGCAGAAGATGTTGCTGTGATCCGTAAGCTCGAAGATGCGGAGAGATTGTAATTTCACGTGGCGGAGGTGACGATATCGTTGTCTAATTTACTGAAACAATGTTATGTCGTCAGTTCGGGAACTGGTACAAGAATTATCAATTCCAATGACGGGGTACGCCAGAAATTAAAAGAACTGCAACAGGAACAGGCTCCGGAACAGGTAGATGTATCAGCAGAGGACGGACAGGAGAATGCACCGGCTGGTTTCTCACAGGGAATTCAGGCAAAAACCGTGCAGATTGATGTGGAAGCTGCGCAGGGAAGCACTTGAAAAGGCAGCTGTGGAGGCAGATGAGATTACTTCCACGGCAAAAGAAGATGCAGAACGTATCCGTGGGGAAGCGGAAGAAAAAGCCCGTACCCTGTATGAAGAACAAAAGAAACTCGGATACGAAGAGGGTGCCAGATGCCGGGAAGAAGAATTAAACAGGAACATGAGAAGGCGATGGAGTCTCTTCATGCACAGAAAAAACAACTGGAAGAACAGTATCATGAAAAAATGTCGGTGATGGAAAAAGACATTGTGGACGCTGTGATTCAGGTATTTGATAAAGTGTTTAAGATTCAGTTTGAAGAGAAACGTGAACTTTTGCTTCAGCTGGTAAATGGAGCATTACTTGACATTGACCCGGGAGATAAAATACGGATTCACACGAACCGGAGCGATGAGGAAATCCTTAAAGAACATCTTGCACAGATGCAGGATATTGTAGGAAAAGATGTTGCCATTGAATTTGTAAAGGATAATAAATTATCGGATGGACAGTGCAAAATAGAAACACCGTATGGCGTGGTTGACTGTGGGGTAGACACACAGTTGTCTGCACTGCTGAAGGATATACGTTCACTGGTATAAACGGGAGACGAATTTGGTTAAAGAAGCGGAAAAGTATTTACAGCTGATGGACCGCCAGTATTATAAGAGTTATGGAAAAGTAGTCAAGGTAGTAGGTCTTACCATTGAATCTGTCGGACCAAAGGCACGTATGGGAGATTTGTGTAAAATTTACCCGAACGAAAAGGAAGAGGAATATGTTATCGCGGAAGTGGTCGGTTTTCAGGATTCCAGACTGATCCTGATGCCGGTTGACAGCGTGGAAGGGGTTGGAACCGGATGCATTGTGGAAAATACCGGACATCCCCTGTCAGTTCTGGTTGGAGAAGAACTGCTTGGGCATACGCTGGATGGAATCGGACGCATGACGGATGGAACGGAAGAAATTCACGGTTCGTATTATCCGTTGGAAAATACGCCGCCGGATCCGATGGATCGCCGGATTATCAGCGAGGTACTGCCGCTTGGCGTAAAAGCGGTGGACGGACTGATTACGGTTGGAAAAGGACAGCGTATCGGTGTGTTTGCCGGTTCCGGTGTCGGGAAAAGTACCCTGCTTGGCATGTTTGCAAGAAATACGAAGGCAGACATCAATGTAATCGCACTGATCGGTGAGCGCGGCAGAGAGGTCCGGGAATTTATTGAACGTGACCTTGGTCCGGAGGGAATGGCACGGTCTGTTGTCGTGGTCGCAACGTCAGATAAACCGGCACTGATCCGTAATAAGTGTGCAAAGACTGCAACGGCTGTGGCGGAATATTTCCGTGATCAGGGAAAGATGTACTGCTTATGATGGATTCCATGACACGATTTTCCCAGGCACAAAGAGAAATCGGACTTGCATCCGGGGAACCACCGGTTACCAGAGGGTATCCGCCGAGTGTGTACGCACAGATGCCAAAACTTCTGGAACGTGCCGGTACAAATGAAAAAGGATCGATCACCGGACTATATACGGTTCTGGTAGATGGAGATGATTTTAATGAGCCAATCACGGATACGGCGCGGGGCATTCTGGATGGACATATTGTTCTCGACCGTAAGCTGGGACATAAAAACCATTATCCGGCAATTGATATTTTACAGAGTATTTCCCGTGTTATGAATTCCATCGTAACAAAGAACATAAGGCACTTGCCGGAAAATTAAAACAGGTGCTTGCCACATACAGTGAAGCTGAGGATCTGATTAATATCGGAGCCTACAAAAACGGATCGAATCCGGATATCGATTATGCAATCCGAAAGAATAAAGAAGTAAATGAATTTCTGTGTCAGGATACGGAAGAAAAGTTTGCTTTTGATGAAGAAGTGGAACTCTTAAAAAAGGTGTTTGACGACTGATCAATGGACAGAGGTTTTAAATGGCAAAATTTGTTTATCGTATGCAGAACATACTGAACATTAAACAGAAACTGGAGACACAGGCGAAAATGACATACAGCCTGGCAAACCAGAAATATCTGGAGCAGCAGAAGATTCTGCAGGAATATATGGTGCGCAGAGTCGGATATGAGCAGCACTGGAAGAAACTGATGCAGGGAAATTTAAATCTGCAGGAAGTCGAACATGCGCGGGCAGATGTAAATGCCATGAAAACGATTGTCAGACGACAGATGGTAGAAGTCCACAAGGCGGAAAAAGAACTGGAAGATGCCAGAAACCGCTTAAAAACCGTGATGCAGGAACGAAAGGTTCAGGAAAAATTGAGGGAAAAGGCATTTGAAGAATTTAAGCAGGAACTTGCAGAAGCAGAAACGAAAGAAATCGATGAACTTGTAAGTTATACCTATAACAAGGGTGAACAGGGAGAATGATATGGCAGACGAAA
>ENA-OQAS01001650-OQAS01001650.1-human-gut-metagenome-genome-assembly--contig:-NODE-1650-length-10210-cov-1.929584_pt1 | contig 10210 bp, 13 predicted proteins | sample MGYA00242733_ERZ504523 | MGnify/ENA primary metagenome ERZ504523 (study PRJEB26092, sample SAMD00036239) | human gut metagenome | host: Homo sapiens | study: EMG produced TPA metagenomics assembly of...
TCTGCAGTATATTTATGCAACACTGACCAACTCCGACGGTGCTGATCCGATTGACTATCCTGCATCATGGCAAATCCCGCCGAGTTTGAACTTGTGGCAACGGATGCTGCAACCGGAAAGCCTGTTTTTTTTACCAAAGCTGATATGAAACAGGATGACTACCGTGCATTATGGCAAGCTGTGCCCTGCCTGTGATGTGCCGTCCGATTTCTTTCCATAATGAGACGTATTTTGATGGTGGATTATCGGATTCCGTTCCGATCGAGCGCGCGTTTGCCAAGGGATGTGACCGTGTGGTTGTAATCTTAAGCAAACCCCGCAGTTTTGTAAAGCAGCCGGAAGGCTTCCGGCACATTTACCGGCATGCCCTGCGCAAATATCCACAGACCATAAAAGCCCTCGACAACCGGCATCTGATGTACCGCCAGAACATTGCCGATGTTAAAAAACACGAAACCGCCGGGGAAGCCCTCGTCTTGCGCCTTCGAAAGAGTTAAAGATGAGTACTTACGCACGCGATGAAAAGTTGGAACAGGAATTGTATGATCTGGGGATTTCTGATTTTAATGCACATCTGAAGGAACTGCATACATTTCTTTCCTGAAAGAAGACAAAGCCCACCGGATATTGTATTTAATTCATTTTATTTTCGCAGTCTTGCAATTCATGAAAAATATTATCCACATAAACCGTATCGTTTTCAATACGATAAAGCATAAAATATCGATGGGATAAAAAAATTGATTCTTCGATATCCTAATTCTTTTAGTTTTAGATTATCACAAAGTTTCAGACTCCCGGCAACATTTGACAGACTTGTTTTTGTTGCTTCAAAGTCATTTAATAAATTTCTTTGCAGCCTGCTCACTTTTCTTTTCAAACAAAAGATACGCAATAAATCTATCAAGATCTTCCTCCGCATGCTTCATCAAAACGATCTTATAATCCATACTTTGACCTCATATCAGAAATCACATGATCTGCATCCCTGAACATTCCCTCTTCCCTGGACTTTTTCAATTTTGCAAGCATCTCTTTCTCCAACATCGGTGCATATGGATTTGATTCTATCTGTCTTTTTATTTCAAAAGGAAATCCATTTGTGGCAACAGCCTGTGTTAAAAACATTCTGATTGCTGTTGTTGTATCTGTACCCAAATCCTTAAATAGAGCATCTGATTTACGCTTTAACTCGTCTTCTACTCTGACCTGAATTGTACTAGCCATATTCACAACCTCGCTTCCATTCATTTTCTCTATTATAATGTCAAATCATTTGTATTTCAATATATTTGTATTGTTTTTGTATTGTATGAGTAAAAATGCAGAAAATATTGACACGTTCTAAAAATCTTCCATATAGAAGATTCGCAGACTAAAAAAGGCGGGATCCCATCGGGTTTCCCGCCTTTTCTGCCACTGCCATCCAAGCGATTAACAGCCTTCCGTATTCACTTCAATCTTATCCAGTTTCCAGATATCATCGACATATTCCTGAATGGTTCTGTCAGAAGAGAATTTACCACTGTGTGCAATATTTAAAATTGCAGACTTTGCCCACGCACTCTTGTTGGTGTAATAAACACCGATCTTCTTCTGTGCATTTGCATATGCACGGAAATCTGCAAGGATAAAGTAGCGGTCTGCTACCTGTCCCTGCTGTGGGTTTAACAGTGAGTTGTACAGTTCACGGAACAGTTCACGGTCATTGTGGGAGTATGTTCCGTCTACCAGCTGGTTGACAACTTCCTGATATCCTCATCGTTGTTGTAGATATCATATGGGTTGTAATCATGATGCTGCTCATGTGCGATAACCTCATCTGCGCTCATACCAAAGATAAAGATATTGTCTGCACCGACTTCCTCGTACATCTCAACATTCGCTCCGTCCATGGTTCCAAGTGTAATCGCACCATTTAACATAAACTTCATGTTTCCGGTTCCGGATGCCTCTTTACTTGCTGTGGAAATCTGTTCGCTGACATCTGCTGCCGCAAAAATCCACTCTGCAATGGATACACGGTAGTCCTCAATGAACACAACCTTGATCTTTCCGTTGATGGATGGATCATTATTGATTACATCCGCAACAGTGTTAATCAGCTTGATGGTCTTCTTTGCCGTACGATATCCGGCTGCAGCCTTTGCTCCGAAGATAAAAGTTCTCGGATAGAAATCCATGCCCGGATTTTCCTTGATCTGGTTGTACAGATACATCACATGAAGGATATTCATAAGCTGTCTCTTATACTCATGCAGTCTCTTAACCTGTACATCAAAGATAGAATCCGGATCGACTTCGATACCATTGTGCTCCTTGATATATTTTGCCAGACGGATCTTATTCTGCTTTTTGATCTCCAGAAATTCCTGCTGTGCTTTCGGATCGGTTGCATATTTTGTCAGATCCTCGACCTTCGCAAGACTTGTGATCCAGTCTTTTCCGACATGCTTTGTTACCCAGTCTGCAAGCAGTGGATTTCCATGTGCAAGGAAACGTCTCTGTGTGATACCATTGGTTTTATTGTTAAATTTCTCCGGAAACAGTTCATAGAAATCACGAAGTTCCTGCTTCTCAAGAATCTCTGTATGCAGTCTTGCCACACCGTTGACAGAATATCCGGCAACAATTGCAAGATTTGCCATCTTCACCTGTCCGTCGTAGAGAATTGCCATCTTGCGCACCTTCTCCTCATTATCCGGATATTTTGCACGGATCTCTTCTACAAAACGGCGGTTGATCTCATCCACGATCTGATATACACGCGGAAGCAGTCTCTGGAAGATGTCGATCGGCCACTTTTCAAGTGCCTCTGCATGATGGTATGGTTGGTATAAGCTACACAGTGTGTTGTGATCTCCCATGCCTCATCCCATGACATGCCTTCCTCATCCAGAAGGATTCGCATCAGTTCTGCAACAGCAACCGTCGGATGGGTATCATTCATCTGGAACGTTACCTTCTTTGGCAGATCATGCAGATCATTGTGATGTTTCTTAAAACGCTCCAGCGCACGCTGGATACTTGCGGAAACAAAGAAATACTGCTGTTTTAAGCGCAGTTCCTTTCCTTTTACGTGATTGTCGTTCGGATACAGCACCTCTACCAGGTTGCGGGCAAGATTTTCCTGCTCCACTGCCTGATCGTAATCTCCACGGTCAAAGGAATCCAGTGAAAACTCTTCCTTCGGCTGTGCATCCCAGATCATCAGGGAATCTACACATGGTTGCCGTAGCCAACGATCGGCATATCATAAGGAATTGCAAGAACAGACTGATACCCTACCTGCTCAAAGTGCAGATTTCCGTCCTCCCCTGCGGTTTCTTCCACATGACCACCAAACTTGATCTCGTAGCAGTATTCCGGTCTGCGAAGTTCAAACGGATATCCATCCTTTAACCAGTTATCCGGTACTTCGACCTGAAATCCATCAATAATCTGCTGCTTGAACATACCGTAGCGGTAACGGATTCCACATCCATATGCAGCATAGCCCAGAGTAGCAAGAGAATCCATAAAACATGCTGCCAGCCGGCCAAGTCCGCCATTTCCAAGAGCCGGATCCGGCTCCTGGTCTTCAATGACACTCAAATCCAGTCCAATCTCTTCAAGTGCTTCTTTTACTTCCCCATAAGCCCCCAGATTAATCAGATTATTCCCCAGTGCCCTGCCCATCAGAAACTCCATGGACATATAATACAATATCTTAGGGTCATCTTTTTCAATGACCTGCTGTGTTGCCATCCATTCATCCATGACAACATCCTTGACAGCCAGTGAAACAGCCTGATAAATCTCCTGCTGTGTCGCTTCTTTCAATGTCTTACGATACATCGTCTTGACATTTTCTGTCACGGAAGCAATAAACTCCTTTTTACTAAACACTTTGTCTCGCATCAAAAGTCCTCCTCTGTGCCTGGTTTGCGTGACACTATTGTTTTTCCACTGCCAGCGTAACCTTCTCACCGTTAATGCTCCATTCTTTCTGATATCCGGCAAGTGTGCTGCAGTGATAGCATTTGCAAGTACCTCTGTCTGGATCTTTTCTCCGTATTTATTGAAAATACCAGTTACCTTCTCGTCTGCTGTATAGGAAACAGCAATATGATCCATAACTTCAAAACCAGCCTCTTTACGCATGGTCTGAATCTTACTGATCAGTTCACGTACAAAACCTTCTTCGATCAATTCCGGTGTCAGTCTTGTATCCATAACAACTGTCACATTGTTATCCCCCTCGGTCACAAAGCCTTCTGCCTGTGTCATGGTAATCAGAAGATCCTCCTCCAATAATACAACCTCGGAACTTACACTGTCAAGTTTCAGACATCCGTTCTCTTTTAATTCTTTCATTGCAGCATTTCCGTCAAGTTCTGACAGGGCAGCCTGAATCTGTTTTAAATACTTTCCATATTTCGGACCAACCGTACGAAGCTGCGGCTTGACTGATAATCTGTATAAGAAGAAACATCATCGGTAAATGCCACATTTTGACATTCAACTCATCGGCAATAATCTCTTTATAAAATCCCCCAGTGCTTCCGGTGCCTTGACATACATCTGACCAATCGGCTGACGGTTCTTGATATTGGCACTGTTCCGGCACGCACGTCCCATAACAACGATCTTTAATACCTCATCCATTGCAGTTTCCAGATCCTTGTCGATCATCTTCTCATCCACCGTCGGGAAGTCACACAGGTGAATACTTTCCGGTGCAGACGGATCAATGGAACATACCAGATTGCGATAAATATCTTCTGTCATAAATGGAATCATCGGTGCTGCCGCTTTGCTGATTGTAACAAGTGCAGTATACAATGTCATATAAGCATTGATCTTATCCTGCTCCATGCCTTTTGCCCAGAACGCTCACGGGAGCGGCGGACATACCAGTTACTCATATCATCGACAAACTCCTGCAGATATTTTGCAGCTTCCGGAATCTTATAATTAGAAAGACTTTCATCCACACCAGCTACTGCAGAATTGAGCTTAGAAAGCAGCCACTTATCCATAACCGATAATTTGTCATACTCCAGCTTGTATTTTGTAGCGTCAAACTGGTCAATATTTGCATAAAGTACGAAGAACGCATAGGTATTCCAGAGCGTTCCCATAAACTTACGCTGTCCCTCAAGCACAAGCTTGCCGGAGAATCTCTTTGGAATCCATGGTGCGGATGCCGTATAGAAATACCAGCGGATAGCGTCTGCGCCGTATGTCTGCAGGGCATCAAACGGATCTACGGCATTTCCCTTGGACTTGGACATCTTCTGTCCGTTTTCATCCTGTACATGTCCGAGCACGATGACGTTCTCATAAGGTGCTTTGTTGAAAAGCAGTGTCGATTCTGCCATAAGAGAATGGAACCATCCTCTGGTCTGATCAACTGCCTCTGAGATAAACTTGGCCGGGAACTGCTTCTCAAATACTTCTTTATTTTCAAATGGATAGTGATGCTGTGCAAACGGCATAGCTCCGGAATCAAACCAGCAATCCAATACTTCCGGTACACGGTGCATATCCTTGCCACACTCCGGACACTTGATCGTAACCGCATCAATATATGGTCTGTGAAGTTCTACCTCTGCTGCCTTTGGATCACCGGCTTTTTCTGCTAATTCAGCGCGGCTTCCGATACATTCTCTGTGTCCGCACGCACACTCCCAGATGTTAAGTGGAGTACCCCAGTAACGGTTACGGGAAATTGCCCAGTCCTGAATGTTCTCCAGCCAGTTTCCGAAACGGCCAGAACCGATAGATTCTGGAATCCAGTTGACCGTATTATTATTTCGGATCAGATCATCCTTTACCGCGGTCTCCTTGATGTACCATGACTCTCTTGCATAGTAGATAAGAGGCTTGTCACATCTCCAGCAGTGTGGATACTCATGTTCAAACTTCGGAGCATCAAACAGCTGCTTTCTGCACTTAAATCCTTTAATACTTCCGGATCGGCATCCTTTACCCACATACCGGCAAACGGTGTCTCCTCAGTCAGTTCTCCTTTTCCATTTACGAACTGTACAAACGGAAGGTCGTAGTTTCTTCCGACATTGGCATCATCCTCACCAAATGCAGGTGCGATATGAACGATTCCAGTACCATCGGACATCGTGACATAAGTATCGCAGGTCACAAAGAAGCCTTTCTTGCCCTGCTTATCTGCCAGTTCCTTTGCACAGGCATAAAGAGGCTCATATTCTTTGCGTTCAAGATCCTGTCCCTTGTAGGTTTCAAGCACTTCGTAGGCTTTCTTTCCTGCCTCTTTATCCTCTTTGGAAAGAAGTGGAGAAAGCACCTTGTCTGCCAGTGCCTCTGCCAGATAATACGTATAACCATCTACTGCTTTTACCTTGATATAGGTATCATTCGGGTTTACACAAAGTGCCACGTTACTTGGCAGTGTCCACGGAGTTGTGGTCCATGCCAGAAAATACGCATCCTCTCCGGCAACCTTAAAACGGACAACTGCAGATTTTTCTTTTACTAATTTATATCCCTGTGCAACTTCCTGTGCGGAAAGCGGAGTCCCACACCGAGGGCAGTAAGGCACGATCTTGAATCCCTTGTAGAGAAGTCCTTTGTTCCAGATCTCTTTTAATGCCCACCACTCGGATTCAATGAAATTGTCATCATAGGTAACGTATGGATTGTCCATATCGGCCCAGAAACCTACCGTATTTGAGAAATCTTCCCACATACCCTTGTATTTCCAGACGGATTCTTTACACTTTTTGATGAATGGCTCAAGACCATATGCTTCGATCTGATCCTTTCCATCCAGTCCAAGAAGTTTCTCCACTTCGATTTCTACCGGAAGACCGTGGGTATCCCATCCGGCTTTCCGTGGAACGTACTTTCCTTTCATGGTCTGGAATCTCGGAATCATATCCTTGATGGTACGTGTCTCTACATGTCCGATATGTGGTTTTCCGTTTGCCGTAGGCGGTCCGTCATAAAATGTGTAAGTCTCGCCTTCCTTACGGTTCTCCATGGATTTTTTGAAGATATCATTTTCGCGCCAGAATTTTTCCGTTTCTTTTTCGCGATCGACAAAGTTCATATTGGTATCTACTTTGTTGTACATATTTTCCTCCTGCATTTATGATTCTGAAATAAAAATCCCCACGTCCAGTAATTAGGACGCGGGGGTCACGTTATACCACCTGATTACCATGTACTTAATCCCGTATTCAAAAAGGATTTGCATACTTCGTTCCCATAACGCTGGAAATACGTCGAACTCTACTCTCCTGGGATTTCGATCCGCAACTCGGAAGTGATTTTCACTGTCATATTACTCGTATTGGCTCTCACCTGTTCCAACTCTCTTTGACTTTCCTATCACAGTTACTGTCTTCGTCTTCGTTTTTCACCTTTGGTTTTAAGTATAGTAATGATTCTTTCAGATGTCAAGTAAAATTCCTGTTCAGCCAGGCTTTCCATGCACAGTAATTTTCCAGTTCCCCGGATACCTGTTTCCGGTAAGCAAATCTCAACATCTCATAATAACAGTCATTCTCATAAATTGGATACTTCAGTTCCCAGTCATTGTCCGGATTTGTTCCATCCATATACACAAGTCCCTCTTCCGTAAACAGCACGATCCCATGCCTGCTTCGGATGCACTGCCCTGCGGCTTCCTCCTTTGCCAGTCTGCGTGCCAGTTCAACCGAATCTACCAGATCCGGGTAATCCATACTGTAAATTGTTGCAAGCATCCGCAATTTCTTCACCTGGCTTTCACTCTGCAGAAGCAGCCAGGTACCGGCATATCCATTACTGCGCATCTTCAATCCGTCAATCCCTGTCACCATTCCTGTCCATATATAGTAGTCCGGGTTGACCGGAAGAAAGCAAAGTTCTTCTATCCCTGTAAATGCACGCAGACACTCAAGCAGCAGAGCTCCCGCTTCAATAACATCAATCAGCGCGTCCTTGTCTTTCACAGACCACCAGCACACGGTTTCGCTTCTCATCTTTTTGCAATGTCGTAATTGCCGGGTCAAACGCAAAAAATGTGTTCAGTTTTTTATCATAAACGGCCCATGCATTATTTAATTCTTCGATCTCTTCCAACCGGTAATTATCATTTTCCACGGGGGACAGCATCCCCTGCGCCATCTTAAACAAACTATGCTCTGTGACATCCGAAACTGTGTGTTTGTCCTTCCAATAATACCATTCAACCAGTGGGTTTTTGGGCTTTATCTCCCTAAGGATTCCCTGATTGATCCTTGACATAAGCTGCTGTCCCCTATCCATATCCTGATGAATGGTTTCCTGATTTACCAATGGTGCCAGATGAATGGTTGTATGACACCGAAATGAAATAATCGACATGTGAATACTCCTTTAATCTTTGTGTTTCCAGTTATACAGAAAATTTCCCAGTGAAGCCAGAATGATCAATCCATATCCTATCAGACTGTATCGATCCGGAATCTCCGCGAATAAAAGAAATCCAAGTAATGTTGCAAAAATAATCTGGGAATAATCAAAAATAGAAATTTTTCCGGCGGGTGCATAGGTATATGCTGCGGTGATCGTAAACTGTCCTCCCGCTGCAAAAAGTCCCGCAAGAAGCAGCGTCAACAACTGCCGCAGTGACATCGGCTGATAATGAAATACGATCCACGGTATCACAATAATACAGGAAAAGCAGGAAAAATAAAACACAATGACCGGTCCCTTTACTCCGTGTGTACCCATCTTCCGCACCATTGTATATGCGATTCCTGCACCCAGTCCTCCGCATACGCCAATAAGCGCAGGGATCAGATGTGCATTTTCAAACCCCGGTTTTACCACAAACAAACAGCCGACAAATGCCAGTATAACGCACATTGCCTGAGCTGGTTTTATCCTTTCTTTTAATAACAGGAAGGAAAAAATAATTGCAAAAAAGGGAGATAATTTATTTAAAATAGAGCATCTGCCACCAGCAGGTGATCAATCGCGTAGAAATTACAAAGAATTCCAAGTGTCCCAAATGCACAGCGTAAAAACAGTGAACCCCACTGTGTTTTTTCCACCTTAGGTGCTGTATGATTTTTGATAAGAATAATTGCCGCAAAAAATGCAGCTACCAGATTCCGAAAAAAACTTTTCTGTACGGACGACAGATCTCCCGCCAGCCGCACACTCACATTCATACACGCAAAAAAGAATGCCGACAAAATGATCATTATCATGCCACGTATATAATTTTCCTGTTTCATTGTACAATCACCTCAGATTTTTATTATAGAACCGGCATCCGTGATGCCAGTTTTATAATACCATACTTTTTCTTTTTTTGAAAATCTGAATTTTTACTTTGTACTGTTGTCATTTTCTGTATTGCTGCCGGATGAATTACCTGCCAAATGATTTTAGTTTTCCTGTTTCACTGGGTATCTTTGGGATGAAACTCCCATTTAAAAAAGCACCAGCTTAACCTGCAGACATCTACAGGCCCAAGCTGGTGCTTATTCCCATATTATTTTTTCTTTATGCGAACGGATTCTCCGTCGGATAAGGCAGAGATGCCGGCTGGTTGTAATTGATGTCCTCCATCGGAACCCCAATATACTTAAATACCTCAAACAGAGCCTTTCCGTAATGTCCGAATGCAACCGCTCCGTGATGCGGATAATTCTTCTCGATCAGAACGTGACGGTAGAAACGTCCCATCTCATGAATGGCAAATACGCCAATGCTTCCGAACGAACGGGTTGCAACCGGAAGGACTTCTCCCTGTGCCACATACGCGCGCAGCTTATTGTCGGAAGTGGACTGCAGGCGGTAGAATGTGATATCGCCCGGTGCAATATCTCCCTCAAGGTACCGTTTGTTACTTCGACAGGAAGGCTTCTTGCATGATCATCTGGTTTTTCATCTCACAGGATGCCAGCTTCTTTGAACAGGTATTGCCACAATGGAATCCCATAAATGTATCTTTATGTGTATAGTCAAACTTGCCCTCGATCGACTCTTTGTACATATCCTTCGGAACGGAGTTATTGATGTCGAGCAGTGTGACAGCATCCTGCTCACGCAGGTACCGATAAACTCACTCAGTGCGCCGTAAATATCTACCTCGCAGGATACCGGAATGCCTCTTCCGGTCAGACGACTGTTGACATAGCACGGAACAAATCCAAACTGTGTCTGGAATGCCGGCCAGCATTTCCTGCAATTGCAACATATTTACGGGAAC
>ENA-OQAS01001651-OQAS01001651.1-human-gut-metagenome-genome-assembly--contig:-NODE-1651-length-10207-cov-1.391567_pt1 | contig 10207 bp, 15 predicted proteins | sample MGYA00242733_ERZ504523 | MGnify/ENA primary metagenome ERZ504523 (study PRJEB26092, sample SAMD00036239) | human gut metagenome | host: Homo sapiens | study: EMG produced TPA metagenomics assembly of...
ACTCTGCATACTCTCCCGGAGAGTCGATCGTGTCATCTTCTGTATTCGTATACTGTGTCTTCACATAATGCAGTTCTTCTCCCTTAAGAGCCTGCGTCAGTGAAGTCTTCCCCGCTTCACTTCTCCCCATTAAAAATATCTTTTTCATTCTGTTACGCCTCTGTTTTCTTAACTTCTATGAACCTCGCACACTGCAAAGCCAAGTCTTTCATCAAAAATCGAACTACATCCTCACAGCTGTCTGCACCTGTGTCAATCCGCCAGTCAGAATCAGTGTTCCGCAGAATCTATCCATAAAACCAATCTCGACATCTGCACTCTTGAATGCTACATCTGCAGCAACTACAACTGCTTCCCACGGTGTAAAACGCAGAAGTCCAATAGACTCTCCTGTGTGATTCTCACCTTCATGAGTTCCGATATGTAATCCTAGATTCTGATAAATAACCTCATCTGATCTGCTAATAATATGCGCCATGCAGACTTCCTTCCCCGGCACGCGCACACGAGTCATACGAAGCTTCTTTCCTTTCAGATTCTCATAGTCATCATGAAACAGACGCTCCATAAGCTCTTCTCTCGTTATACGTTCCCGTTTCATAAATGCACTTCCTATCGTTTTGTAATATCACAGACTACATAACCAAGAGAATCTCTGAAATAATCTACAACTTCTGTCAGTGCAGAAGTTACATCAGAGATCTCTCCTGTAATGATCAGTGTTCCTGTAAAGCGGTCTGCGAATCCAAGATAAACATTACCGCTTTTCACTGCAATATCAGATGCGATAACTGCTGACTCTGGTGGAGTCATATTCATAATTCCAATTGCAGAAGAACGATAATCCAGATGTGGATTCAATCCAAGTTTCTGATAAATAATCGGAGCCGGACCTCCCATTACATGTGCAAAAGTAATCTCCTTGCCAGCAACTGTTTCCTGTACAATTCTAATCTGTTCTCCGTGATCATTCGCCATCTGTCAGTTCCTCTCTTTCACATAGATTCTGTAATTCTCATTCATACATCCTGTATGTTAATCCACTAACATTCTCTGTTCACAGCCAGTCTCGTTACTGTTCACAACGATGTGACCAGCCAAACCCATCTCAGCCATAAACTCTCTTACTATAAATAATACTATCTATATGCCTTTCTGTCAAGGAGATTCCAATAAATCTCAACACACTTCAATCAAGAATCAACAAAATCCAACTGTTTCATTTGCGAAAACAACAGAAACGCAAGCTTTTTATTTTCATACATAAGTAAAAAGAAAAGTTCACCTGCAATACACCAGCTCACTTTGTGTAATTTCTGCAAATGAAAAACTTCCCTTTATTTTAACTAATTAAACTTCCTTAGTACAATTTCATACTTCTTCCGCAAATCTCTCTCGTCTACAAATACACCACTTGCTGATGCGTGGACAACGAATGTGTCAGCTCCACTTCCGTCTCCGATCACATACAGGCCCTTGTGTTTTGTTTCAAGATGTTCATCCAGTTTCACTTCCATATTGTAGAACTTAACTTCTACACCGTAGAGCAGTGTATCATCATTTGCTGTTCCAGGTGCGATCTTATCCAAAGCGTAGATCATCTCAATGATTCCATCAAGAATACGTTTCGGCAATACAAGACTTAAGTCTCCCGGTTCTGCGGAAAGTGTCGGTGTCAGAAAACTCTCTGCAATACGTGCCGGTGTACTTCTTCTTCCTCGAATCAGATCACCAAAACGCTGTACAAGAACACCACCGCCAAGCATATTAGACAGGCGCGCAATACTTCACCATATCCGTTACTGTCTTTGAACGGCTCTGAGAAATGTTTCTCAACAAGAAGCGCAAAGTTTGTATTCTCTGTCTGCTTTGCCGGATCTTCATAGCTATGTCCGTTTACTGTAACGATTCCGTTTGTATTCTCATTTACAACGATTCCATTCGGATTCATACAGAATGTTCTGACTTTATCTTCAAACTTCTCTGTTCTGTAGACAATCTTACTTTCATACAGTTCATCTGTAAGATGTGAGAAAATAACTGCCGGAAGTTCCACACGGACTCCGATATCTACACGGTTGGATTTTGTTGTGATGTCAAGATTCTCACACACTTCTCCATCCATTTACTTCCGCTTCTTCCTACAGAAACGATACATTTCTTACATTCATCTACGCCATCTTTTGTAATCACGCGATATCCGCCGTCAACCGCTTCCACATCATCTACATGACAGTTAAAACGGAACTCTACAGTATCTTTCAGCTTTGCATAGAGATTCTCAAGAACAACATAGTTGATATCTGTTCCAAGATGACGAACAGATGCATCCAAAAGATTCAGCTTATTCTGCATACAGAGTTTCTTAATATGTGTTCCTGATGTGGAATACATTTTTGTACCCTCACCACCGAATTTCACATTGATCTCATCTACGTAATTCATTAAATCGATTGCTGTCTCTTTACCGATATACTCATACAATGTTCCACCAAAATTATTTGTGATATTGTATTTTCCATCTGAAAATGCTCCTGCTCCACCGAATCCACTCATAATCGCGCATGTCTTGCAGTTCACGCAGCTCTTAATCTTCTTTCCATCGATCGGGCATTTTCTCTTCTCCAGTGGATTGCCGGCTTCAAATACCGCCACCTTCAATTCCGGTGCTTTCTCTGCCAGCTCATAAGCTGCAAAGATTCCCCCAGGTCCTGCACCGATAATAATTACATCATAATTGCTCATATATTTTTCTCCTTTCAATTACTTTCTTTCCATCTTTTAGTTACATTACTCTTCATCTCTTAATTTCAGAATTCCGATAATAAGAATCTTTATATCATCAAAAATATAATCAAATGCACCTGCCTGACACATGTTTATGAGGACCATTCCAACAGGAACGGCAAGTATCATCCAGATCACACCACCAATTCGATATCCAATATAAATTAAAAGTAATGTAACCAGTGGATTCAGACCAACACTGTCTCCGACAAGTTTCGGCTGAATCAACTGTCTGACGATCTGTGTGATTGCGTAAATCACAACAAGTACCACAGCACGCTTATAATCTCCCATAAAGACCGCATATATCGCCCACGGAATCATCGCAGTTCCTGTTCCCAAAAATGGTAGGAAATCTAGAAATGCGATCAAAAATGCAGACAATACAAAGTAATGGAACTTCAAAAATCCAAGTCCTACAGCCAAAATCAGAAATACAATTCCCATGATCTTAAACTGTGCTTTGAAATATCCACCAACCGCATATTTCAGGTTATCTATCACCATAATCATTCGTTCAGTTACTGACTTTGGCGCAATCTGTTTGACCCAGGTCACAACTTCTTCTCGCTCTGAGATAAAGAAATAGGAAGACATAACCGCAACGATTGTTGATACCAGATAACTCGGCACACGCTTTGCGATATTTCCTGCGGCACTTACTGTTGGCTCACTGATTTTTGACATCAGACTTCCCATCGTGTCATCTAGATTCGCAACAGTTGTCGTCCATCCATTCTGGATTCCATCCGGCAGTTTGCTAAAAATTCCAGACATAGAAATTCCAATTTGATGGAGTCCTTTTTCGAGCTGCACATACATTTCCGGAAGTCTTTGATCAGACTGCTGACTTCTGAAACCAGCCAACTGACAGCAAAGTAGCCCAGCGTCCCCATCAACGCCAGGACTCCGATAATAATCAATGCGGAGCCTAATTTTTTTCTGATCTTCAACGTTTTTCTAACCAGTTAACAACCGGTGTGGCGATAGATGCAATGATCCATCCAACCACAAACGGCATGAGAAATCCAAGTAATTTCCATCCGATCAGTACAAATCCGACTGTTGCTACTATGCTGAAAAGCAAGCTTACGGCAACTTGCCAGTATGGGCGCTTATTTGTCATCCTCTGCCCCCTCGTCATTTCCATATCCGAGATATTCTGTCTCAATCAATTCCCAAATCTCATCTCTTCCCTGTTTTGTCTGGGATGAGAATGGAATTACTTTTGTTCCAGGAACAAGCTGCAGACCTGTCTTCAGCATTTTAATATGCTTCTGTACCTGACTGCGTTTAATCTTATCAAGCTTTGTTGCGATGATGATTGGCTGATATCCCTGATCCAGGATCCACTGATACATCATTTTATCATTCGCAGATGGATCATGACGGATATCGATCAAAAGGAATACTGCCTTAAGCTGTTTTGACGTATGCAGATAACGCTCGATCAGTTTTCCCCACTGAATCTTTTCCTGCTCAGAAACCTTTGCGTATCCATACCCTGGGAGATCGACCAGATACATTTCCTCATTAATCGTATAGAAATTGATTGTCTGTGTCTTTCCCGGTGTTGCTGAAATTCTTGCATAAGACTTGCGGTTCATCAGTGCATTGATCAGTGATGATTTTCCTACATTTGATTTTCCCGCAAATGCGATCTCAGGCTTATCGTTTTCCGGAAGAACGCTTGTGATTCCACAAACTGTTTCCAAATTTATATTTTTAATGACCATGTCGTTTACTCCTCCTTTCATTCTATTTTATTGCAATCTGCTGTCAGAAGCAATCTTTTTATCTAGTCAGTGCTTTCTTTAAGACTTCTTCCATTGTCTCAACCGGAATGATTTCCAATCCTTTTGTAATTTCAGAAGAAAGTTCTTCCACATCTGCTGTGTTCTCTTTTGGAATAAGCACGGTCTGTATTCCGGCATTCTTAGCAGCAAGAAGTTTTTCTTTCAATCCTCCAATCGGAAGCACACGACCTCTCAAGGTGATTTCTCCTGTCATTGCAAGATCTGCGCGAACTTTCTTGCCTGTCACAGCAGAAAGCATTGCTGTCGCCATTGTGATTCCGGCTGATGGTCCGTCTTTCGGAACTGCACCTTCCGGAATGTGCACATGAATATCATGCTTCTCGAAGAAATCTTCTGCGATTGCATATTTTTTGCTTACAGATCGAATATAACTGATTCCGGCACGGGCGGACTCTTTCATTACATCTCCAAGCTGTCCTGTCAGCATGATTTCTCCCTTGCCCGGCATTACGTTTACCTCAATCTGAAGCGTATCTCCTCCGACGCTTGTCCATGCAAGTCCACGTACGATACCGACCTCCGGTGCTGCATTTGCCATCTGATAAGAATATTTCTCTTTTCCAAGGAATTTATGAAGATTTCTATCTGTCACAGTAATCTTCTCTTTCTCGGTTGTAAGAAGCTCTTTCGCCGCCTTACGGCAAATATTTCCGATTTCACGTTCTAACTGACGAACACCTGCTTCTTTCGTATAGTTATGTGCGATTTTCCAAATTGCTTTCTTGCTAAAGCTGAGCTGTTCGGTGTAATCCCATGCTTTTCCAGCTGCTTTGGAATCAGATGTTCTATTGCAATATGAAGTTTCTCGTTTTCTGTATAACTTGTAATCTCGATGATCTCCATTCTGTCCAGGAGTGGTCTTGGAATCGTCTGTAAGGTATTTCGCTGTTGTAATAAATGTAACCTCTGACAGATCGAGCGGCACTTCCAGATAATGGTCACGGAACTTGCTGTTCTGCTCACTATCCAGTACTTCAAGAAGTGCAGAGAACGTATCCCCTTTATAGTCTGTACTACTTTGTCAATCTCATCCAGAAGGAGTACCGGATTCTTCACACCTGCTGTACGGATCCATTTGCAATTCTTCCAGGCATTGCCCCTACATAAGTCTTGCGGTGACCGCGAATCTCAGCTTCGTCACGTACTCCTCCTAAAGAAATGCGCACAAACGGTTTCTTAAGAGAACGAGCCAAAGACTTCGCAATAGAAGTTTTACCTGTTCCCGGAGGTCCCACCAGACAAAGGATCGGGCTTTCCCCCTTCTGTGTCAGTGTTCTGACAGCCAGGAATTCCAGGATTCTTTCTTTCACCTGTTCCAATCCATAATGATCTGCCTCTAAAACCTCTTTTGCATAGTTGATATCTGTATTATCTTCGGCACGTTTATTCCACGGCATCTCCAGGATTGTCTCAATATAAGTACGGATCACTCCATTTTCTGCCTGAGAACCGATCGTGTTCTTAAACCGTCCAATTTCCTTATGAAGCTTTTCTTTTACTTCTTCCGGTGCATCTAATTTGCTACATGCTTCTTCGAACTCATCTGCATCTGAAAATGTAGTATCCTCACCTAATTCCTCGCGAATCACCTTCAGCTGTTCTCTTAAAAGATATTCTTTTTGATGCTTATCTACTTTATTTTTTACTTTCCTTTGAAGTTCTTCTTTGATCTCCATAATCTGCATCTCATTCACAAGCTTCAATGATAATTTCTCATATCTACTCCAGAAATCCAGTTCTTCCAGAAGTTCCTGCTGATCCTTGTACTTCAATGGAATATTCGCAGCCACTTCATTTACCAGACGTTTTAAATCAGTAATATCGAGAAATTCTGCAACAGATTCTTTGGAAATCTTTCCATTCTTTGCTGCATATTCTGTAATAATCTCCTTCAATCCGCGCATCATTGCTTCCGCATTCAGATCATCCGGAATCGTGATCTCCTGTTCTTCCAGAACTTCTACTTCTGCACGAAGATAAGGATCTGTCTCTTCAATTTTCTTAAGAACCGCACGGTTCTTTCCTTCCACGAGAACCCTTACAACTTTCTTTGACAGCTTGATCAGCTGCTTCACAGATGCAACTGTTCCAATCTCATAGACATCGTCCTGTCCGGGGTTCTCTGTCTCTATTGATTTCTGGGCAACCAGAAATATCTCCTGCTCTTCAACCATTGCCTGTTGAATTGCAGCGATGGAGCGTTCTCTGCTCACATCAAAATGAACGATCATCTCCGGCATGATTGTTAATCCTCTTAAGGCAACCATAGGGAGACTTCTTGTCTCGTTGTCCAATTCAATTCCTCCTCGTTAGAAAAGGCGGGTAGGATGGATATCCCATCACTCCCGCCTCGTTTTATACTCCGCAACTGTTTGCAGGATTCCTGTATCCAGTTACTATTTGCTCTCAGATGTCAGGAATGATTTTCTATCCTCACCATCACGAGTATACTTCGGTTCTTCCAATCCAAGAACCGCTTCCTTCGTAATGCGACATTCCTTGATTGTCTTATCTGACGGTACTGTAAACATCGTATCCATCATGATATTCTCCATGATCGCACGGAGACCTCTCGCACCTGTCTTACGCTTCAATGTTGTCTCTGCTATTTCTAACAGAGCATCTTTATCAAATTCAAGCTTCACGCCATCCAGCTCCAAAAGTTTCTGATACTGTTTTACGATTCGCACTTTTTGGCTCTGTAAGAATGCGGATCAATGCATCCTTATCCAGAAGATCCAATGATACTGTCACCGGAAGTCTTCCGACCAGCTCAGGATCAGACCAAACTTTACAAGATCCTGCGGAAGTGCTTCCTGAAGAAGTACATCCATATCGTACTCATGTTTTGATGCGATCTCTGCATTGAATCCGATTGATTTTCTATCAATTCTTGTCTCAATGATCTTATCGATTCCTTCAAAAGCACCACCACAGATAAATAAGATGTTCGTTGTATCAATCTGGATCAACTCCTGATGTGGATGCTTTCTTCCGCCCTGCGGTGGAACAGACGCAACTGTTCCTTCGATGATTTCAAAAGTGCCTGCTGAACACCTTCTCCGGAAACATCTCGTGTGATGGATGGATTTTCTGATTTTCTTGTGATCTTATCAATCTCATCAATGTAAATGATTCCGTGTTCTGCACGCTCGATGTCTCCGTCTGCTGCCTGAATCACCTTAAGGAGAATATTTTCAACGTCCTCTCCTACATATCCGGCCTCTGTCAGTGCTGTGGCATCTGCGATTGCAAATGGAACATTCAGCACTTTCGCAAGTGTCTGTGCCAGAAGTGTCTTACCACATCCTGTTGGTCCAAGCATCAGGATGTTACTCTTCTGAAGTTCTACTCCAAGATCCTGTTCTGCCAGAATTCTCTTATAATGATTGTAAACTGCAACAGAAAGAACTTTCTTCGCCTCATCCTGTCCAATCACATATTCGTCCAGAAAAGCTTTCATCTCTTCCGGTGTCAGGAGATTAATATCGTCAAGTGCAGCTCTGTCATTAAAATCTAATTCTTCCTCAATAATCTCGGTACAAATAGCAACACAGTCATCACAGATATAGGTTCCGCTTGGTCCTGCGATCATCTTACGGACCTGGGACTGTGTCTTATTACAAAACGAGCATCTTACGATATCCTCAGTCTTTTTTCCTGCCATATTCTGTCACCTCAATAACCCATTAATGGTTTACTATTACTTCGTCGATCAGACCGTACTCTTTCGCCTCTTCTGCAGACATGAAATTGTCACGCTCTGTATCCTGCTGGATCACTTCCAGCGGCTTTCCTGTATTTGCTGCCAGGATCTCATTTAATTTCTTCTTTGTACGAAGAATATGTTCTGCTGCAATCTGAATCTCTGTTGCCTGTCCCTGTGCACCACCGGATGGCTGATGAATCATGATTTCAGCGTTTGGAAGGGCAAATCTCTTTCCTTTCTTTCCACCGGAAAGCAGGAATGCGCCCATGCTGGCTGCCATACCGATACATACTGTTGAAACATCACACTTGATGTACTGCATTGTATCGTATATTGCGAGACCTGCTGTTACAGATCCTCCCGGGCTGTTAATATACAGCTGGATATCCTTATCCGGATCGTCTGCCTCCAAGAACAGAAGCTGTGCAACGATCACGCTTGCTGACACATCATTTACTTCTTCTCCGAGGAAAATGATACGCTCCTTTAAAAGTCTTGAATAAATATCATAGGAACGCTCTCCGCGGCTTGTCTGCTCAATGACATAAGGTACTAAACTCATATGCTATCCTTCCTTTTCTATATGATTGTCGCTAAAGAGAAAAGGCACACTGATATACAGGCGCACCCTCTCAAGAAATCCAAATAAATGATTAGCTTCTACAGATGCATCAACGATCAGAGTAACTGCATCCTGTACTGCAATATCCTCTTTCATCTGCTTCTTCTCGTTCTCACCCATGAACTCTTTCAGCTTCTCAACTTCCATCTTGTAAGACTCAGCCATCTTAGCTAACTCTTCATCAAGACGCTCATCAGATACTTCAATATTCTCTGCTGCTACGATTGCTTCAAGAACAAGTCTTGTTCTGATTCTCTTCTCAGCCTGTGGCTTAAGCTCTTCCATCATCTTCTCTTCTGAGAGACCTGTGAACTGGAAGTACTGCTCTACGCTGAGTCCCTGCTGCATAATGCGGCGTGCAAAATCATCAGCATCTGCTTAGCCTGAAGGTCAACCATTGGTTCCGGAAGATCGATCTCTGCATTAGCAACTGCCTGCTCTACAGCCTGATCTTCTTTCTTAGCCTTTCCTTCGTTCTCTTTACGCTCTTTGATCTGAGCCTTTACTTCTGCTCTGTAAGCATCAAGTGTCTCAGCCTTCTCGGAAACGTCAGATGCGAACTCATCATCTACTTCCGGAAGCTCTTTGGCTCTGATTGCATGTACTGTACATTTGAATACAGCTTCTTTACCCTTCAGATCTTCTGAGTGATAATCTTCTGGGAATGTAACCTTAACTTCTACTTCTTTCTCAAGTTCAGCTCCGATCAGCTGCTCCTCAAATCCCGGAATAAAAGATCCAGATCCGATTGTCAGCGGATAGTTCTCACCTTTTCCGCCTTCGAATGCAACACCATCAACGAATCCTTCAAAATCAAGTGTGACATCATCTTTATCTGCTACAGCTCTGTCTGTAACCTCAACGATTCTTGCGTGCTGTTCACGAACTTTCTCAATTTCCTCGTCAACTTCCTTCTGTGTTACTCTTGTAGAGTATTTGGTCAACTTTAAGTCCTTTGTACTCTCCAAGTTTAACTTCCGGTTTAACTGCAACTTCTGCTGTGAAGATGAATGGTTTTCCCTTCTCAAGCTGAACGATATCAATTGTCGGCTGGGAAGCAATCTCAAGTTCACTCTCATCATATGCTTTTGCATATGCTTCAGAGATCATGCGGTTTGCTGCCTCATCATAAAATACTTCCGGTCCGTACATCTTCTCGATCATCTGACGCGGAACTTTTCCTTTACGGAATCCTGGAAGGCTGATTTTGCTGCGCTCTTTTAAGTAAGCTGCCTGCAGTGCCTTCTCTACTTCTTCAGCTGAAACTTCGAT
>ENA-OQAS01001652-OQAS01001652.1-human-gut-metagenome-genome-assembly--contig:-NODE-1652-length-10204-cov-6.700407_pt1 | contig 10204 bp, 12 predicted proteins | sample MGYA00242733_ERZ504523 | MGnify/ENA primary metagenome ERZ504523 (study PRJEB26092, sample SAMD00036239) | human gut metagenome | host: Homo sapiens | study: EMG produced TPA metagenomics assembly of...
AACCACCCTGCTGGCACACAACGCCGGCGTGAACTGCCCGGCGTCTTTGGCATAGAGAATAAAATCTGCCAGGAATTGGCAATACTGAAAAGCGGCAGGCGTAAAAAACGCCCTGTGCCCGGACCTGGGCGCGGTACAGATCGCCCGGGCGGCGGGATTGGAGCTTACGGCGACTTTGGACTAAATGTGTTTAACAGCCGCACCGCGCATCTGCTGCCCCACCCACTGGCCAGCTTTGAGCTGCGACAAGAGGATGTAAACCGCCTGGCGGCAAACGGCAACGATGTGGGCGCACTGGTGTACGGTCATCTGCCCCTAATGCTCACCCGCAACTGTCCGGTGCAGGCGCACATCGGCTGCGCCGCCTGCCAAAAGCAAGGCCGGCTGACCGACCGCAAGGGCTGCACCTTTCCCGTGGTGTGCAATCCCTACGGCTGCACCCAACTGCTCAACGGCGTACCGCTTTATATGGGCGACCGTATGCGAGAAATGCACACCGCCTATGCACATTTTTATTTTTCTGTTGAAAGTCAGCAGCAGGTACAGCAGGTGCTGGATCTGTTCGCTGCCGGGCAAAAACCCGATTTTCCCTACACCCGAGGACTGTATCAGCGAGGTGCGTTATGATAATCTTAGCTTCCAATTCGCCCCGGCGGCGTGAACTGCTGGCGCATATCACCCGGGATTTTACCGTACAGGGTACAGATGTGGACGAGAGCCTGCCCGCCGGTATCGCTCCGGCAGCGGCCGTGGAGCAGCTGTCCCTGCGCAAGGCGCTGCCTCTGAACAATGGAGCGCAGATTGTTATCGGTGCCGACACAGTGGTGGCCGTAGACGGTACTATTCTGGGCAAGCCCGCCGATGAAGCAGAGGCACGGCAAATGCTCGCTCACCTAAGCGGGCGGTGGCACAGCGTGTTTACCGGCGTGAGCTGGTACAGGGAGAACGGCATCTGACTTTCTCCTGCGAGACCCGGGTGCGCTTCTTTGACCTGACGGCGGCGGAGATCGACGCTACATTGCCACCGGCGAATGCATGGACAAGGCCGGCGCCTACGGTATACAGGGCTATGGCAGCCTACTGGTGCAGGAAATTCAGGGCGATTACTTCAATGTGGTGGGCTTGCCGGTAAGCCGATTGTACCGGGCGTGAATGATTTTGAGCAAAAGTGACAAAAAAGACCGCTGTTTTTTGGTAGAATATACAAGAAAACTCTTGCAACACCGGCTTTAGAATGGTAAAATATACGAACAGGACAAATTTTGTCTAATTTTCACGGTTATCCTTTGGAAGGAGTATGGTTATGGCCGCAGATTTACATTGTCATACAAAACTCAGCGACGGTTCTGTGGGGATCGAGGATCTAATCGTCATTGCCCAAAAAAGCGGCATTGACACCATCGCCATTACTGACCATGACTGCCTTGCAGGTACCGTACGCGGCAAAGTGATCGGCAAACGCTATGGGGTGAATGTGATCCCCGGCGTGGAAATCAGCGCCATTGATAATGAGGCCGGCAAAAAGGTGCACATTCTCTGCTATCTGGCAGATGCACCGGATCGGCTGGAAGGGTTGTGCAAGCGCACCTCCATCGCCCGCAAACGGGCCGGTCAGATTATGATGCTCAAGGTGGCCGGGCGCTTCCCCATTACCTCGGATTTTATTATTTCTCACGCTTCCGGCTCCACCAACCTATACAAGCAGCATATTATGCACGCCTTGATGGACGCCGGTTACACCAATGAGATCTTCGGTGATCTGTTCCATGCGCTGTTCAGCCGGGAGAGCGAGACCAACGTGCTGGCGCCCACCAAGTACCCATCCATTGAGGAAGTGCTGGAGGAAGTGCACGGCGCAGGCGGTATTGCCGTACTGGCGCATCCGGCGTTCTATGACAACTTTGACGAAATTGAGAAATACATTGACCTGGGACTGGACGGCATTGAGGTGTGGCACCCCTCTGCAACGGAGGACGATGTGCACCGGTTGACAGAAATTTGCAAGGCGCATGACTTGCTGATGACCGGCGGCTCAGACTTCCACGGCATTTACGGTGCCAAGACCGTAACCTTGGGCACCTGCACCACCCCGCAAGAGTGGGTGGATAAACTGCTGGCTACAAGGCCAAGAAGAAGCGCGCCCAGCGCCGAGCAGAAAAGGAGCTGCCGCCCGTGCCGCTGCCCAAACGCAAGAATAAAAAACGCACTGCATACACAACGGACCGATCCTTTGTCGGTCCGTTCTTTTTGTTTCTTTGTTAATTCCCGGTTAAATTTGCAAAAAGTGCACACAATGCCGCCAAAATGTGATATAGTATGGAGGATATTACAAATCAGGAGGACAATTTATGATCCGAACAATGATCAACGGCTTTTGTATGGCGCTGGCGGATAGCGTGCCCGGCGTGTCCGGTGGCACCATTGCGCTGATTCTGGGGTTTTATGACAAGTTCATCGGCTCTATTAACCAGGTATTCTACGGCAAGAAGGAAGAGAAAAAAGAAGGCCTGATCTATCTCATTAAACTGCTGCTGGGCTGGGCTTTGGGTATGATTTTGGCGGTATTGGTTCTCACCAAATTCTTTGAGACCAATATTTATGCCGTGTCGTCCCTGTTCCTGGCTTCATTTTCCCCTCTATCTTTATCATTGCAAAGGAAGAGTACGCCTGTATCCAGAAAAAGTGGCAATACACGCCCTTTGTTATCCTTGGCATTGCCATTGTGGCGGCGCTGACTTATATGAATTCCAAGGTACAGGTGGTGGATGTGGATCTGACCCACTTCTCCGTGCCTACGGCGCTGTATTTGTTCCTGGCCGGCGCGGTTGCCATTACCGCCATGTTCCTGCCCGGCATTTCCGGCTCCACTGTGCTGCTGATCTTCGGCGTGTATCTGCCGGTGATCAGTGGGGTCAAAGAGTTGTTGCATCTGCACTTTGGGGTGCTGCCCATGATCATCGTCTTTGGCGTGGGCATTATCTGCGGCGCACTGGTATCCGTTAAGGGGATCCAAAAGAGTTTGGAAAAGTATCGCGGTCAAATGGTGATGCTGATTTTAGGTATGCTCATCGGCTCTCTGTACGCCATTGTCAGCGGTCCGGTAACGGTGGATAAAGCCAATGCGATCCTCAATAAAGACAATTTCAGCATTGTCTTCTTCTTGATCGGTCTGGCGCTGATTGTCCTACTGCAAGTGGTAAAGACCAAGCTGGAGAAGAAACAGAAAACGCAGAATTAACCGTTCAGTCCCCCTTTGCAAGAGCGACAATCCGGTAAAACAAAAACAGGCGCACCCGACGGGTGCGCCTGTTCCTTTATACTGTTATCCGAAAAAAAAGAAAAGCCACAGGTAACTGCCTGTGGTTTTGCATTCAAAAATTCGGAGGATTGGAGTCTTTTTAAAAACGGCCTAAGTAAGTGAAAAATCAAAGAAAAAATTAAAAAGAAATGAAAAAAGAAAGAGAAGAGTACCTAGCCTCCGGATACACCGTCTTCCGCCGAAACCCGGATCACTCCGAGCAAGTACAGAATAACATTATACTATCGAAAAGGAAATACTGTTTTGCGTTTATTTACATTTTGTTTACATTTTACGGGACAATAACCGCGCCATCTGCCGTGTAACCAACCAATTGGGCAGATTTACCGGACATTTACGCCCTTTCGACCGATTTTGACAATTTCTTGCAAAAGAAACAAAATGGTCACATTTTATCCGAAAAGTGTTAACCGAATTCGCAAATTCTTCATTTTATTTCTATATTCCGCTCACTATTTGCCGTTATACTAATACTCGAAAGGCGGGAAACGCCCCTTCTTTTCTTTTCATTTTTCTTTTCCCACCAAACCCTTAACAATATCTCATTGTTTTCTGTTTTCCGCCTTCCACTTTGCATTCATTCTCCCCTTTCTCATATACCTCCGTGCCATAGGGCACAGCGAAAGCGTACGCCGACCGGTGTGCGCTTTTGTTTTGCCGATTTATTTTTGACGGCGCGCCATTGGCGGTGGCAGCGACAGCAGTAACAACGGTGCCCACCACCCCCCACAGAGACCACCACCGTCAAAACTTAGCAAATAAGCCGCAAGGCACCAAAAAAGGACACCCACTCGGGTGTCCTTTTTATCGATTTGATTTTATTTCAGCACTTTGAAGTCTACCTTGCCGATCTTGGTACGGGGCAAAGCGTCAATGTACTCAATCTCCCGGGGCACGGACCATTTGGACAGGTTCTGCACACCGAACTCGTGGATCTTCTCTGTCAGGGCGGCCTCATCGTCGTGGGCATAATTCTTGTTGCGCACCACAAACATCTTCAGCTGGGTCTTGCCCTCCTCGCCGGTGCCGATGACGCAGCAGTCATAGATCTCGGCCATTGCACGGTAGCTCTCCTCAATAAAGGAGGGATACACCAGGTAGCCGCTGATCTTATACACCCGCTTCAGCCGCTGACGGTAGTAAATATCGCCCTTTTCGTCAATGAAGCACATATCGCCGGTGTGCAGCCAAACCTTGCCGTCCGGGTGCTCCACCAACACTTTTGCGGTCTCCTCCGGGTCGTGGTAATAGCCCTGCATTAAGGTGGGGCCGTAAACGCACAGCTCGCCGTCCTCGCCCTTTACCTCCTCTGTGGTGCCGGGCTTACGGTCATCACTTCAATATTGTAGGTAGGCACGCCGATACAGCCTTGGGGCGCCTCACGGCGAGGGTCCGTAAAGCTGCACACGGTCACGCACTCGGTCAGGCCGTAGCCGGACACAAAGTGAAACTTGGAGCCGTTCTCGTGAAGCAGGCGGTCCATCTTCTCCGTTAAGGAATAAGGCACCACATCGCCGCCGGAGCCGATGAGCTTCATGGTGCTCATATCCACGCCCTTCAGGTAGCCGGCCTTGTACACCTTCTCAAAGAAGTCCGGCACGCCAAAGATATAATTAATATGGTACTTGCGAATGGCGTCTGAGCACATTTTAGCGTCAAACTGGGGCCACAGGGACTGGGGCATACCCACGCACATAGACACATGCATGCACAGGGCAAAGCCAAAGCCGTGGAACACCGGCAGCGCGGTAAGCATGGCGTCGTGGTCCGGGTCCAGGTCGATCTTAATGGTGTCCTCCACCACATCCACCAGCTCATAAGACAGGTTGTTGATGGCCTCGCTGGAGAGCATTACGCCCTTGGGATTGCCGGTCGTGCCGCCGGTCATCATAATGGCAGCGGTGGCCTGGGGATCGGTGGCCGGTTCCGGGTTGCCGTTCTTGGCAATATACGCCCGACCCTGCTTTAAGAAGTCCGACCACTCATAGAAGCGGGTCACTCCCACTGCCGGTGCGGTCTTGCCCTTGATCTTCTTCTTATACATGGCGTTAGCGATCCAGCCATAAGGGGTCTTGGGGAAGTAAGAAGCGGTTTTGCACTTCACCAAAGTCAGGTTCATACCGGCAAAGGCCTTCTCTGACACATCAAAGCAAAAAGCAAACTTGGCGCCTACCAGATCTACCGCATACTTGGCCTCGCTGGCCACAGACAGCGGGTGCAGCATGGAGGCCACAGCGCCGATCTTATTCACCGCATAAATTGCGGCAATGCACTGAGGCATATTGGGGGCGCAGATGATCACCCGGTCGCCCTTGCGCACACCGTTTGCCAGCATACCGGCAGCGCAGGCATCCACCAGATCCGCCACCTGGTTCCAGGTCAAGGTATTATTGTAATAGTAAAAGCAGGGTTTATCGCCGCGCTTGGCCACAGATTCCGCGAACTTCTGATACATGGTCTTGCGCACATCATACTTGGTGGTATATTCGATCATGAAAATGCTCCTTTTTCATCTTACTGTTCATCTATTATAGCAGACCCCTCGCCTCGGCTCAACAAAAGGCCCAAAGATTTTATACTTAATTTATAAACCCGGGTTTGACTTTTGGCGCATCTATGGTATGATAAAGAGCGATATTACAAAAAAGGACGACAATTATGGCCTATCAAATCAAAAAAGACCCGATCTCCAAGATTCCCAAAGTGCAACTGGCCTTTTGGCTGCTGGTGCGCTTGGCTATGCTCATCTGCGCCGGATATTCCTTTGTCCACGGCGATGCGGTGATGGGTTTTGAGAGCATATTTTGCTTTATCTTCACCCATTTGTGGGATCTGTTCCAGATCTTCGGCAACGGCTCGTTTATTGAAGAAGTGCCGCCCCTGTCCCAAACCCTGCTGAATATCATTATTTTTATCGGCATTGTGTTTGGCTCCTACCTGGGGCTGTTTGACAAGCTGGCGCATTTTGACGATTTTATGCACCTGCTGTCCGGCTTTGTTTGCGCCGCCTTTGGCTTTGACTTTGCCCGGATCATTCAGCGCAAAAAAGGCCCCTGCGCCGTGACCCTGGCCGCGATATTCGGTCTGATGTTCGCCGTGACCATTGCCGCCGGGTGGGAGTTTTACGAATTTCTGATGGACACCCTCCACGGCACCAACCTGCAACTGGCAAAAGCCGGGCCGGAGACCGCCATGTTTGACCTGGCCAAGTACCACGGCGAGTACGGCTATATTGGCTTGGTAGATACCATGACGGATATGATGATGAACGTCGTGGGCGGCATTGTAGCATGATCTTTATGATCGTGCTGCGCACCAAAGGGGACAAAAAGCCTGCCGCCAAGGCAAAAAAATAAACCGTAAAAATAAGAGAACCGCAATGCACAGGCACTGCGGTTCTTTTTTGTCTTTATCTGTGTTTTACTCCGTATTTTGAGCGGTGTTCAGGTCCTGGAGCATCTCCTCCAGCTCCGACGGCTGGTGCGCCATGCGGGGCTTGCCCTGGGCCGTCCAGCCGGTGCGCAGGTACGGGTAATAAGTCTTGCCGTCACTGCCGGTCACGCTGCCGTCCTTTTGCTTCTCTTTTACCTGCACCCCGGTGACCAGGTAGCCGTCGCTGTCAATATAGGCACCGGTCGGCTCTAACCGGGCAGCCGGGTCGTCCATAGCGTACAGATACTGCACATTCTTGGTGGCGTCTCCATCCGGCGACTTCCAATAATAATACAGGTACGCCTTGCCGTCCCGGGTGTAGGCAGGCACAAAATGCGGCTGGGGATAGAAGTTGCCCTGCCGGTCATAATAGCCCCGGTCCAACAGCGGCCGCCGCAAATTGCCGTGGGTGCCGCTAAAGTCGCCGCTAACCAGGAACCGACTGCTCAGCAGGCAGCCATCCTTATCGTACAGCGTCACTGTGCTGTACGGCTTACCGGCCAAGCAAAAGTAATAGTCCCCGAACTGATACTGAAAGCTCAGCTCATACCGCTGGTGCGCCCATTCTTTCAACTGGTCAAAGCGGCTGCCCAGACTATCGTATTGGGCTGTATACCGGTCCTCGGACACCTGGGGCGCCTGCAATTTTGCCCCGATCTTGCGGGCCAGGTCGGCACGACGCAACTTGGGATTCTTCTCCACCGTGGCTGCTACCCGGTCCAGCTGTTCCATGGCCGCTGCGGTGGCGCTATCCTGCCGCTTGGCAGAGAACGCCGCCTCGCATCTGTACTTGTCGCTGCCCACCAGGTAAGTCCAGTCATAGCGACAGTTGCCCAGCCGCTGCAAGGTATATTCCACCTTCCATTTATACGGTACCACGCCGGACAGTTGCTCCAGCACCACCCGGTCCTTTTTGCCGGCCATCTTGCGGTCAAACAGTGCCTGCCGCCCGGCTGTATCTACCGTTAAAAAGCGGGCGCTGCCCTTGTCCAGATCCGTGCCCACCAAGTCGCTGTTCAGTCCCAAGCGCACAATGCCGCTGACCTGGGAGCGGTACGCTTGCTCCCGGGTGGATTGGGCATAGGTGCGGCTAATCTCCTCGGCCATCTCCGGATCGCTGCCCAGCTTCTCCAACGAGTCTTGGAACTGGGCGATCTCTTTTGGTACTCCGCCTCCAGCTCTGCTCGACTTTGAATTTCCTGCGGCTCCACCTGGGCCAACACATAATTGTGTTGATAGGTGGCAGACAGCAGCTCCCCGTCGTCAGACGCTCGATCTCAAAAGCGTAGGGGCTGTTCTCAATCTCCGCGCACAGGCGTCCATATCCTTAGCGCCCTGGGTCACCTGGAGCAAATAGGCATACACCGCCTTGTACTCCCCGGCAAAGGCCCGCAGGTCCGCCGGTGCTTTGACCCCAAGGGCGATCGTGGCCGCCAGGCACAAAACGCCCAGCACCGCCCCCAACCGGCCAAAAGCCCGGGCCAGGCGGTTGTCCAGCCGAGTGTTGGCCAGCGCCGCCTTTTTCAGCATATAGATCACTGCCGCCAAGAGCAGCAACACCCCGGGGGCCAGCAAACCGGCGATCCCACCGGCCACTGCCCGATCGTTGGCATACAGACCCTGGTGTTTTAAAATCTCTTGATGGAATAAAAATGCCTGCCAGTTGGCAAAGCGACCGCCCATGGTGGCGCTGAGCTTTGCAGCAAAAAGTACAGATACACCCCGCTGCCGCCCAGCCCAAGGGCATACAGCACTGCCGTCACCGGGTGGTTTTGGTGCAGGCACCACACCCCGTACAGGCAGGCGCAGCCGGGCACCAGGCAGGCCCCGGCATTCAGCAGAGCCGTCAGCCCCACATCGCCAAACACATACTGCCGCAGGGCAAAATACGCCCCGGCCAGCAGTCCGCCCCACAGCAGCAGAAACACAATGTCCCACACCGGGGTGTAAAACCGATTGTGCAGTGCGCCCAGTTGATCGCAGATCTCTGCCGGGTCGCCCATGGCTTCCACGCCCTGCGCCTCTGCCCGTTCCGGGTCATAGCCGATCTCCTCCAGTGCCTGGGCGCGGTGGGCAATATGGTCCTCCAGCTCTGCGGTGACCGCCCGCTTTTGGCGGGAGTCAAAGATCCGCGCCGTGGCTTTCTTGATATAATCCTCTCTCTTCATTTTCTTTTCCGTTACCCTTTATGCAAATGACAATACTTTCTGTACCGTGTCGGAGAAAGCGGTGAACTCCGCCTTTTTGCTCTCCAGCAGCTTGCGCCCTTTCTTTGTAATATGGTAGTATTTTTTCTTGCGCCGGTGGAAGCGTCCCAGTAGCTCTCCAGGCAACCCTCCTGCTCTAGAGCGTGCAAAATGGGGTACAAAGTGCCCTCTTTCAGCGAAAAGGCATTGTCGCTGCGAGCCTCCAGGGTCTTGATGATCCGGTAGCCGTACAGATCCTCGCTCCCCAGCACGGAGAGCACCAGCATAGGCAGCGTGCCGGTGGACAGTTCCTTGCTGATCTTCATAGCCGTCTCCTTTCTGTTGATTACATAGATGTTCTATGTATAGATGATAACAGTATTTCAACACTTTGTCAAGACAGAAAAAACCGCAATGCACAGGCACTGCGGTTCTTTTTGATTTTGACTTTAATCGGCGGCGCGCCCGGCGTGGCCGTTGGTGGTAAAGGCCAAAAGGATACACACCAGGGCGATCACCAGCAGCGGCACATAGCGCACGCAAAAGATCTCCACCGTCAGCGAGCCGTACACCTTGTAAAACACAAAGGCGTCCGACATGGCAAACTCGTTGAGCAGCTCATACAGCAGTAGCGCCAAAACTGCCATGGTGGCGGAGCCGGACAGCCGCAGGATCAGCATGGCAATGCCGTAAAACAGCACGCCGATGCACAGCAGCTTAACAGCCATACTCACCGAGTAGCTCAGGCAGCGAAAGTGCAGCAGCGTCACCACCGCCACATTGGCCAAGGGCAGCAGAAAGAACAGCTGCGACACGGCAAAGCGCTTTTTGCGGCTGTAAAAGAACAGCACATCCCTTGTGCGATCGGAGAAGAAAAATTCCGACACAAAAATGCTGGTCCATACGGTGCTGATGGGCAGCAGAAAGTACATCACCGTAACAATATCCGACTCTGCCCCGCACCGCCATTCTTATACAGCACGGCGGAGATCACCGGCACCAGCACATTGACGGTCAGCAGCGGCACCAGCCACAGCTTGCTGACCGCCTTTAAGTACAGGCCAAAGGTGCTCAGCTTAATTTTTCGATAAAGCATATATATCCGTCCTCTACCGTAGGCTCCAGCGCCGGCGCGTCCAGGGGCGCCTTGCTGATGATCTTTTCGTACGCCTTGCCGTCCACCGTCACCGGCCCCATGGAGTGGAAAGGTGCGGCAAGATCGGCCGTGTCCTCCACCGCATACACCTTGCCCCGGGCCACATCCGCC
>ENA-OQAS01001653-OQAS01001653.1-human-gut-metagenome-genome-assembly--contig:-NODE-1653-length-10202-cov-1.762978_pt1 | contig 10202 bp, 11 predicted proteins | sample MGYA00242733_ERZ504523 | MGnify/ENA primary metagenome ERZ504523 (study PRJEB26092, sample SAMD00036239) | human gut metagenome | host: Homo sapiens | study: EMG produced TPA metagenomics assembly of...
TGGACTGGGACATCAGCACCAACCACAAACTCAACTTTCAAAGGTATCTTCAAGTAACCGCAACGACTGGGAAAACCGTTACCGCACTAACCTGAAAGACCTTGAACCGGATGGCAGCGCCACCGTACGCATACAAACCAAAGCCGGAACGCCCGATAACCGCAATGCCCGTCTGGAACGCCAGCGCACGATGGATTTTTCACTTGGCGGTGAACACCTCTTCGGACTTCTTTCCATGGACTGGCATGCAAGTTATGCCAAAGCCAGCGAAGAGCGTCCCAACGAGCGCTACATCGACTTCCAACTCAAGAAACAGAAATTCGATATAGACCTGAGCAACGAACGCCAGCCTTTCGCATCTCCCAAAGACGGTTCTACAATGACCTTGAATGACGAATTCAGCCTGAAAGAACTGACCGAGCAACAGGAAGACATCAAAGAGCAGGACTTGAAATTCTCCGCCAACTTCAAACTCCCGTTCAAGAATGGCAACAAACTGAAATTCGGCGCAAAGGTAGTTCGTAAAACCAAAGATAAAACTGTGAACTTCTACGAATATTCTCCGCTGGACGAAGATGCTTTTATGGAAAACAGCCTTAAAAATACTGTTGACCAATCCAACAAGCACTTATGCCCAACAGCAAATACCAGACAGGAATCTATGCCAGCAAGGAATACACCGGAGCATTAGACCTTAACAACCCTGCATTGTTCGAGAAAGAACAAGTACAGGAAGAGCTGGCAGGTAACTTTGAGGCACGCGAAACGGTCAGCTCCGGCTATGTCCGCTTTGACTCAAAAATCACAGACCGCATAGAGCTGATGTCCGGCTTGCGTATCGAGAACACCAATCTGGCTTATACCGGACGTACATACGATGCAGACGAAGACATCACCGGCAAGACCGAACGTCAGCGCAACAGCTACATTAATTTCCTGCCTTCGCTGCTGGTAAAGTGGAATGTAAACGATGACTTCAAGGTACGCGGTTCATTTACCCAAACACTGTCACGTCCCAAGTACTCGGCTCTTGTACCGAGCGTAAACATCAAGCGTTCCGACAACGAAATCACTATCGGTAATCCGGAATTGAAACCGACCACATCCTACAACTTCGACTTGAGCGCCGACTATTATTTCCGCAGCATCGGTCTGGTCAGTGCTGGTATCTTCTACAAGAAAATCGATGATTTCATCGTAGACCAAGTCAGCACCAACTACGAATATCAGGGCAATGTATATACTCGATTCACACAGCCCAAGAATGCGGGCAACGCAACCTGCTCGGAGTAGAACTCTCTTACCAACGCGACTTCGGTTTCATCGCCCCTGCCTTGAAGTGCATCGGCTTTTACGGAACTTACACCTATACGCACTCCCGCTAGAAGACTTCAACTTCGAAGGACGCGAAAACGAAGAAGGCCTCAGTATGCCGGGTTCACCGGCACACACCGCCAATGCTTCACTCTATTTCGAGAAAGCCGGACTGAACATCCGCGTAAGCTATAATTTCGCTTCCGACTTTATCGATGAAATGGGTGAAAGCACTTTCTACGACCGTTACTACGACAAAGTGAACTACATGGACGCCAACGCAAGCTATACGTCGGAAAGAAAATAAAGACTACATTCTATGCCGAAGCCAATAACCTGCTGAACCAGCCTCTCCGCTACTACCAGGGAACGAAAGACCGTACCATGCAAGCCGAATACTACGGTGTAAAGGTGAATGCCGGAGTGAAGATTAATTTTTAAACACATCACCACAGAGAGACAGAGCATTTTCTTTTGTAACACACCAAATGAAAAAACAATGCAACCGTATACCCTCTGCAGTGAATAAATAACATCCAAACAATGAAGAAAATATTCTTTTTACTATTCGTCGCCCTGCTGGGCAACTGGGCAAGTGCCCAAATTACCGATTATTCCGTATTCGACAAAAAGTTCAACTTCTATGTAGCCAATGACCTGGGACGCAACGGCTATTATGACCAGAAGCCCATTGCCGAACTGATGGGAGTAATGGCGGAAAACGGCACAGACCCGGAGTTTGTACTCGCTGCGGGTGATGTGCACCACTTTGAAGGCGTACGTTCCGTCAACGACCCGTTGTGGATGACTAATTACGAACTGATTTACAGCCATCCCGAACTGATGATAGACTGGTTCCCTTTGCTGGGTAATCATGAATACCGTGGCAACACGCAAGCCGTACTGGATTATTCGAATATCAGCCGCCGCTGGACAATGCCCGCACGTTACTATACCAAAGTTTTTGAAGACAAAGGCATGACTATCCGGGTAGTTTGGGTAGATACTGCTCCGATGATAGACAAATACCGTAATGAGAAAGAGACTTATCCCGATGCTTGCCAACAAGATTACAAACAACAACTCGCATGGATTGATTCTGTCCTGACCGCCGCTAAAGAAGACTGGGTAATCGTGGCCGGACACCACCCCATTTATGCCGAAACACCGAAAGACGGAAGCGAACGCCGGGATATGCAGTCGCGGCTCGACCCTATACTCCGCAGGCACAACGTAGACATGTATATCTGCGGACATATCCATAACTTCCAGCATGTGCGCGTACCGGGCAGTAATATAGATTATATCACCAACACCTCAGGTTCGCTCAGCCGCAAAGTCAACCCTATTGAAGGTACCGTTTTTTGCAGTCCCGAACCGGGCTTTTCCATAGTATCTGCCGATAAAAAACACTGGAACTGCGCATGATTGACAAACAAGGCAATGTACTGCACACTGTTACACGCAGCAAATAACCCGTTTTTTAAGTCAATAGGAAATCCTGATTATACGAAGTTGTATCGGAAAGAACCAAACCATCATTCCGATACGACTTCTTTCAATTATTTCTTTTTCCGTAGTACCATCCTTCGGAGCCGTACTTACATTTCCGTCACGCGTAACCATATAATGTGGAGATATAATTTCCGCCCCGGTTTCGGAACAATTCTCCGCATTTACAAGCGCAAACGAACTTCCTCTTGGCTCGTTTAATCAGAATTTTGCATTATCTTTGCGCGCAAATAATATACTTCATGAACATTCTATTACTTATAGGAGGACTTCTCCTCATCCTGTTAGGTGCAAACGGACTGACAGACGGAGCAGCATCCGTTGCCAAACGCTTCCGCATACCCAATATCGTTATCGGACTGACAATCGTTGCTTTCGGAACATCAGCTCCGGAGTTGACGGTCAGCGTATCTTCCGCCCTGAAAGGAAGCGCCGATATTGCCATCGGCAACGTGGTGGGCAGCAATATCTTCAACACACTTATGATTGTGGGCTGCACCGCACTGTTCGCCCCAATTGCCGTAACCCGGAACACATTGCAAAAGGAAATACCTCTGTGCATCCTGTCTTCCATTGCTTTACTGGTTTGTGCCAACGACATATTCCTGAACGGAGACAAGGCTAATACTCTCAGTATCACAGACGGTTTGCTTTTGCTCTGCTTCTTCGCTATCTTCCTGAGTTATACTTTTGCCATCGCCTCACACAGTCCCGAAGAAACAGCCGGCAGTGAGGAAACTATCAGGCAACTGCCACTTTGGAAGTCTGTCTTCTACATTCTGGGCGGGCTTGGAGCACTTATTGCCGGCGGCAGTTTCTTTGTTGACGGTGCAAGCGGCATTGCACGCAGCCTGGGAGTAAGCGAATCTGTTATCGGACTGACGCTGGTGGCAGGCGGAACATCCCTGCCCGAACTTGCCACATCCATTGTAGCCGCCTTGAAGAAAAATCCGGAGATAGCCATTGGCAACGTAGTAGGCAGCAATCTGTTCAACGTGTTCTTTGTACTGGGATGCAGTGCATCCATCACTCCGTTACACCTGACCGGAATCACTAACCTGGACTTGTGGGTACTGGCAGGTTCCGGCATTCTGCTTTGGTTCTTCGGGCTGTTCTTTGCCAAGCGTACCATCACCCGCATTGAGGGAAGCATCATGGTGCTTTGCTACGTTGCATATACGACATTCCTCATTTATAACCTGTAAGACACCCGTTTTTAAAGATTTTCATGTATCTTTGCCGCTCATAACAACATACAACTATGGCAATTACAATTAAAAAGGTCTCTACGAAAAAGGAATTGAAGCAGTTTATCCGCTTCAACTACAAACTATACAAAAACAATCCGTATTCGGTGCCCGATCTTTACGATGATATGCTCAATACCTTCAACAAGAAGAAAAATGCCGCTTTCGAATTTTGCGAAGCCGATTACTTTCTTGCTTACAAGGATGATAAAATCGTAGGACGCGTAGCCGCCATCATCAACCATAAAGCCAACCAAACCTGGAACAAGAAAGAGGTGCGCTTCGGCTGGATTGACTTTATCGACGACCCCGAAGTATCGGAGGCCCTTATACATACCGTTGAAGAATGGGGCAAGGAACGGGGCATGACCCATATACAAGGCCCGTTAGGCTTCACCGATTTCGATGCGGAAGGTATGCTTATCGAAGGCTACGACCAGCTTAGCACAATGGCAACCACCTATAACTACCCTTACTACCCGCAACACATGGAACGCATGGGCTTTGAGAAAGATGCCGACTGGTAGAATACAAGATTTATATCCCGGATGCCATACCCGACAAGCATAAGCGTATTTCGGATCTAATCCAACGTAAATACAATCTCAAAATCAAGAAATATTCATCTGCCAAGAAGATTGCCCGCGACTACGGACAAGCCATTTTCGAGCTGATGAACGAAGCATACAGCCCGTTGTACGGTTACTCTGCCCTGTCACAGCGCCAGATTAACCAATACGTAAAGATGTATCTGCCCATTCTGGACCTGCGCATGGTGACGCTGGTTACAGATGCCGAAGACAAACTGGTAGCCGTAGGCATCTCCATGCCTTCCTTGTCAGAGGCTTTGCAAAAATCTCACGGCCGTTTGCTGCCTTTCGGTTGGTATCACCTGCTGAAAGCCTTGTTTATGAAACGCCGTGCCAAGATGCTGGATCTGTTACTGGTAGCCGTGAAACCCGAATATCAGAACAAGGGCGTAAACGCCTTGCTATTCTCCGACCTAATCCCCGTTTATCAGAAACTGGGGTTTGTCTTTGCGGAAAGCAACCCCGAATTGGAACAAAACGGCAAGGTACAGGCACAATGGGAATATTTCAAGACCGAACAGCATAAGCGTAGAAGAGCATTTACCAAGGCAATCTAAAAACACGTAGTTCATCAGCATACAAAAGACCCGCATTGCCGGCACACATCACCTTACCTCCCTTTCCGTCTAAGAGTTTGCAATTGTGCCGCAAATATAATGGTCTTACACACCATTTCCCCATTGATAAACATCCGTTTTCCCCATTATAAATATACCAATCTATCAAGGATAACTTGCTTTTGCCTATACTTTTTCTTCGTTTTCCAACTGCGGGCTGTCCGGTTTGCATATGCGGGATGAAGAGCCCGCAATTGGCAACCGTGGAGCCCGCAGTTGGAAAACGAGGTTTTTCCTATAGCCTAACAACCTTTTCAACCATACTTTTCCTATTAAATACCCGGCAAACTGAAAAAAGTTTCAGGGCATATATTTGTTTACATAGGGTGTTTTATATTGATTTTCTTATTAACTTTGCGAAATATCAGTGCTTACAATACAAGATGTTTTCTATGGAAGATAATAATATGATGTTGCCGTTGGAAGGTTCTGCCGGTTATGAGGAAAAGACAACCGGTACAAATACCGGCAGCAGTGAGGTTGAATACAATGAAGATAACATTCGCCATTTGGACGACATGGAGCATATCCGTGTCCGTTCGGGCATGTACATAGGCCGTCTTGGCGACGGTTCGCAAAATGATGACGGTATCTATGTATTGCTGAAAGAGGTAATGGACAACAGTATCGATGAATTCAAGATGGGTGCCGGCAAACGTATCGAAGTCAACATAGAAGAAAATCTCCGCGTAAGCGTACGCGACTACGGACGAGGCATTCCGCAAGGAAAGCTGGTAGAGGCAGTCAGCAAACTGAATACCGGCGGTAAATACGACAGCAAGGCATTCAAAAAGAGCGTTGGTCTGAACGGTGTCGGCATCAAGGCGGTCAATGCACTCAGCAGCCGTTTCGAGGTACGCAGTTACCGCGACGGCAAAGTACGCACGGCTATTTTCGAGAAAGGCGTACTGCAAAGCGACCTGACAGAGGACAGTACGGAAGAAAACGGTACGTATATCTTCTTTGAACCCGATAACACCTCTTTACCAATTACTCCTTCCAGAACCAGTTTGTAGAGACACTGCTACGCAACTATACTTATCTCAATACGGGGCTGACTTTCATCTACAACGGGCAACGGATTATCTCCCGCCACGGTCTGGAAGACCTTCTGAAAGACAACATGACCAGCGAGGGGCTTTATGACATCGTCCACCTGAAAGGGGAAGACATCGAAATAGCCTTTACGCATACCAACCAGTATGGAGAGGAATATTATTCTTTCGTAAACGGACAGCACACCACGCAGGGCGGTACGCACCAGACTGCCTTAAAGGAACATATTGCCCGCACCATCAAGGAGTTCTATAACAAGAACCAGGATTATGCCGACATCCGCAACGGACTGGTAGCCGCCATTGCCATTGATGTGGAAGAACCGATGTTCGAAAGTCAGACCAAGACCAAGTTAGGCTCTAACAATATGTGGCCCGAAGGCCCTACCGTAAACAAATATGTAGGCGACTTCATCAAGACGGAAGTGGACAACTACCTGCACAAGAATCCGTTAGTGTCCGAAGTCATGCTGCAAAAGATACAGGACTCCGAGAAAGAGCGCAAGGCTATTGCCGGGGTTACCAAGCTGGCCCGCGAACGGGCTAAAAAGGCTAATTTGCATAACCGCAAGTTACGCGATTGCCGCTTCCACCTAAGCGACGGTAAAGGCAAAGACCAGGAAGCAGAATCGTGTATCTTCATTACCGAGGGTGATTCCGCCAGCGGCTCCATCACCAAGAGCCGCGATGTAAATACGCAAGCAGTATTCAGCCTACGCGGTAAGCCCCTCAATTCCTACGGCCTGACAAAGAAAGTAGTCTATGAAAATGAAGAGTTTAATTTACTTCAGGCGGCGCTGAACATCGAAGACGGTATCGAAGGGCTCCGCTATAACAAAGTGATTGTTGCCACCGATGCCGATGTGGACGGCATGCACATCCGTCTGCTTATCATCACGTTCTTCCTGCAGTTCTTCCCCGATCTGATAAAGAAAGGGCATGTATACATCTTGCAGACTCCCTTGTTCCGTGTGCGCAACAAGAAGAAAACAAGCTATTGCTACACAGAGGACGAACGGGTGAAAGCAATTGAGGAATTAGGTCCGAATCCGGAAATCACCCGGTTCAAGGGTCTGGGAGAGATTTCACCGGATGAATTCAGACATTTCATCGGCAAAGACATGCGTCTGGAACAGGTATCCTTACGCAAAACAGACTTAGTAAAAGAGTTATTGGAGTTCTACATGGGTAAAAACACTATGGAACGGCAAAACTTTATCATCGATAATCTGGTTATAGAAGAAGATTTAGCATCATGAGAAGAGCAATCTTTCCGGGCACATTCGACCCGTTCACTATCGGTCATGCTTCGGTAGTGCGCCGTGCGCTGACTTTCATTGACGAAATCGTCATAGGAATAGGTATCAACGAGAATAAGAATACGCATTTCCCTATTGAAAAGCGCGAAAAGATGATACAGGATTACTACCGGGACGAGCCGCGCATCAAGGTACAGTCATACGACTGTCTGACCATTGACTTCGCCAAAGAAGTGGATGCCAGTCTGATTATACGCGGCATACGTACGGTAAAGGATTTCGAGTACGAGGAAACGATTGCGATATAAACCGCAAGCTGACAGGAATTGAAACCATTCTGCTCTTTACGGAACCGGAACTGACCTGCGTAAGCTCCACTACCGTACGCGAACTGCTGCAATTCGGAAAGGATATAAGCATGTTCTTCCGGAAGGAATGGAAATGAGTGATGAGATGAAATGATTGGTAGTTAGTGACAAGAATAATGAAGAAGATTTTTGCTATTATAGTATGTATATGTGCCGTAACGGCGCAGGCTCAGAAAATGGGCAATGAAGCCTCCGCAAGTTGCAAATGGCAGAGTTTGCCATAGCCAACCTCTACGTGGACTCCGTGGATGAGAACAGACTGGTGGAAGAGGCCATTTATCAAGATGCTGGCGCAGCTTGATCCGCACTCTACCTACAACAATGCCGAAGAAGTAAAGAAAATGAACGAACCCCTGCAAGGCAACTTCGAAGGTATCGGCGTACAGTTCCAAATGATAGAAGATACGCTGCTTGTAGTACAGCCCGTCAGCAACGGTCCCTCGGAGAAAGTAGGCATTCTTGCCGGCGACCGCATCATAGCCGTTAACGACTCCGCCATTGCCGGAGTTAAAATGAGCACGGAAGACATCATGAGCGGTTACGCGGAGAGAAAGGCTCGGAAGTCAAACTGACAATCGTGCGCCGCGGAGTGAATGAGCCTTATTCTTCAACTGTAAAACGGGATAAAATACCTATTCTTAGTCTGGATGCCGCATATATGATACAGCCCCGGACAGGTTATATCCGCATCAACCGCTTTGGGGCAACCACTGCCGAAGAGTTTCTTAAAGCATTAAAGGAGTTGCGGAAAAAAGGAATGAAAGACCTGATACTCGACCTGCAAGGAAATGGCGGTGGCTATCTGAACGCCGCTATCGACCTCGCCAATGAATTCCTGCAACAAAAGGACCTCATTGTTTATACGGAGGGCAGAGCCGCACGCCGCAGTAATTTCCATGCCAAAGGAAACGGAAAGTTTAAAGACGGCCGTCTCGTCGTTCTGGTGGATGAATATTCCGCATCCGCCAGTGAAATCGTAACCGGAGCCATTCAGGATTGGGACAGAGGTGTAGTCGTAGGCCGGCGCACTTTCGGCAAAGGATTGGTGCAACGCCCTATCGACCTGCCGGACGGCTCTATGATACGCCTGACCATTGCCCGCTACTATACTCCTTCCGGCCGTTGCATACAGAAGCCTTATGACAAGACCGCCAACCGGACGGCACGCTTAGCGGGGAAAATAATCTGGAAAAATACAACCAAGAATTGATAGATCGCTTTAATCATGGCGAATTAATGCATGCCGACAGCATACATTTCCCCGATTCCCTGAAGTACCAGACAAAAAAATTAGCGCGCACCGTTTATGGCGGTGGCGGTATCATGCCCGACTTCTTCGTGCCGATAGATACCACCCAATACACAGATTATCACCGGAATATCGTTGCTAAAGGTGTCGTTATCAAGACAACTATGAAATTTATAGAAAGCCATCGGAAAGAGTTGCAAAGCAAATATAAGAAATTCGAAACGTTCAACGATAAGTTCGAAATCAGCGATGAGATATTAGCAAACATGCAGACTCTTGCGGAACAAGAAAAGATTAAGTTCGACGAGAAGCAATACCGGAAGTCCCTGCCGCTCATCAAGACGCAACTAAAAGCGTTGATAGCCCGCGACCTGTGGGATATGAATGAATACTTCCAGATAATGAATACTACGGACAGCAGCGTAATACAAGCCCTGAAAGTTCTAAATGAAGGAGCGTATGAAAAAGTGGTAAGGTTATAACCTTATCACTTTCCAAACAACCAGCGGTTCAGCCAGCGGTTACATAGATATTCACAATCGCACAGCCTGCACCGATAGCCGCACCTGCCAGTACATCCGAGGATAATGTACCCCCTCATTCATACGGGACACTCCGACGGAACAAGCCCACAAGGCAGAAGGGGCTATTACGTACCACTTAGGATATTTTATGCACAGAGAAGTGGCAAGTGCGAAAGCCGATGCGGTATGCCCGGAGGGAAATGAAGGACTGCTCTCATGGCTATACGGATGTACCCTATCCGGATAGCGTTCATACGGACGTTCGCGGTCGACAAGATATTTCATACCATACGCCACCACAAAAGCACCCGCCACACTTGTTCCGACATATACGGCATCCTTCAACAAGTCCTTGTCCTTTTTAGCCCATGCCGTCAAAGCCATAGCTACCGGGACACCAATGGCACATAAGGCTCCGAACGGGAAATAAATTTATTGTAATTACGGACAAATTTATTATCCCAGCC
>ENA-OQAS01001654-OQAS01001654.1-human-gut-metagenome-genome-assembly--contig:-NODE-1654-length-10197-cov-2.719166_pt1 | contig 10197 bp, 12 predicted proteins | sample MGYA00242733_ERZ504523 | MGnify/ENA primary metagenome ERZ504523 (study PRJEB26092, sample SAMD00036239) | human gut metagenome | host: Homo sapiens | study: EMG produced TPA metagenomics assembly of...
CAGCAAAAAAACTCCACAAATTTATGAAACCAATCCACTTATCTTACGGATAATATTTGTAAGATAAGGTGGATTTTTATGATAATCGCAGTTTGTGACCCGAAAGGGATTGCTATCGAAGCGATAAAGACGATATTGTACCATGATAAAGGACTTTCAGACCGTATCAGTCGTATTTATGAGTTTTGGAATATGGAACAGTTGCTGGATGCCAGCAGAGATAGTTCTTTCGACTGCATTGTTTTTCCCAATTACTGCAATTCCCACAATAGTGTAGTGTGCAGTTTATCCTGCGGATATAATCGGTTCCCGCTTGTTGAACATGATCCGAGGTACACTCTCATTGTACGGGATATTCTCTATTGGAAACGGCACGTTCCCTTTGGACGCAGTACTTGAAGGCAATTCCTGGCAAGGAGGAAAAAGTAAAGAGAGCCATCAGAGGGATACTGGCGGACTACGAAAAGGAAGAACGTGACATCATCTATTTGGAAAGCAAAAACCATTGTGTCCTTGTCCATTTGGATGGCATACGCCAAACGCCGGAAGGCTCTCCGTCGTTCTATGCTACATTGGACGAAGCGGAACATGAATTTGCTTCATCTGCATTCTTACGAATCCATAAAAGTTACCTTATAAACGGCGATCATATTCTACAAATGTCTAATTACAAGGTCCTTCTGGATACAGGAATGACATTGAAAGGATCAAGGAAATATTTCAGCAAGGCAAAATTGGAATTTTACCGAGGCCGTTAACTATATGGCAAAGCATAAAACCACGAACTAGAAAAATAAAGTACATTGTATAGAAAGCCATAAAACGCACAAATGCCCATCGGTTCAAAAGCCGATGGGCATTTGCGCGTTTTATGAGAAAAAATGAGCACCTAGAGCGAGGGAGTATTCTTATCATCGTTACTGTCACGCATCTTTTCAAGAATATTTTTAAGTAGTGGCGGAATAGGAGCACCCATCTTTTCGGCATTTTCGAGGATACTGCCTAATTCGGATACAATATACCAAAACAGAACGATTGGCGTAAGCAGCATATCATAACTAAAAGGAAGCGTAAGTCCGGAAATATGATTTAATGTCAATCCAAGCAGGATATCTGTCAACACACTGACAAAAATCATTATAATGCTTCCACCTTTATGCCACAATCCCTGCCTTGCTTTGTGGGAACTCCAAACACCATTTTTTATAGCAAGAACGGTACCTGTTACCCAATCCAGCATCATGCAGACGGCATAGAGAACAACAAGCCAACCAAGCCATCCATGCAATGCGGCCCATAGGCCGATTGCGCCGATGCCAGCGGCCTTTTCAACGGAATCTGTTTGCATATCCTTCGGATTCTCCTTTTATAAGATTTATTATCAAAAGAGAGCAAATTCCGCAAAATGTAAACTCAATTTACATTTTGCAGGATTTGCTCTCTTTACTTTTGAGCGGCCGCTCAAAAAGCAAAAAAGGAGAATCACAAATGGCATACGAATTTAACCACTACTATGAACTGCAGAATGTGGCAACAGGTAAGTATGTGAATGTTCTGGGCAACCACGAAGATGGTACTGTAAAAAATGGTGAAGCAGTCAACCTGTTTAACCGCACCAACAATCCCGATCAGCGCTGGGCGCTGGAAAATTACGGCGGTAATGGCAATGTCCGAATCGTTTTGCAGCGTGGTGAAGCTGGTACGCGTTGAATTACAACACGCGCAATGCCAACTGCATTGTTTGGCACTTGAACACGGCAGACGATATCGACACGGTTATAACTGCGGTACAGGTAGAGGGTCTGACTGATACCTACTATCTTAAACTGCGGGATCGGGATACCTATTTGACAGCGGACGGTACAGCGCTGAAATGGACGGCCTACACGGGCGAGAAAGAACAGATGTTTACAATTCTTGAACCCGGAACCGGCAGCGATGGTAGCGATAGTGACGCTGGCTCTGACACGTCTGACTCAAAGTTGGTTACCAAATTTATCCCGGCCTACAAGGATAACTATACTAAAAATCGCAAAGCGCAGGGCGGCACTATTTCCGAAATCACGATTCACCATTGTGCCAGTATTCTGACGATTGAGGCGTTGGGCGCACTTTGGCAGCGCGAAGGTCGAAAAGGATCGTCCCACTACGGTGTTTCTGAAACGAATATCGGACAGTATGTCCATGAAAGTGATGTGGCATGGACGAACGGCAACTGGGAAGCAAACTGCCGCGCAGTAACAATTGAGACATCTAATAGTGGTGGCGCACCGGAGTGGCCTGTTTCGGATACGACGTTCCAGACGCTGGTTACACTGGTTGCGGATATTGCCCGCCGCAATGACCTCGGAAAATTGGTTAAGGGTAAAAATCTGACCTGGCACAGTATGTACGCTGCTACAGCATGCCCCGGCCCCTATCTTTCCGGAAAGCTGCAGGAACTGGTAGATAAAGCGAACACGATAAATGGTTTCTGATTTTTTGATTTTAGGGTTTACAAAATTGGTGCAGTAATCTCTTTACTTAGTGAACGTTCACAAAAGCACCTGACGAGGTGCAAGGACAAAATTCAATGAAGGAGTGAAAAAATCATGGCTTACACTTTTGAGCAATCTTACTATTTTCGTCCGTATCGCGGCAACAGCAGTTTTTGGCTGAACGCTATGGCAATGGCAGCATCGCATCTCACCAGAAGGCTACGCTGTATACGGCAGCAGGTTCTGCTGATCAGCGCCTTAAAGTTCACAAGTCAGCGGTGGTTGCCAGCTGCTTTCTGACCTCAACAATGCGTATGGTCTGAACATTTACGGAACCAAAGCAGGGAGTGTTTGTGACTTCTATCCGGTCTCTGGCAACTTAACGATGCTTTGATTGACCTTTTGACCGTTGACGCGGCCAATAACCTGTACCGTATCAAGATGATCAACACAACCTGTACCTGACTCCGGCATCCAATTCGAGCGGTGCTGCTCTGACGTGGGAAAATGCATCCAATGCAGACAATCAGATTTGGCAGCTTTGCGCGTCCCAGTCCAGCGGTGGCGGCAGTACGGGCGATTATGTGTGGCCGACGAAGTCTACGCGTATCACCCAGTCCTATTCCTCTGGACATACCGGTATTGATATCGGTGCAGTGACTGCTGGTGTTGAAGGCGATCCCATTTATGCATTCTGCTCTGGCAAGGTTAAGCGCGTATTTAACTGGAATGCCTCTCAGGGTACCTCCGGTAACGCATCCATGGGTAACTGCGTTTTTATCCAGAGCGAAACCCGAAACCTAGCAATGGCGGCTCGTATTTGCGAACCATCTATATGCACATGCAGTCTGCACCGCTCGTAAGCGTAGGACAGTATGTCACCAAGGGGCAGATCATTGGCTATATGGGGAATACGGGCAATTCCTCGGCTGCTCATCTGCACTTTGCTATGCAGGCTAACAGTACCGATATGAACTGAAACGGGCACTGATCGGTATGTTGATCGTGATTGGATCAACCGATGGCGTACTTCTAATAGAAAAAGTACGCCCTAGCATAAGACAAGAGGCATTCTCCTACAAGGGGGATGCCTCTTGTCTTATGCTAGATGGCAGTTAAAAGATAAAGCGGTCTTACAAGATTGATGATGGGAAATTCATTGGGAAGTGATTGACTCTAGTTGATAAACGACATTCCCATCAGAATTATCAGTGTAAGTGAAGTGATAAACTAAGGCGCTTTTTTGTTTTGAGGAATCCTCAATTGATTATCAGATGTTTCTGTAAAAACTAGAGCTTCAGAAGCCGCCGTATCGAACGTTACATCTGTTACCGTAATATCGCCGTAGGGGAGAGAGGTTTCTTGGCTGTAATAGCAAGTCCCGTTTTGTGGATCACCAAAGGGCCACTCGGTTATACTCGAAATAGAAAGATCAGAAAGCCCTAAATATAAATCGGCGGTTTGCAGAATATCGCTTTCGGGAATTTCCCAGAAAAAATTGGAATTCTGTGTATAAGAAGAACCCTCGCCGTTTCTTTCAAAAGTCTGGTATAGCAAAAAGAATGACAAAGAATAATCTAAAGGAATATCTTTGGTGCTTTGCATAGGGGAATGGAAAAAACGTCCCAAAGTTTGGGTATATAAAGCAAGATCGGATTTTTGCGCTTCATTATCAGGAAATACGGAAATTTGTTCATTTTGGGCGGGAGTACTCTCCGGAAGCACATCACCAGATGCCGACTCGACAGGTTCATCAACGGAAGCCGTGGCAGCAGGAGTTGGAGATGGGGGTGCTGAAGCGGATGTATCCGTCGAATTTGTGTCCGAATTGTTTTCTGAATTTGATAAAGGAGTGGATGATGCCGAGGACGATGCAGGTGTAATAGAAATGCTGCATCCCGACAGTAAGCAAGTGCATAATGCAATAGAAAGAATGGCTTTTGTGCTTTTCTGAGTCATAATCGAAATCCTCCTTCAATAATATCTAACCACAAACGGAAAAAGGACGTTTGTAGGGAAAATACGAAGATGTGCATGGAATGTTCAAAAATGAGTATCAGTATTCAAAATGGTTTACGAAAAGTCAAAAAATAGGGTGGATCGTTGATAGCTATGATATGACGCCAAAATAGCGTCTCAATTTTGCGATTGCGGTCTTTTTGCATTTGTTTATGGCCTGTCGAGACTTATTGTCTCTTGTGGCGATTTCTTGGATGCTATATTGACGGAAGTAATGGTCATAAATGACATGATACTCTTCGGTACTTAGCGCACGTTTAAGATCAAGCAGCAAGAGATTATTATATGTATCGGATTCGCTGAATGCGGTATCAAACTGCAAAGGATCGTAGTCAGTTTGGCTTTCAATCGAAACAGTGGGAAGTTGATGGCGCTTCGCTTTAGGAAGTGCGATATAATGATGATATATTGCCTTGTTGATATAGCTAATAATAGCACCATCTGTGCTTATAGTCAACTCATTGAGTTGTAAATTTTTGGCGAACATTAGTAAGAAACATTGGAAATCCTGCAATGCATCCTCTGATTGCAGAAAGAATGCATATTTCTTGAGCAGTGGAGAAAACTTCTCCAAAAGAGCGAGTGCCTGCTCACGGTCACCATTTTGAATATCCTGAATACAAGCGTAAAGAGATGATTTCATTCTCTTCTTCCCCTCCTGAAAGGGAAAAGAGAAAAATCATCTGCAAATGTTTGATAAATCAAAATATTTTGTGTTAGGTGTCGAACGATTTAAGTAAAATAGCGCGCGCCCGATGTATACGGGTTTTAACGTTTGATTCACTCGAATTTGTGATTTGCGCGATCTCACGAATAGAGTAACCCTTCACGCGCAGGACTAAGGTTCGACGGTAAATTGAAGGCATATCGGAAAGAATGCTGACTGCGTTGTTTAGCTGTAGATTTGTCAATGCAATTTCTTCCGGCTCCTTAAAATTGTCAAAGCTGGAGGAGCGATTTTCATAGTCCGTCAGAACACCTCGTCGTCGCTCCCATTTTCGAAGAAGTCAATCGTTCGCTCACGAGTTAGGATATATAAATAGGATTGGAGAGACTTTTCATTGTCGATTCTTAGTGAATCAATTTCCTTGAGAAGCTGGACAAAGGTCTCGTGTACTGCATCCTCCGCAAGAGAGGAATCCCGAATGATTGATGATGCGGTTCGCAGCATAAACCGATAATATTTGTGGTATATGTATTCGAATTTGTTTTTGCTTTCATCGTTATCGATTGCGGCAAGATAGAAAACCAGCACGAATTTTCCTCCCGTGAAATAATAATTTTGCTTGAAGTACACTGTAATCCGCTTGCAATCGACATTTGGTTACAGAATAAACAAAAAAATCCTCGGCTGCAGAAGCCGAGGATTCTAAGAGGTTCTTATTTTGATATTATGATGGGAGAATTAGCACTTCTTTTCGAAGGTGTTACTAACGGTTTCGCTAGAGCCATTGCGTGTGACGGTTGCAGTAGTCACTAGCTTGTAAGTGGTACCGGATTTGATATTGGCTGTACCAGAAAACTCATGTGTGTGTCCATAATAGGTGGAGGAAGAACGAGAAACTTCAGAATATGTTCCGAATAACCCTTTTTCATAAAGAACAAGGGTGCAATCAATTTTGGTTGTGCCAGAGAGACAACTGATTTCACATGTGTAGCTGTTGTCACCTGCGGAGATACTGGGAGAGATGGACGCAACATTGCGCCATCGCGCTGCGGCAAATGCAGATGTAGCAAAAACCATAAGCGCAATAAATGCAACAAGAGTTGCCCAAAGTTTCTTTTTCATTTTAATTTGCTCCTTTACTTTGTACGAACCTCTTGTGAAAGTATTCGCATAGATAGGCGTAAAGGTTACACGAAAAAGAAAATTATTGGATTTCTATGCCCTCGGAAATTTTGATGAGTTCTGTAATACTAAGATTACCGCGTACTTGAAAGGATAGGGTGCTGCTTTCCCAAAGTAGAGTATTGGAATCATCATCATGATACCCCAGATGGCTTGATTGTTATCAAACTTATAGAATAGTACGAGGAAAACTCGCTATCCAAAGAAGTTACTTGAGAATTCTCTACTGGAAGAACTCGAAGAGAAAACCAATCTCCTTCTGAATTTTGAAATTGTCCGTAGTAACGTCCGGTAGATTCTATTTGAGAAAACCCTGATGGAATATATGATGGCGTAATATGGAATGTGGAGACAGGAGATTCTTCATTTACATATATAATCGATACAAACTTATCGTGCCACTCAATAAGCGTTGTGATAACAGCCTCGCGCACGGCTTTGACGGGGAGCATGGTACATGAAAAAATGGAAATGGCAGCAGTAAGTGTGATGAAGAAACGTTTGACATTCAAAAGTTGCTTCTCCCGCTCGGCCTTACGCTTTGTGTCACGAACAAGGGCTTCCATTTTTCGCTGGAATTTTTCTGAGGGCTGGAAGTCTTCGTTCATCTCTTCCAAGCTCGGCATCTGCGCAAGTTCTCGATCCTGTGCCTCCGTTACGATCATTGCGATAAGAGCGTCAGGGGAAATACGGATTTTGTCATCATTCATTACCATTTTCCTCCAATCCGGTCAGAATGATTTTACGCGCTCTGTGCAGACGAACTTTTACATTTTCAGGAGAAATGTTGAGAAAATCAGCGATTTCACTGACCTTGTAGCCTTGAACTTTTAGAAGAAGCGGTGTCTTGTAGTTTTCGTTCATAGACTGAACAAGCAAAAGCATCTTTTCAAAGTCGATTTTATCAAGTACAATGGTTTCCGCATTTACATCTGACTTTGAAAGAACGAGATTTTCAATTTCAGCATCAGACTTCCTTTGACGGTTGCACCTGCGAACCATATCAACAGATTTGTGATGGGTCAGAACTCTTAGAAATTGCGATAGTTCCTTTTCATTGTTGGCGCGTATACTATCTATAATCCGTATTATATCCAAAAAGGTTTCATGGACAGCATCTTCTGCCAAATAAGAATCTTGCAGGACACCTTTGGCAGTATAGAACATGAGCCCACGATATTTTGTGTAGATATGTTCAAATTTACTTATCTGCTCTTCGGTATCCAGCAGAGAAATATATAGTGCAAGCATCAATATTCCTTCTATAAAATGGGTTTATTCACTAAACGGAGTTGACTGTTGGAGAAACCAAGAAATAAAGCTCATCAAAAACTGTTGCTGTTGCGGAGTACAACTGTTGAGTTGACTGGCAAGATCCTGAGAAAAGAAACTGGTAGAAGCGCTGGGTGCAGTGGATGGCAGTAAAGAATAAATAGGGCATTCCAGTGCGGCAGATAGTCTATATAAAAATTCGAGAGATGGACAAACTTGCCCGCGCTCAATACGGCTGATATATTGTGCAGATGTTTCGACATTTGCGGCTAGGGACTCCTGAGTCAAGTGCTTTTCTTTACGCCGACGGCGGATGTTTGGCCGATGGAAATATAAATATCTTGCATAATAATCACCTCAAAATAAGGGTATCAGTTTCGAACGCAATATTTGAGGGCTAAATAGTGCTATAAATAGACCCATGAGTGTTTATTATGGGCTTTTTTATACAAAATAGGTCGTGAAAGAAACTTCATAGGGATAGAAATACAAGAAAAGAACTTGTAACCATTTCAAAACAGAAACCGTACATCTAGTAAAGAAAACAGGTCATGCGTTTATAGCAAACGCATGACCTGTTTTCTTTGGATATGAGCAGAGCAGAAAAATTTCAGAAAATTTTAGGATTGTGCGGGGGTTTTTAGCACAATCGGTAGTAGGCTGAATATAGAGCCAGCAGGAAGGAGGTGACTGAGTGATAGATACTCCGGCACGCCGCCGTGAAATCATTGAAATTTTATATTTCGCAGATGATTATGTCAAAATACGACCCTTGGCAGTGCGGTTTGGAGTATCTTACGCGACAATCCGAAATGATGTCGATGTATTATCACTGAGTTACCGCATATCGTCACAAACTGGGCCGAATGGTGGAATTAAGTTGGAAACTAAAAGAAAAAACCTTAGATTCCTTGACCCGGATGAAACGGCGGCGTTATTGAGAATTATGTATATAGTTCCAGAAGAAGAACGCGTTTACATACGGTCAATCCTTCGAGACTTGGCTCTGATCGATGATAAATAATCATCGTCTTGCACCTTGACAACCGAATACCCAGCATAACAGGTACGTTCCTTTCCCGGCAAGCCCCGGCGGGCTGGTCTGGCTGACCGTAATTGCAGCGGGAAAGATTACAATGATACACCAGCGGCCTCCAGCGTCAGAGGGGGTGACCGAGCCGGAGTTGTAAGCAGTAAGACTCCGGCGAAGTCAGTGAACGAGTGTGCCAACACCCTGCCTGTTATGTTCCCGGTGTCAGGGGTGCGAGCGGCAAATGTGACACACTTACTTAACTATCTACCTTTGCCGTTTAGGGCAAACGTGGGCAGCAGGACCCCAAGCGCCTGCTGCCCATCATTTTGCTTTAAACGGGATGGAAAACAGAGGTGTAAACCAATGCAAACCTATCCAACGGCCTATGCGGAATCCCATCGTACGGCCGAGAAAATTTTCCGGGAGATTTTGCCCCGGCACGGCATGGCGGTGCGCGAGGAACAAATTGTGCTTTGCCATGAAGTGTTAGATACCTTATACAATAAGGAAATTTCCCTGTGTGAAGCAGGCGTAGGCACCGGCAAAACACTGGCCTACCTTGTGGCCTGCATCCTTTGGCAGATGAATCGCCCAGAGCGGATGAAGTTACCCATCGTTATCTCTACTTCCAGCGTTGCTTTGCAGGACGCGATTCTCACCGAATATCTGCCCGACCTGTCCACGGTTTTGCTGGGCGAGGGCATCATCCGTGAACCCATCACCGCCGTTGTCCGCAAGGGCAAAGAGCGATTTGTCTGTGATGCCCGCCTTGCCGAAAGAACTGCGCTGGTGCAGCCAAGCCGAAAAAGGCAAAAGAATAGCCTGCGCATTGCAGAAAATATTCTGGACATGGATCATATCCCGGAGCTTTCCCGGTATGACCGCTGCCGAATTTGTGTGCCGCAGTCCTGCCCGCGCGATTGCTTTATGCGCTTGGATTGCCGCTACCAGCAGTATCTGCGGGATTCCATGAAGCCCGACATCCAGATTTGCAACCACAATTATCTGTTGGCCGACGCTTCGCATCGAATCGAAGATAGGCCGTTGCTCCTGCGCAGCTATCAAGCGCTGGTGGTGGACGAGGCGCATAAACTGCCCGATGTCGCTCGTCAGATGTACACAGAAACACTGTCCGAAACGGACATAAACGACCTGTGCTTGCAGTTGCAGCAGGCGCATTATTTGCATTTGGCACAGCGCCTGCGGTCAGCGTTTCTCGCGTTCTCCATTTCCTGCGGCCAAAATCTGAGCGGGCTGAGAAGAAAAGACAGCGTATCGTTTACGCTCACGCCATTCCGCCGCGAAGCGCTGGCCGATTGCATTGCCATTTTGCAGTACGCAGGCGGGTTTGTTGATATGCCACGCTATCTGAGGTACAGGCTGGGAGAAGCAGAAGTTTCTTCCGCCTTTTTCTCTTGGAAGTGCCAACGCGCATTCTCTACATCGACTACGGTGCCGACGGCCACCCCACATTTTGCGCCGGCAGCAGCCGCATTCCGCAACTGCTCCGCAGCGCCCTGTGGAATACCCGCGAACCCGCGATTTTA
>ENA-OQAS01001655-OQAS01001655.1-human-gut-metagenome-genome-assembly--contig:-NODE-1655-length-10196-cov-1.414639_pt1 | contig 10196 bp, 15 predicted proteins | sample MGYA00242733_ERZ504523 | MGnify/ENA primary metagenome ERZ504523 (study PRJEB26092, sample SAMD00036239) | human gut metagenome | host: Homo sapiens | study: EMG produced TPA metagenomics assembly of...
AAAGAATTTGAAGCACAGTGCCATACGAAATCACAACATGGGACGAGTATGTGGATTTGCGTGAAATACCCAATATTGAGCAGAAGTGGTAGAAGAATATAAGCGCGTGAGACAAATGATTGCAGAAAAAAAGATTAAATGAATTGAAGGAATATTTTTGGCCTTCCTATCAAGAACTGGGAATTACGATTTATCAATCCCAAAAAGAAATAGAGTTAGATTGGAAAAGTACTGTTGATATTATTAATAAGTACTCTGCAAATGAATTACAACCAATTGAAGAATATAGAATGGTATTCTCACTGATGGAAAAGTATTTCTTTGAAATCCCAAAAACACGGTGGTTTTCCAGTTGCTTTGTTATTTTTAAGGAAGGAAAAAAATAGCTCAGGCATAAAATATGGAGGTATCGAACTCCATTTAAGTATAAAAAAAGGAACAAATAAATTGATTCCCGTTATGATTTAAAGCCAGTCAATATGGTATCATGCTCCTATTTTTCACACTATTCAATGCCTTTGCAGACAATAAAAAATACGGAATTATAAATCAAAATAATATGAAACTTAAAACATTTATCGCTATGGGACTATTAAGTATGTTTAGTTTGGGTAGCTGTAATGCCCAGCAAAAAGACAACACATCGAAAAAGGAGTTACACTATACCATGAACGAAAGTGCTCCGAAGAACTACTATCTATTGACTATGTCAAGTAACGGGTGTAATTTCAGAATTCTTGTGAACGATATTCCTGTATATGGCTTTTGGGACGAAGGGACATATTCCGGTTCATATCCTATCAACACTTCATACAGAAAAGTGGAACACAAAAATTAAAAGTAGAATTATATCCTGCGTATACACATGAAGATTTGGGGATAAACAGTGAGGAACCGCTATATATTGAAATAAAAAAACGTCTTGACGGTCAGACATTGGACGATTATGTAGCTGTCTTAACAAATCCAATCCCCAAAGTTCAGAAGGGTATTCCATACTATGAGTATGAATGCTCTTTTGAAGCAGAAGTACCTTACGAAATAACCGAGCTTGATGAACTGGTAGATTTGTCGCAAGAACCGAACATAGAGCAGCAGGTGGTTGCCAAATATAATGAGTTGAAGGATATGTACGAGAAAAAGAGGTTTTCGGCTTTCCAGAAACAGTTTGATACAAGAAATAAAAGAATTTGGGTTACAAATTACATTCCAATCAATAAGGGAGAAAAAGATGATAATGAAGACATAGAGAGAATGAAGAAATTTTACAAACATGTAGCTCCAATACAAAATTATGAAATGAGATTCTTTGGTGACAAAAAGCTGGTAATGCTTTTCAGCAAAGAGGATTGCACTTATGCTTTCAGATTATATGACGGTGGTAGCAAAATGTGGGCGATCCCATTCTTTTTAGGAATGCGTAAAGGTAGTGATAAATTGGAAATTGTTTTTTAACATATTAGGCATTGGGACGATTTCAGAAAATAAGCTTCACTAAATGTCTGGTATTATGAAATGGAGTATGCTATCGTTTATGGGTGTATTGCTGTTATCCTGTCAGGGAAAGACTTCTTCTGTAACTGACGGCGACAAGCAGGTATCTGCACCTGATACTGTGCTGGCTTATAAGTATAAGGAATCGGGAAAGAAAAATCAGCTAACGGTGACCAACAAGGGGCAATAGATGATTATACAAAAGCAATATATTTTAATCCTAATTATGATACAGCTTATCATAATAGGGGCGTGGTTAAAGCTGCTATTGGAGATTATAATGGTGCAATTTCTGATTACAATAAAGCCATTAAAATTAATCCACAATTAAAATTTTCGTTCTTTTCTCGTGGAAATGTAAAAGTTAAGCTAAAAGATAATATAGGAGCTATGTATGATTTTTCCAAAGCTATAGAACTTGATTCCAATTACATCAATCCATATATCAACCGTGGTGTTCTTAAATCTAAAATGGGTGATATAATGGTGAACTTTCTGATTATCGTTTAGCTATAAAAATCTGCAAACCAAATGCTGATTTATACAACAACTTAGGTCGTGCCTTATACGATTTGGAGCGTTTCAAAGAATCGGCTGAAGCCTATGGTGAAGGAATAAAGCATTTTCCAAAGGACTACAGATTGTATTATGGGCGTGGGCTGGCACGTAAAAGAATAGGAGATAAAAAGGAGCCTGTGAGGACTGGATGAAAAGCAGCGAATTGGGATGTGTACAGGCAAATATCCTGCTGCCTCTGTGTGATGAATATATGAAGGAAAGAACTGATTCCCTGAAAAGACAAAATGAGGGGAAAGAACAGTCAGAGTAATAGCGTCATAATAAAATAATTTAATATGAACAACCCCAATAATATACATAATATGAAATCAATGATTCTTGCCCTGCTCATTGCAACAATCAGCTTCAACAGCTATGCACAAGTAAAAACAGAAAAAGATATGAAACAGGAAATAAAGAAAATGGAAGAACTGATACAGGAGTATTTAGGAATGGTGAAGACATACCCGGAGAAACCTGCCTACTATCTGCAGGTAAACAAGACAGGATGCAGACTGCTTGTCAGGTAAATGACATTCCGGTGGGATATCATTTTGTAGAAGATGAAGGTGAGTCTATGCTATATCCTATCAATGATTTGCTATTAGGAAGTGGTAAACATACCGTAAGTATACAGGTCTATCCTCGAACGGGAGAAACGGAAGTCACCAAAAATGCCGGTGTAAATATTAAGGTTGTGCATTATAAAGAAAAACTGGTTGGTATGCCTGAAACATTGGTGGAATTAGACACTCCGACAGATATTGGGATGAAAAAAATCCCGTTGTACACTGACTCCATAAGCTTCAATGCCACACTCCCCTTTAACCATAAAAAAATACTTGCCGAAACAACGGATTTGCGGACAATACCTGATTTGGAAGAGAAGGTTCTTGCCCATTACAATATGGTGCGTCAAATGATGATTGATGGAAATTGTTATGAATATCGTAAAATGCGCCTTGCCAGTACATGGGTTTTGACGGAAATGAATTACTTGGGGAAAGAGGCTTTGGAGAAAACATATATCGATTCAGACTATTTATTCCGTTTTTATGCAATCCTATAGATTGGATTGCAGAACCAATACAAAATTATGAGATAGTCGTTTGTGGAAATGGAAAATTGGTTTATCTAAGAAGAAAACTTGAGCTCGATGATGTTTTACGGGTTGGTTTCTATGACACAGAGGAGGAGAAAAGACTATCACCTGAAGAGCGTACTGTTACAGCATATAAGTTCATCCTCCTTTATATGCCACAAGGCAGTGATGAATTAGTGGAGCTATATTAGAGAGAATAATGTAAGAATGACAAAAAACTGTATGACTCGATTATATTTCGCAACAGGAAAATGAATAAAGATAAAATAGAACAAAATAAAAGACTCTTGTTTATACCTTTGGTGTTGTTATATTAACATTATAAAAGAATAAATTTTTATGGAAGATTCTGATATTCTAAAGAGATTTGACAATGATAAGCTAATAGATGTTGTGAAAAATTATAGCGTTACGGCTATGATGATGAAATTCGTGATTATGCTATTAATTTATTGAAAGAAAGAGGCTGGAGCGTTGAGGATTTGAAAACATTCGGTTATTGGGAAAATTCCGATTACGAAGAAGCATTGATACAATACAAAGCTTATTGTAGAAATTCACTGATAGCTGTCTGTGTCTTGGTATTAAGTCTTTGTATGCTGGCGCCTATCTATCTTGTATTTGTTTTTATGGCATATCGGAATGTATGTAAGTTCTATCAGGCATTAGGGAGAAAGGAAGAAGCCGTATTCTCCTTTGACTTGTGTTGGCATGTTTTGTTGTTCTTCTACCTAAAAGAGAAAATGAAAGAGGAGTTGAAAGGAATAAGATAAGTTTATAACAAAGTCGAGAAAACAACTTAATGTTATTTCTCACCAAACCATTAAAGGCATGAGGAATTTATTGGAAAAATATTACAACATCAATTTTTACAGCTCTTATAAGTTGCAGTTTTTCATTTTTAGGAGGATGCTAAATCTTTTCTATTGGCTAAGTTTCTCGAAATGGAAAACGGCTATATAATCGGTGCATTTCGACTAATAAGAGACATGAAGCTGCCGGAATGGATAAGGTATCGATGTCTATATCAGTGATTTGGCACTTAGCACCCCATGCATCATCAGTATTTGGGCATTCTGCTTGTCTGCCTTGCTTGTATCAAGATTTTCAGGATAAGTCTATTAAGTATTTTGAGAAACGACATCATTTTTATTTCATGGCTCGTAGTCTTCGGGATATGCGGGTATTATGTCAATGAAATATTCTTATTCAAGAGGGACAAATACAGGAAATATTTCGCCGAGTTTGACAAAAAGAAAAGGTATCTGCTCTACTACGGCATCTATGTCGTTTCCCTGATTATACGGTTAGCGACATTCTATTTATTGCTCGCCAGCGCATGAGGGAAGACAAATTGAAAAGTAAAAAATAATTATGAGCTATATTACAGCAGAAAGATTGGGAAGAGTTCTTATATGGGCATGGAACAAGTATGTGAAGAAAACTGCCATTCCTTACAAGGAAATTGACTTTCATTATTCGGATTGGGTCTTTCTTCTGACAGGTATTTTGCATTCTGGAGAACATAATTCATCAAATATATGAATAAGGAAAGGAAAAGAAGCGGTTACCATATTGAGTTTATAAATCCCCGACAAACGAAGAAATATAAATTTTATTTCTTTGACTACTTGTATTACATGGGGGAAATATATCATGAGAACAGATGGGGCGAGAAGAGTTGGCGTATGTCAGGTCCTGGTGTACTGATCTGGTATTGGTGGTTAATCTTATATCCTTTCCTATCCATTGGGTTAAGATATATAGAGAACACCGATATCGAACTTGCAATATTGTGTGTTTGGGGAATGTTCCCGATCCTCTTCTGTTTTCTACGATACCACAAGACAAGAAGTATGCCTGATGAATTATTACGATGGGAAAAAACGCATTGGCGTTATAAAACTCTTGTTTACACCTTTAGTGTTGTTTATATTGGAACAGTGGCTATTTGAGAGATTGGGATTGACAGGTAATTTATAGTATAATTTGAAAAAAATAGGCTACTTCGTTAGAACATTATGGTGTAGGTGAAGTCGTAAAAACAGTTGTTCCAAAAGGGTATTATCCCCACCAAAGAATGGGTGGAAACAGTTCTCTCCCGATATAAACTGGAAAGGTGCAGAGCTTGATACTGCCTATATAAAGAAGTTGAATTTGAGAATACCATAATTTGATGAGAATAAAATAAAATGTTAACAAGGTCGAGATAACAGCTAACGCTGTTGCTCATCAAACCATTGATTGAAATATGACGAAATATAAATTATTGTATATAGTTCTTGGTATCCATATCTTATGTGGAATACTTGGTTTATAGTAATATGTACAGTTCCAGAAACAGATCATATACGATGGAATATCGGATACATTATCGGATATATTTTCGTGTTATCTTTGATTTTTTCCTTTTCATACACATCCCTAATAAATTACCCAAAGGGATCAAATATGGCATACGAATATATAAAAGTATCTATTTGCTCAGTCTTATTATAGGTCTATTAGTTCCTAAAGGACTATTTGTGTTGTTGATATTATTCATTGACTATTCAAGCAATTCCAAGAAGATAGCTGAAGACAATCAATATATAATTCGTTATTATGTAACGTCATCCCTATTTGATGATTTTAATGAAAAGAGAATATATAAGAAACAAGGAATAATAGAGAAATATATTGGTAGTTTTGATGGTGGTGATGTTACTCCACATAAGAGGTATGAGATACATTCTTTTCATGTAGATGAGAGTCGAAACATATTTATTGGACACTGCCATTCATTACTTAATGCTAAAGACACTGTCATGTCTTTCCAATTGTAAAATTTAATAATTGAGTTTATAACAAGATCGAGATGGCAGCTAAACACATTGTTCTTACAGAAAAAAACGGCGGAATGAAAGATTTGATGGAGAAATACTATAATATGATTTATTATTGTGCATATAAAATATTATTCTATTTTTTGTACAGACTTATTAACCCGTTTTATTGGATCGGGCTGAAGAAATGGAATAATAATTATATAAACCGTTGTATATTGATTAATAAAAAGTTAGAGTCCGATACGTCTGATAAAGGCATTGATTCATGGATTTCAGTCTTGGCTATTACTTCTGTGTATCGAATCAGCCTTTGGATAATTGCCGTTATATGTATTATCGGCATTCAGTTTTCAAGAATAAAAACTTTATTAATAACTGCATTTATATCTGATTCCATTTTTTTCCCTTTACTAATAGTTATAGGATTATTTGTGTATTATATTAATGATTATTTTTTATTTAAGAACAGCAAGTACAGAAAGTATTTCAAGCAATTTGACAAAGAGAAAAAAATATGTGCAATATTATGGTATCTATGTGATTTCCATAATTATACAGTTTGCAACTTCTATATATTACTCAAAAGCATATAATGAAATAACTACTCATCTAATAAAGTCAATATATTAATACCCAGTATTTCCCTCAAAGTCAACAAATAAAAACTGAGGGAAAAGGAAGTGAAACAGATTAAATTAGTGAACAATGAAAATCAAGGAATATGATACGGACGAGCTATTGCTAATCGCCAACAATGTAACCGGCGAATATACCGACAAGCAGGTGCGGCAGGCAAAGCTGGAACTGTACAACCGAGGCGTGGACGACAAGGTGATCGCCGACATCATGGAAGAGAAGGAGGAAGCTTCATGCGACGGCTGGATGCCGCCGCACGTGCTGAGAAAGCCGCATGGACAAACAGAACGAGAAGAACAGGAATGTCAGTTACCGGTGGTGGGAAATGCTCGTCATATTTATATTTGCACCGTTCTATCTGTGCAGGCAGCACTATCTGCCAAGCGACTTCTTCCCCAAACTGAAACAGCTGAAAGCCGAAAAGTATGATTTGAAATTCAGGCAACGGATCATCTGTCTGCTTGCCGGAGATATGGTCTGGATTTTCATCTACTGGGTGTATTATTCCTTTGTAAAGAATTAAAGGATGAGATGAAGTCCCTAATTCCATTTCCAGACACGGAAGCATTTCCGGCGAAAAACGGAAACGGTAACCGGTCTATGGCGGTTATCTTTGCAGGATTTCATACATTACCGATTTATCCATTAAAAACACATTATCATGGAAACGAAGTTTATCGAACAGCTGGTGATGACCGTACCGGAATCACTGAGAGAAACAACCCTTGCCCTCCAAACGGAAGTGGAGGAACTGCTAAAGGCGAAAAGTACGAAAAAATTCCTTGTACTGGAACCCTATTCCCGGAATACGGAACTGTGCCGCCATATCCTGCGGCGTATGGAAAAACTGCCCGAACTGCCTTCCGTGTCATGCAAAGAGTACCGGCCATTGCTGATGCTGCTCTCCCTCTCCAAAGAGGTGGAGATACAGAACGACCTGCTGCACCATTTCGTCGAGCCTTACCGGAAAGCGTACCGCACGCCGGAGATGCTCTATCTGTGCGAGGTGCTGTACCATACCGGCACTCCACAACCCCTGTACAACATGTGTAATGAGGTATGCGACTACTTCTTCGTGGAACGGCGCAAACAGATCAGCCGGCAGTACACACCGCTTACCGAGCTGGATTTCCAGTTTGCCGAGAAACGGCTGAAGCCGCTGTATGCCGCCGTGTTCCGGATGAAGGTGAATCGCTACAGCTACCGGACGCACAGTGTGGAGGAACTCGCCGGAATGTTCTGCATGAGCGTTTCGACCTTCCGTGACAAGTTCCGCAAGATCTACCACCGCCCGGCCAACAGATGGCTCCAGGAACAACGTATCGGACAGATACGGCGGGACTTGAAATATTACTATGACCGTCCGCTAATGGAAATAGCCGAGAAGAACGGATTCGCATCGGCCAACCGTTTCTGGGAGTTCTGTACGGAACAGATGAAGCAAAGTCCGAGCGAGCTGCACAAGGATCTGTACGATGAACTGTGCAAGGAACGCCGTAAGTTCTATCTGGGCGAATAGACACCGGCATTTTCGGCGAAAAGCGGAACAGGCATGTCAGGCAAAGCGCTTACATTGAAGCCATTTTCATACTTAAACGAAAAAACATTATGAAATTATTCAATGTTACCCCTTATCTCCTGTTGCTGGAACAAGAGAACAGCAACGAGGAAACACTGTCGAAAGCCAATGCCGAGTTCGTAAAGGAAGTGTACGAGCTACAACGTGCGGAGAACGACATCACCATTGTCCTTTTCCAGCTGCAATACCTGAGTTGCAGGCTGGTCATCCTGCGCGAGCATTACCGCACGGCACAGAAGGAACATCTGATCTGCTACTCCTATATCATCGGCACTCTGACCTATCTGGAAGGGATGCAAGCCCACTGCAAGTTCGCCTATGAGATACATCCGGCGGGTGCGGATGTTTCCACCGTACCGGCCGGAACCCCTCCGGTCATCTGGACATCGGAAGTGATAAATCTGATAGAGTTGCTGTACGCCTGCCACGAACTGAAACTGTTCAACGGCGGTGATGTCACGCTGAAGCGTGTGGTGGAACACGTGTGCGGACTGCTGGGACTGGATGTGAAGAACGCTTCGAGCTACTACGCACGGATACGCAGGCGAAAGGCGGACGAGCGTACCTACTTCATCGACCGCTGCGTGAAGTGATGCTCAAACGGATGGAAGAAGATGACGAGAAACATTACCATAGAAGGTAATCCGATTTCCGGAACGAACGGAATCCCCTGCAAGCCATAGCCGCTTACAGGGGATTTTTTCCGTTCGGCACATCGTCATTTGTTCAGTTCCAGAAGGTGCTTGAGGGCGGATCGCTGGCGATGCGCTCCAGCTCGTCGGCCACGATCCGTTTGACATCCTCCTTGATCCGGTTGTAGTTTTCCTGTACCATTTCCTTCATGTGATCCACTCCGTCATCGTCCACGAAGCCGGTGATAACGGGTATCTTCTGATATGCCTTCTCCTCTTCGGCTATTTTCCCGGCATCGACGACAATCTCGCAGTGGAAGATTTTCTGCTCAATCCTCTCCCCGAAATTGTCGCTACGGAGCCGACGAACATCCCTGTGTCAGCCCGCTGATCTTGCTGGGTGGAATGAGGCTGTCCATTGGGTGGATATGGAGGTGGAAACATCCTGCCGGTTGATGGAGATGGAATGGCGTTTCTGAAGTATCTTGCCGAACCTCTCGCTGAGGGTCTTGGCCGTTTCCCCCACGACCTGCCCCGAAAAGATGTTGCCAACCGTGTTGATGATCACCTTCGCCTCCTTGTCGGTATAGTCACGGATAAGCTGGCTGAAATCCTGAAAACCGAGCAGCACGGCGACCTTGTTGCTGCGTGCGGTGGCTATCAGGTTATCCAGCCCCTTGATGAAAATAGTGGGCAACTCATCAATGATAATGGAGCTTTTCAGCCTGCCCTTCTTATTGACAATCTTTACAATACGGCTGTTGTACAGGCCGAGCGCAGCACCATAGATCGCCTGCCGGTCGGGATTGTTGCCTATGCAGAGGATTTTCGGCTCGTCGGGATTGTTGATGTCCAGAGAGAACTCGTCGGCAGACATCACCCAATAGAGTGCCGGCGAAATCATACGGGACAGGGGAATCTTCGCACTGGCGATCTGTCCCATGAGCTGGTCGCGGCTCCCGCCAGCCACGCATCGAGGAAAGGACTGAGGTAGTTCTCCAGTTCGGGATAGGAGGACATGATGGGAAAGATCTGCTCGTAAGGCTTGTTGAGGAACTCGACGGCATGGGGGAAGGTGCAATACCTGCCGTCCTTGTACACCCGCAGAAACCAGATGATGGCGGCAAAGAGAATGGTGGGCGACTCAACGAAGAAATCGCCCTGCTTCGCCGCCCACGACCGGTTGAGATTGAGCATGATGCTGTACGAACTCTCGTAAGCATCGGAGATGTCGGTCATGAACTCGGGTTGAGGGGATTGCAGCGGTGGCTGCGTGAGGGATCGTCGAAGTTGATGACATAGAACTTCGGCGGCACTTGTACCCCTCCAAATGGTTGAGCAGGTGATTGTAAGCAATGGTGGAGAGG
>ENA-OQAS01001656-OQAS01001656.1-human-gut-metagenome-genome-assembly--contig:-NODE-1656-length-10194-cov-1.520711_pt1 | contig 10194 bp, 16 predicted proteins | sample MGYA00242733_ERZ504523 | MGnify/ENA primary metagenome ERZ504523 (study PRJEB26092, sample SAMD00036239) | human gut metagenome | host: Homo sapiens | study: EMG produced TPA metagenomics assembly of...
GGAAACCAAATGGGGACGTTACATCGACGAATCTCTGGAAATAAAGTGAAGTTCACTGTACTGGCAACCGGCTTCGGCATCAAAGACGTACCGGGCATGGACAACATGCTCAACAAACGCACCATCGAGGAACAAAAGAAACTGGAAGAACAAGAAGAAGAAGAACAGCGCAAGGATGAACGCCGTGGAGACTACTACGGTCGCGACACTTTCAAAAACAGTAACAAGAAAAAACGCCACAACATCTATATATTCAGTCTGGAAGACCTTGATAATGATGACATCATCAGCATGGTGGAAACAACTCCCACTTATCAGCGCACCAAGACCGTGCTTGAAAGCATCCAATCCAAAGCCATAGCCGAAGAAGAGGAAACATTCAATAACAACGATACCGAAAACGGTGGCATAACAATAACATTTTAACAACTAAAATTATAGAGAATATGGATTTATTTGACGTAATCAGCAACGATATCAAAGAGGCTATGAAAGCCAAGGATAAAGTGAAATTAGAAACTTTACGCAATGTGAAGAAATTCTTCCTCGAAGCAAAAACCGCTCCGGGAGCCAATGATACACTGACCGATGATGCTGCTCTGAAAATTATGCAGAAATTGGTAAAACAAGGCAAAGACTCTGCTGCTATTTACACCGGACAAGGCCGTTCCGATCTGGCAGAAACCGAACTGGCCAGGTAGCCGTTATCGAAGCCTATCTGCCGAAACAGATGGGGGCCGAAGAATTGGAAGCTGCTTTGAAAACAATCATTGCAGAAGTAGGCGCAACCGGCCCGCAAGATATGGGTAAGGTAATGGGCGTGGCTACCAAGCAACTGGCAGGCAAAGCAGAAGGTCGCGCCATTTCCGCTAAGGTAAAAGAGCTGTTGGCATAAAGTCTTTAAACAGCATAGAAAAAAGACGGAAGCGTTTGCCTAAAAGCGGCTGAAGTCTTTGAAAAAGGCAGAAGAGTTTTTCTGAAAAAGACCTTGGTCTTGTGTAAGAAACACTCTTCTGTCTTTTTATGGCCGGTTTGTATTCTTGGGGATTCAACATATCCAGCCGGCATCAGTCACCGGATGTTGTCTCCTCCGGTTTTCAAACGCTCTGCATATGTTTAGAACTCCCTACGTTGTTTCATTAGCCGGAATAAGCGTTTGCATCCCTTCGATTAAGCCTGTCTGTCAGTCGAATTACTACAGTCTCCGGCAGTGGACTGTATAGTCCGTTACCGTAGACTGTACAGTCCGTTACAGTGGACCGTACGGTCTGTTGCCGTGGACTGTAATAATCTTCCGTTTAAAAGACTTTGGCTGACCCTAAGAAACAGCTTACTCTTCCTTTGTCGGTGATATGACATATAAATCCCCAAGAATAATGACTGCCCCGTTTTCCTTTACTTCGTATTTGAATCCGCAGAAAAATATCGGTTTTCAGGCAAAGAGTTCTTTCAACACATCCAATGATTTAAGCAAAGGGAAATCAGGCAAATGCAAGCGATAATAATCATTGATAATGGTAAGACAACGGTTGCGCTCTGCGCGACTCATGGCAAAAAGGTGCATCGTCTCATAATTCATCCGCATCAGAATATTAATACGAGAAGCCTCATCCGGCTTCAGAAATGCTCCATGCGAAGGCTGTATAGGAGTAAAACAAGCATTGAGCAAATCAAAGAAACATCCCTCATCATAATCTTCTGTATTAGGATAGAGACCGAGAAAACGGGAAAAGCGCATCAAAAATACCAAATGAAAATTGGCAAACCCATGCTCACATCCATCCAACCAACGAATAGAATGCTCCAGATAAGCAAAAAGCGGCCTGTTCTCCGCCTCCTCACGCAATGCCCGATAAAGAAACTCGGCAAGAAACATGGCTATGGCCGATTTATAAGGGTCATAGGGCAAGGTATAAAACGGATACCATGATTTAGTCCTTAACAGGATAAAGGTTGGTATTCGGGCGATAGTCTGCCTCAAACTCCACCATGGCAAGAGGCTGAAAAAGCACTGACTTCACCGTCGACTTACGCGAACGGGGAATTTTCACCAGGAATGAAGCCCGCCCCGTGTGCTGCGTATAGATATCGACAATGTTCGAAGTATCATTATACTTTAGACTATGAAGTACGATTCCAACTGTTTTTTGCAACATATTCTTCCATTATTAAGCCTCTATCATGCACAAAAGTAGTCATTTTCGGGTAAAACGAACAAAAAACTAAAAAAAATCACTCGAATATTTTGGAGATTAAAAAATAGTTTCTACCTTTGCAACCGCAAAAGAGAAAAACACTCTCCGACGCAAACGCCAAGCTAAGGCTGGCAATTAAAGGCCCGGCCCTTCGTCTATCGGTTAGGACGCAAGATTTTCATTCTTGAAAGGGGGGTTCGATTCCCCCAGGGGCTACAAATAAAAAATAATAAAAGAACAAAACTAAAGATTAGTCGAGATGGCAAATCACAAATCATCACTAAAGAGAATCAGACAGGAAGAGAAGAGAAGACTTCATAACAGATATTATGCTAAAACAATGCGTAATGCTGTTAAAAAACTTCGTGAGACTTCTGATAAAGCAGAAGCTGTTGCAATGTATCCGGGCATCCAAAAGATGTTGGACAAGTTAGCTAAGCGCAACATTATTCATAAGAATAAAGCTTCTAACCTGAAGTCTAAATTGGCTGCTCATATTAGCAAGCTCGCTTAAGCAAAGTCTTAAACCAAAAGATAAAATAGGCTGAATCATGTGATTCGGCCTTTTGTCGTTTCAGAAAACAAGAATCCAAAATGCTCCGGCATTATTACAGCCAAGCCATAAATTTAATTTTTTTATCCTCCAAGACTCCTTCTATATCAGCATTTTTTTGTATCTTTGAAAGCTAAATAAAGAAATCGAATTAAACATGACTGAAGAAGAAAAGATAAACGGCGAGAACAATTATTCGGCCAGCAATATCCAGGTTCTTGAAGGACTGGAGGCCGTACGTAAACGTCCCGCCATGTATATCGGAGATATCAGCGAAAAGGGTTTGCACCACTTGGTTTATGAAGTTGTTGACAACTCTATCGACGAAGCGCTGGCCGGTTATTGCGACCACATCGAAGTAACAATCAACGAAGACAACTCCATCACAGTGCAGGACAACGGCCGTGGTATTCCGGTGGACTACCACGAAAAGGAAAAGAAATCCGCATTGGAAGTCGTCATGACGGTACTCCATGCCGGAGGTAAATTCGATAAAGGTTCTTATAAAGTATCCGGTGGTCTTCACGGTGTAGGTGTATCGTGTGTGAACGCACTGTCCAAGCACATGACTACACAAGTGTTCCGCAACGGTAAGATTTTCCAGCAGGAATATTCATGCGGACATCCTCTGTACTCGGTTAAGGAAGTAGGCATGGCAGAAATCAGCGGTACCAAACAAACCTTTTGGCCGGATGAGTCTATCTTCACTGTTACCGAATATAAATATGACATCCTCGAAGCACGTATGCGCGAATTGGCTTACCTGAACAAGGGTATCACCATCTCGCTTACCGACCGCCGCCAGAAAGACGAAGAAGGAAACTTCAAAAAAGAGGTGTTCCACTCGGATGAAGGAGTGAAAGAGTTTGTACGTTTTCTGAACCGAAACAACGACTCATTGATTGATGATGTGATTTATCTGAACACAGAAAAGAACGGTACCCCGATTGAATGTGCTATCATGTACAACACCGGTTATCGTGAAAGTCTGCATTCTTATGTCAACAATATCAACACGATAGAAGGCGGTACGCACGAAGCGGGATTCCGCAGTGCACTGACACGTGTACTTAAAAAATATGCCGAAGACATCAAGGCATTGGAGAAGGCCAAGTTGAAATCTCGGGAGAAGACTTCCGCGAAGGTTTGATTGCCGTTATCTCTGTAAAAGTAGCCGAACCGCAATTTGAAGGACAAACCAAGACCAAACTGGGCAACAGCGAAGTCAGCGGAGCCGTAAACCAAGCAGTAGGTGAAGCACTTACCTATTATTTGGAAGAGCATCCGAAAGAAGCAAAACAAATTGTAGACAAAGTGATTTTGGCTGCCACAGCCCGCATTGCCGCACGTAAAGCACGCGAATCTGTTCAGCGAAAAAGCCCGATGGGTGGTGGCGGACTGCCGGGCAAACTTGCCGACTGCTCCAGCCGTAATCCTGAAGAATGTGAATTATTCCTTGTCGAGGGTGACTCTGCAGGCGGTTCTGCCAAACAAGGACGCAGTCGTGCCACTCAAGCTATCCTGCCATTGAGAGGTAAGATTCTGAATGTGGAAAAAGCAATGTGGCACAAAGCATTTGAAAGCGATGAGGTAAACAATATCATCACTGCATTGGGGGTACGTTTCGGTGTGGACGGTGACGATGACAGCAAAAAAGCAAATATTGACAAACTGCGTTATCATAAAGTCGTAATCATGACCGATGCCGATGTCGATGGTTCGCACATCGACACACTTATCATGACGCTGTTCTACCGCTATATGCCGGAAATTATCGAAAACGGCCACTTATATATTGCAAATCCGCCCCTCTACAAATGCAGTAAAGGTAAGATCAGCGAATATTGCTATACTGAAGAAGCCCGCCAGGAATTTATCCGAAAATATGGTGATGGTCAGGAGAACGGTATCCATACACAGCGATACAAAGGTTTGGGTGAAATGAATCCCGAACAGCTTTGGGAAACAACGATGAATCCCGAAACTCGTATCCTGAAACAAGTAACAATAGAAAATGCCGCGAACGTGGATTATATCTTCCAATGTTGATGGGAGATGATGTAGGTCGCGCCGCGAGTCATAGAGAAAAACGCGACGTATGCGAATATCGACGCGTAATAGTTGTATTCAACTAAATATTTAAAATTAAAAAAAACCAATCCTCACATCTTACAATTTGAGGTAGTCCCGACTCTTCACCGAGTCGGACTTTTTATATACATTCTCCCCCTTCCACACACAAGGCTCTCTGCTTTTCATTTATATTTCATTTCCTTTTCCCAAAGAGTACCATAGTATTTCCTTTTGCCATTTTTATCGATGAAATGGGGGAAAACAGACGAATGCAAACAAAAAGGGAACTTCGGACAAACATTCTTTTTCTTATAATTTCAATCACTTGATGAAGATTATATGCAGGAAAGTCTTAATTTTGGAACATTAAACTATTTGGAATATAAACCATTAATAAGATAATAACATGAAACTCACATTCCGAATCGAATACCGCACCGCCTGGGGAGAAATGCTCGGCGCAACCTTATGCGGCAACGATAACCAACCAATCATGCTCAGCACCGGAGACGGAATCCGCTGGGAAGGCAGTGCCGAAATGACAGACGCCCCCGCAGGCATCCCTATCTCCTACCGTTATGGAGTTTATCGCGACGGACAATGTATCCGGCGGGAAAGTGGAACGATGCCCCACATTCTGTCCCGGAAAAAAAGAAACTGTCATTATATCTTAGATGACTTTTGGAAAGACCTTCCACAAGAATCCTATTTATATAGTTCTGCATTCAGCGGTGACTACCAATCTGCCAACAGTATAAAGACAATGGCTCCTGCCGATTGCAGTATTACGTTCCGCGCACTCTGTCCCTGCTTGCATCACAAACACCAACAGCTGGGAGTTTGCGGACGCGGTGCCGCATTGGGCAACTGGGACTGCAAACAAACTGTATTGATGGAAGAAATCCAAGCTAATGAATGGACGGTGACACTGAATGCCGCCAGTCTGGAATTCCCACTGGAATACAAATTGTAGCCTGCAATGCCGATACAAAAGAAGTGGAAGAGTGGGAGGCCCACAATAACCGCCTGCTCTGCATCGATGGAATGAAAAAAGGAGAAATCTACCTCACTCCCGAATCCGAAGTCCGTTTCACTTCTTCTGCACGCAAGGTAGCAGGTACTGCCATTCCGGTCTTCTCGTTACGCAGCGAAGGAAGTTTTGGCGTAGCGACTTCGGTGATTTGAAGAAGCTGATAGACTGGGCAGTGAGCACCCACCAGCAAGCCATACAGATTCTTCCCATCAATGACACCACCATTACCAATACATGGATGGACTCTTATCCCTACAACAGCATTTCAATTTATGCATTCCATCCCATGTACATCGACCTGCGTCAGCTGGGCAAGTTGAAAGATAAAGAAGCCTTGGCTTTCTATGAAGAAAAACGAAAAGAGCTGAATGCCCTTCCCCAAATCGACTATGAAGCGGTGAACAACACCAAACGAGCCTATCTGAAATCAATGTACCAACAAACGGGGAAAAAAGTGCTGGCCTCTGCCGAGTTCAAAAAGTTCTTCAAAGAAAATGAACATTGGCTACTCCCCTACGCTGCTTTCTCTTATTTAAGAGATCAATATGGTACTCCCAATTTCAGCCAATGGCCCGAGCATAATGAATATCATGCAGATGAAATAGCCGCCATGTGCATACCCGAAAGCGACTGTTACGAAGAAATTGCTTTTTATTATTATATACAATACAACCTACACATCCAATTATTGGATGCCGGCAATTATGCACGCGAAAAGGGCATTATCTTTAAAGGAGATATCCCCATCGGAATCAGCCGCAATAGTGTGGAAGCCTGGATTGAGCCTTATTATTTCAATATGAACGGACAAGCCGGTGCACCGCCCGATGCATTCTCCACTAACGGACAGAACTGGGGGTTCCCCACATACAATTGGGATGTAATGGAAAAGGATGATTACCAATGGTGGCAGAAGCGTTTCCGCAAAATGGCAGAATACTTTACCGCCTACCGCATCGACCACATCTTAGGCTTCTTCCGCATTTGGGAGATTCCCTCCCATTCGTTCATGGCTTACTGGGACAGTTTGTACCTGCTCTGCCAATGAGCGTAGACGAAATACAAAGCTATGGGCTGACCTTCCAAAAAGATTTCATGACAAAACCGTTCATCAATGAAAACATCCTGAACCGCATTTTTGGTGAGAAAGCCGATAGGGTGAAAGAGACATTTGTGCAACACTGCCACGATGATATTTATGAAATGCGTTCTGAATTTGATACACAGCGTAAGGTAGAAGCCTACTTGCCGAACGGAAAGACGAAGAAAGCAGAAATATATGCGAAGGGCTGTATACACTAATCAGCAATGTACTTTTCGTACCTGACCGTAAACACCCTTCCATGTACCATCCACGCATCGCCGTGCAGAACGATTTCATCTTTGAAGTGTTGAGCCCGGAAGAGAAGGAAGTGTTTAACCGCCTTTATAACCACTATTATTATCAACGTCATAACCAGTTCTGGTATCAGGAAGCGATGAAAAAGCTGCCTATCCTGACACAATCTACATCGATGCTGGTATGTGGTGAAGACTTGGGTATGGTGCCCGACTGTGTACCTTGGGTAATGGAACAGTTGCAGATACTCAGCCTTGAAATTCAGCGTATGCCTAAAAATCCCCAACACGAATTCGGTCATGTATGGGAGTATCCTTATCGTTCGGTTTGCACCATTCTACCCATGACATGGCTACATTGCGCGGCTGGTGGGAAGAAGACTACGAACAGACTTGCCGCTATTACAACCAAGTGCTGGGACACTGGGGCGAAGTGCCCACAGCCGCACCGGGATGGGTTTGCGAAGAGATTGTGCGCAACCATTTGGAATGTCCGTCTTTGCTCTGTATCTGTCATTCCAAGACTGGTTATCGATGGACGAGGAAATCCGTTACCCGAAATGTAGACGCCGAACGGATTAATGTACCGGCCAACCCGCGCCATTATTGGAGATACAGAATGCATCTCACTCTGGAAGAGTTGATGAAGAGTAACAAGTTTAATGAAAAGATGAAAGAAATGATTGACGCCGCAGGCAGATTCTAACTCATATCAATATCATGAAGAAAATACCGGATTTAGGATTTTGGAAACTATGGAACATTAGTTTCGGATTCTTTGGCGTACAATAGCTACGCTTTGCAAAGTGCTAATATAAGCCGCATCTTTTCCACACTGGGGGCAGACCCTCACGACTTAAGTTACTTTTGGATTCTTCCACCATTGGCAGGAATCATCGTACAACCTATCATCGGTGCTTTGAGCGACCGCACCTGGACACGTTTCGGACGACGTATTCCTTACCTGTTTGTGGGGGCACTCGTTGCGGTGTGTGTCATGTGCCTGTTGCCGAATGCGGGAAGCTTCGGAATGAGTGTCAGTGCCGCCATGATTTTTGGCCTGGTATCTTTGATGTTCTCGATACTTCCATCAATATGGCTATGCAACCTTTAAAATGATGGTAGGCGATATGGTCAACGAGAAGCAGAAAGGACTTGCCTATTCCATTCAAAGTTTCCTTTGTAATGCAGGAAGTTTGGCAGGATATCTGTTTCCGTTTATCTTCGCGGCAATCGGTATCAGCAATATCGCCCCCAAGGGAGTCGTGCCTGATTCTGTCATCTATTCTTTCTATATCGGAGCATTCATCCTGATACTTTGCGTCCTGTATACATCGGCCAAAGTGAAGGAATTCCCACCGGAAGAATATGCAGAATATCACGGCATTACCAATGAAGAGAAGAAGGAAAGAACAAATATGTTCAAGCTATTGCTCAAAGCGCCGTAAAGCTTTTGGACGGTAGGCTTGGTGCAATTCTTCTGTTGGGCAGCCTTTATGTTTATGTGGACTTACACCAATGGAACTGTGGCATTGAATGTCTTTGACACTCCTACGGTGGAAACAATGGCAGAAGGTACAGCGAAGTAGTCTCGATACTCAATCCATACAATATCAGAATGCTGCCGACTGGGTGGGTATTCTGTTTGCGGTACAGGCAATCGGCTCAGTCATTTGGCGGCGGTGATTCCGGTGATTAAAAACAAAAAGTTTGCCTATGTACTCAGCTTGGTGCTGGGAGCATTGGTTTCATCTCTGTTTTATTCATCCACAATCAATATGCATTATTTGCATCCTTTGCCCTGATTGGCTGTGCATGGGCGGCAATGTTGCTTTGCCTTTCACTATCCTGACCAATGCGTTGACAGGAGGGCACATGGGTACTTATTTGGGGCTCTTTAACGGAACCATCTGCATCCCGCAAATCGTAGCCGCTTCATTGGGAGGAATGATATTGAAAATGTTTACCACGGCAGGCAACGTTGCCCCGGAAGTCAACATGCTGGTATTGGCAGGTATATTCCTCATTATCGGTGCAGGGTGTGTAGGCATTATTAAAGAGAAACAGTAACCGACAAGGACATTATAAAACACGTTAGTACGCATCGCCTCATGCATACTAACGTGTAAGCCCATACATACGGAAGCAAAGGTCCACACATACGTACGTATAGAGTGATGCGTCAGTCCGCATTATAAATCATCACATCGTGCTCGAATTGTTCTTTATCTCCTATTGCCTTATTCCTTATCTTACTGCGATAGTTGTATATCGTAGCCAAAGAATAACCCAAGAAATGGGCAATCTTATTACTGTCTGTCACCCCCAGGCGAATCAAAGCGAAGATGCGAAGTTCGGTAGTCAACAATTCGCCCGACTTAGGATATATTCTTCCCTCCTCTATCAATAATTTATTAAAAGAGGCAATAAAATGAGGAAATAATTCCAAGAAAGACTTATCAAATTCATTATAAAAGTCTTTCCGTTCATCACGGATAAACTGTTCAGACTTAATGGCTTTAAACAAATCATCTATACGGGATGCCATCGCCATTTTGCCAATGAACGACGATAGAGTTCCAGCTTATCAAGATAAATCACACATCTGTCCAGGTAACGGGCAATATACACTTCCTTTATCTTACCGGTCTGCTCCAATTCATCATTTACATCAGTCAATCGCTTGTTAGCCTGACTTAAATCTCTACGCATAGCCGATAATTTTTCATCCATCTATACAGATAGAAAATGGCAGCAATGAGAAAAAGAGACAAAAGGCTGACACTTATCAACAAAGCACGAGAGATCTGCCGCTCTCTCTGTTCCTTCAACTTATAAGCCTTGTCAATAATAGGAAAGAACTGAGTTACTTCAATAAAGCGCAACCGGGCATTGCACGAAACAGCATCTTCCATCGAACAATTCAGATATTTGTACCGCACGGTCTATATCTCCTTTTCATACATTAATTGAGCCAGTTTCTGCAAAGACGCATACTCTTA
>ENA-OQAS01001657-OQAS01001657.1-human-gut-metagenome-genome-assembly--contig:-NODE-1657-length-10188-cov-1.666832_pt1 | contig 10188 bp, 7 predicted proteins | sample MGYA00242733_ERZ504523 | MGnify/ENA primary metagenome ERZ504523 (study PRJEB26092, sample SAMD00036239) | human gut metagenome | host: Homo sapiens | study: EMG produced TPA metagenomics assembly of...
TTAAAATTCTACCGCACTTTTAGTTTTTCTTTTACTTTTCATATAAAGCAAGCCATTCTTTAGTAGGTTCCATAAAAAGACCTCCTTTTAAAACATCAGCGTTAAGCTGCAAACAATAAGTATTAAACCAAGCGCGCCAAAGATAAGCCTGTACATGCCGCGGCTTAAAAGCTGTGCATCCGGCTTGCGACCGGATTACACAGCCAGTTCCAGTTTTTCACCGCTCCAACAGCAAGCACAATGCCTGTAAAAAGTGTTATGTAATCACGGTATTCGGTTATAAAATCTGTCAAAGCCTTATCCATTTTATTCCTCTTCGTCCTTTATCTCTACCAGCTGCCCCTTTTATTGCGCTCAAAAGCAGTACCATAAAGGCTGTTTAACAAAGGTAAAAGCTCCGGATACAAATTGCAGATAGTATTTAAATCGTAAATGCCATACTCTGCATCTTCACCGGCATAAACTTCATCCTCGTCGCCAGCTTCAAAATACCAGCCGCTGTCCCAACCTGTATCGTCGCTGTCAGGCTCCTCCCGGCAGCAAAAACCTACCGTACAGCCGTCTTTTATAATCCGTTTGCTTATACGGCAATGCCGTGCTCCCTGCCAGTTTGATGATTCTAAATGGGAACATGTAATCTGCCTCATGACTACAGTATTGAACAAGAGTATTCAACGAAGATGGAAGCAGAAAGCGGATATCTTCCGGGTGGAATTGGCTGGTACAGAAAGAGTTTCACGCTTGGAAAAACAGCGGAGAATAAACGTGTGCGAATTGATTTTGGTGGCGTATATATGGATGCTACAGTTTGGGTCAATGGAACACAGGTGGGAAGCCATCCGTATGGATATACTCCATTCTCATTTGATATCACTGATTTGGTGAAATTTGATGGTGAGAATGTAATTACGGTAAAGGTAAATCATCAGACACCATCCAGCCGTTGGTATTCAGGAAGTGGTATTTATAGAAGTGTAGATTTGAATATTGTAAATCCTGTACATGTTGACTTATATGGGACAAAGGTAGAAACTCCAAATTTGGAAACAGAAAAAGACGGAGCGGTGACTACTAATATTAAGACAACTGTAGCCAACGATTCAGACAGAGAACAGAATGTGACATTGACTCATACCATTTTCAAAAAAGGTGGGGAGCCAAGCGCTAATATCGGAACTGTGACAACAGAAACAAAAGCGATTGCGGCAGGTGAAACCGCAGCGATTGATGCAACAGTAAATGCACAGAATCCAGAATTATGGAGTACTACAAATCCGGCGCTTTATACAGTGCGTACAGAAGTAAAGATTGGTGAAGAGGTTGTAGATACTTACGATACAGAATATGGATTCCGTTATTTTAAATTTGATGAAAATAGTGGATTTTCATTAAACGGAACAAATATGAAACTGAAAGGTGTGTGTATGCACCACGATCAGGGAGCGCTTGGAGCAGAGGCATGGAAACGTGCAATTGAGCGTCAGGTGGAAATCTTAAAGGAAATGGGATGTAACTCCATTCGTGTTACACATAACCCGGCAGCAGAAGAACTGATAAATATTTGTAATGAAAAAGGTATCCTTGTTGTAGAAGAGATGTTTGATGGCTGGCAAAATGCTAAGAATGGAAATAACAATGATTATGCCAGATTTTTCAATCAGACAATAGATGAAAGCAATCAGATTCTTGGAAAAGAAAATGGAATGACTTGGGCAAAATATGACTTAACAGCAACAGTAAAACGTGGTTGGAATGCTCCGTCAGTTATTATGTGGTCCCTCGGAAATGAAGTTCAGGAAGGTGCAACCGGTGTATTGACACAGGCGTATGCAAATGTTCAGGCGAATTTGATTGATTGGACAACTGCGTTGGATACCACAAGACCGGCAACACGTGGCGACAACGTGTTAAAAGGTAATAAGATTGGAATACCGAAAACATGATGGATGCTATGACAACTGCAAATGGTACGGTTGGTTTGAATTATTGTTCTGGAAATGATTATGATACGCTTCATAATAGTAACCCAAATTGGAAGTTGTATGGTTCTGAAACTGCTTCAGCAGTCAATAGTCGAGGTGTATATGACAGAATAGATGGAAGTAAGACGGGTCAGAAGTTAACATCCTATGATAATTCAGCGAGTTAACTGGGGGGCAGTTGCCAGCAGTGCCTGGTACGAGGTTATTAAGAGAGATTTTGTGGCAGGCGAATATGTATGGACCGGTTTTGATTATATTGGAGAGCCGACACCATGGAACGGAACTGGAAAAGGAGCACAAGGAACATGGCCGTCTCCAAAGAATTCATATTTTGGAATTATTGACACTGCAGGATTTCCAAAAGATAGTTACTACTTCTATCAGAGCCAGTGGAATGACGAAGTAAATACCCTTCATATTTTACCGGCATGGAATGAAGATGCAGTGAAGAAAGATAGCAGTGGAAAGGTTCCGGTTGTCGTTTATACAGATGCGAAAAAAGTAGAATTATTCTTTACAGATGCAAAAACGGGTGATAAGAAGAGCCTTGGGACAAAGGAATTTACACAGAAACAGTCAAATACACAAGGGTATACATATCAGTATTATGAAGGCACGGATAAGTCTGGTACAGAACATAAGAATTTATATCTGACATGGCAGGTTCCGTATAAAGCAGGTACAATTTCAGCAGTAGCTTACGGACAGGATGGACAGAAACTTCAGAGGAAAAACTGAATGGTCGAACATCTGTAACAACCACCGGTGAGAAGAAGAATTTAAAAGCTACAGTTGACCGCGATACAATTGCAGCAGATGGAGCGGACTTAACTTATGTAACTGTAGATGTAACAGATAAAGATGGAAATATTATTCCGAATGCGGAAGATAAAGTAAGCTTTAAAGTAGAAGGCGAAGGTAAACTGGTGGGTATTGATAACGGAAGACAAGACGATCATACCTCCTATCAGCAAATAGCAGAAATGCATTTGCAGGAAAAGTACTGGCAATTGTACAGTCTACAAAAAAAGCGGGAAGTTTCACAGTAACAGCCAGTGCAAAAGGTCTGGAAACTTCTTCAGTGACAGTAACAACGACTTCGGTAGAACAGGATACAACAGGAGAAAAGGCTATCAGTTATTACGAAATGTCTAAAAACTACTATGTAAAAACCGGTAATATGCCACAGCTTCCGAGTACTGTTAAAGCAGTGTATACAGATGGAAGTGAAAAAGAGATTCCTGTAACATGGGATGCAATTACAGAAGAACAGATTGCACAGAGTGGTACATTTTCTGTAGCAGGTACAACAGAGGCAGGAGATACTCTTACAGTAATCGTCAATATGATTGACAGGTAGTTTCCCTGCTGAACTATTCAACAACTGTTCCGCTTGGAACGAAACCGACACTTCCGGAATCTAGACCGGCGGTACTTCAAGATGGTGAAGTAATGAATGCGTCCTTCCCAGTTGCTTGGGGAGAACCGAATGGAAGTTACGATGCAGAAGGAATTGTGACAGTGAAAGGAACAGCAGATGTTCTAGGACAGAATGTAGAGGTTACAGCGACCATTCGTGTAGAAAAACAGAAGATAGAGCTAGGCTCCAGTGTAAGTAGCGCAGCATACTTAAGTCAGGATGTACCGGAAGGACAACAGTCAGATACACTGGATGCAATTAAGGATGGAAAGAAAGAAATTGGAGACAACAACAGTGGAGGCGCAAATCCAACTTGTTGGTCAAACTGGGCAACTAGAAATACAGATCCAACTTCTGAAATCACATTCCGCTATGCTACTCAGCAGCGTGTAGGAAAAATTGTTGTATATTATTCCAAAGATAATGGTGCAATGACATTCCCTCGGGAAGGAAGAACAAAACTCTTTGTATCTGAAACAGGAGATGAAGGAAGTTGGAAAGAACTTTCAGTGGAAGAAACAATTGCGGAAAATGAAAGTCCAGAACGTGTAAAAGCATATACATATACATTTGATCCAACTGTAGCAACTTTTGTAAAACTGCAAGTAACAAATACAACTCCTCAAGAGGCAGGAAAAACAGAAACATGTACTGGTATTACAGAAGTAGAGATTATTGAGTGGAATGGTTCATATACGACCAATTCTACTGCAAATCTTTCTAAATTAACGGTAAATGGTCTTGAGTTAAGTGAGGAAGAACTTGCTGCAGGAAGTTTTGATACAGAAGCTATTGTTATTGATACAATAGACTATGTGGCAGCTGATAATGCAGCGGTAACTTATGTACCGCCGTATGAAAATAAAGCGAAGCTAATCAATTGAATCAGAAGAATCATACAACCAGAAATGAAATTTGTCATCAACTTAGACGGAAAAGGTGTTGGAAATACAGATCCAGTTATGCAGGACGGGATTATGATACCCAAAAAATGTCGGTGACAGCTGGAAGTGAACAGAGTGGACAAGGCAATGAAGGTCCGGCAAGATATGTTTAGATGGCAATGAAGGTACTATCTGGCATACATCATGGAATCCGCAAGCGAGTCGTGATACATTTTGGATTAAATTTGAGTTAAATGAAATTACTAGCCTAGATGCATTACGCTACAAAGGACGTGGTGGTGCTTCAAATGGACGTATCAGTAAGTATCGAGTAGAGGTAAGTAAGGACGATCAAAATTGGACAGAAGTTTCTGTTGGAAATTGGGATAATACAGATGACTGGTATATCGCAATGTTTAATGAACCGACAGAAGCAAAATATGTTCGACTTACCGGCGTTGAAACTTATGGTGAAGGATCACAGCAGAATAAATTTGCAAGTGCTGCAGAGATTCGCTTGCGTAAAGCAGATTCAAAGACAGACATTTCAGATGCAACTGTTTCTCTTACAAATGAGAAAAAACTGGTTTCTGTTGTAGATAAAGATCATCCGGTAACATTGTCAAAAGAAGACATTGAAGTTACCTTGGGAGATAAGGTGCTCAGATATGGAATAGACTACAAACTTACTTATAATAATAATGAGGCACCAGGAACTGCAACTGCAATCGTAACAGGTATTGGACAGTATGGATATACAGGAAGTCAAGAGGTATCATTTACAATTGAGTTGAAAAAACCGGAAATGAATAATATTTCCATAAAGAGCTTCCCGACAAAAACAACATATAAAGAAGGAGAAACCTTAGATCCTACAGGTCTTGTACTTACTACATCATATGACAATGGTACAACGGCGGATGTTGTATATTCAGAAGAGACTGCAAAAGACTTTGCATTTAATCCAGATACAAAGACAGCGTTGTCTAAAGGAAATACAAAAGTAACAGTGACCTATGGTGGTTTTGAAACAGAGTTTGCAATCACAGTGACAGAAGCTAAGAAACCAGATCCAGAAAGCCGGATCCAGAAAAGCCGGGTCCGGAAAAGCCGGATCCAGAAAAGCCGGATCCAGAAAAGCCGAGTCCAGAAAAGCCGAATCCAGAAAAACCGAATCCAGAAAAACCGGATTCAGGAAACCAGGGTTCAGGTAAACCGGACGGAAATGGTAGCTCCAAAGGAAATACAGGCAATACAAACAATTCAAATAATGCAGTACAAACAGGGGATACTGCATCAGTAGGAATTTGCGTAGTTGCATTAGCAGCAGCTGGTATAGTAGGAATAGTAGGAGCTATAATGATTGGAAAGAAAAGGAAAGATGTTAAATAATCAATTTGAAGAGTATTATGTGACAATCCTTTTAAGGAGGAAATTTTGAAAAAATTACGAATTGATAGAAAGAACAAAAAAGGCTTTCAGAAATTCGCTGCAGGAGTCATGGCATTAGTAATGACTGTTTCCGGACTGACAATATCGCCAGTCCGGAGTGAAGCTGCGGCTGCAGAGTATGAAATTTATCCGAATCCACAGGTGGTTCAATATACGGAAGGTGACTATGTTATCAAAAACGAGGTCAATGTAGTATATGAATCAGGAATCGATCAGGCAACGAAAGATCGATTAGCAGAAGCACTTGCGTTGAAAGACGGGGTAACAGTGACCACATCCGAGTCAATTGAAGAGGGCAAGACGAATATTCTTGTTGGAATTGATGGTTCGGGAGAAGTTGCAGATACTTATGCAAATGAACATGTGAATATGCAGTCAGCGGATTTGTATGAAAAGCTGGACGCCTATGTATTGGATAGTAATAATGATGTGATTACTGTAGTAGGTGCAGACACAGATGCAAGTTATTATGGATTGACGACGTTGTATCATATTTTGAAGCAGATGGATAGTAATACCATCCGGAATTTTCACATTGAGGACTGGGCAGATGTTGCAAGTCGTGGATTTATTGAAGGGTATTATGGAAATCCATGGTCTACAGAAGATAGAATCAATCTTATGAAATGGGGCGGTTATTATAAACTGAATTCCTATTTCTATGCACCGAAAAATGATCCAAAGCATAATGCAAAATGGAGAGAATTATATACAGAAGAGGAACTGAATACATTAATCAGACCTTTGGCAGAAGCTGGGAATGCATCTAAATGCCGTTTTGTGTATGCACTTCATACGTTTATGTATAATCCGGTTAGATTTGACGGCAATTATCAAGCTGATTTAAAAGCAGTACAAGATAAACTTGCTCAGGTGATTGATGCCGGTGTCAGACAGGTTGCAATTCTGGCAGACGATGCGGGAAACGTAGGTGGAAATAATTATAATAAGTTTTTAACGGATATGACAGCGTGGCTGGCAGAAATGAAAAAAACATATCCGGATTTGAAACAGACGTTGCCGTTTTGTCCACAGGAATATATGTACAACGGACAGGCATATTACAAAAATTTCCCGGAAAATGTACAGGTTGTTATGACAGGCGGTAGAGTATGGGGCGAAGTAAACCAGAACTTTACCAATACATTTACGAATAATGCGGGACGCGGTCCTTATATGTGGATTAACTGGCCTTGTACAGATAATTCTAAAAGCCATCTGATCATGGGCGGATATACAACATTCCTACATCCAGGAGTTGATCCGGCAAAGATTCAAGGTATCGTACTTAATCCGATGCAGCAGTCAGAGCCAAGTAAAGTGGCAATTTTCGGAAATGCATGTTATTCATGGAATATTTGGGAAAATGCAGATATAGCAAACAAGGCATGGCAGGATTCTTTCAAATATGTAGACCACAATTCAGCAGCGAAAACGGAAGCCTCTACAGCGTTGTATGAATTGTCTAAACATATGATGAATCAGAACATGGATTCTCGAGTAACAGCATTGCAGGAATCCGTAGATTTAGCTCCGAAACTGACGGATTTTCGTGATAAATTAAAGACAGGTACAGTTACTGTAGAAGAAGCGGATGCATTGATTGCGGAATTCCAGATTTTACAGAATGCAGCTGCTGTTTATAGAGAACAGGCTGTAGACATAAAGATTAGAGATCAGATTGTATATTGGCTGGATTGCTGGATGATACAACTGTTTCAGCAATTGGATATTTGAATGCTATTAAGGCAATTGTCAATGAGGATGCAGATACTGCACTTCGTTATAATGCAGAAGCAAAAGCTGCATTCGAGCAGTCAAAGACACATGAACTCTGGTATCTGGATCATTATGAAAAAGCAGAAGTCGGAGTACAGCATATTGTTCCGTTTATTAAAGCGATGGCAAAATATGTAACTGATTATATTGACACCGGAATCAATCCAAATACACAGAAAAGATATACAGGAACTGTTACATATGAGCAGATATCTATACAAAATAACGCATCGGAAGATAAATATTTTGATGGAGATAACAGCAGTGAAGTATGGCTGGCAAAAGGACCATACGAAAACCCCGGAAGAGATACAATTCCAGCAGGAGCAACATTGACAGTTACTTTCCCGGAGCCAAAAACAATTGGTTCCTTCCGTTTGGTGCAGGGAGTTTCAGCAAAGAGTGATAAGTTCAGCAATGCAGATGTAGAGTATCAGATTGAGGGAACGAGTACATGGACAAAAGCGGTACATTGTCGGATAAAGGTGATCAGACCATTTCATTCGGAAATGTTGCTAATGTAAAAGCGGTGCGTATTCATAATAATACAGTAACAGGAGGCTGGGTAAGAATTGGTGAAATAGAGATTCTTTCTCCGGCAAATGAAGATGCAAGTGGTGCGAGAGCAGGGCTTTATACGAACGTTGATACAAATATCACTGCAAGTCTGGAGGAAGGCAGTGTTTCATTAAGTAACGGAACAGTTACATTGAACAAAGACGAGTATATCGGAGTGAAACTTGGCGATATCAAAGCAATACAGAATATTACAATTCCGGCACTTTCGGAAAATGTAGTTCTGGAGACGTCTATGAATGAAATCACATGGCAGCCTTACGCAGCAGATGCAAAAAATGTAGATGCAGCTATATACGCATTAAAAATAATGGCGAAGAAGCAAGCAGATTACTTTGAATGATTTTAAAGTGACTTATAAGTTTGTCGGAGCTAAAAAAGTAGATACAGACTTTGAAAAAGCACAGGATGCAAATGATATGCGTGTGGCAGGAACTGTTGGAAATGTATTTGATGGAAGATTAAGTACATTGGGTATGATCAATGGAAAACAGGAAGCTGGCAAACATATCACATTTGATCTGGGACAAGTTATTCACTTTAACTCTCTGCGTTACTATATTGTAGAAACACAGTTGAATTATTTGAGAAATGCAAAATTTGAAGTGTCAACAGATGGTGAAAACTGGACAGAGGTTATGACGTTGGAAAACCAACTCAAAATGTGCATGATAATACAGTAGCGAAAGACATGCAAGGCATTACTCTGACCCATGATGATAAAAATCCGGGATATATGTATAAAGAAGCAACAGGCTGAATGTAGATGGAAGATATATCCGCATCATGCCGAATGAAACATATAATCATAGATGGGTTGCAATTAATGAACTGCAGATCAATGGAGGAGAATATATTTCTCCTGAGCAGAGTAGACAGATTGTGTCAGAAGCAATTGAAGAAGTAGGAAAGCTTCCGTATAATATGCGGGATGGAAGTTATGGTACAACTTATAAGTCTTCTAAAAAGAACAGTTCATTACCTGGAGAGTGTTAGATCCAACATCAATCGCATCTGTTCGTCTGATACAGATCGGCGATATTTCTAAAGCAGATGTTACAGCAACTTATTTAGATAAAAGTAATGTTAACAAAGCTAGTGAAAAGTAAACCTTGGAAAACTGAATCAAGTAATCAATGAGTTTGTTATTCCAGAAGGAAAAATGCTGGAAACACTGACGGTTACTTGGAAGATGTAATTCCGGAAATTGCTGAGATTGAAACTTCATCAGAACGTGGCGGAGAAGTAAACAAAGAAACATTAAAAGCAGAACTTGCAAAAGCAGAGGATGACACATGGACAGCTGATAGCAAAACAGCTTACACACAGGCAAAAGAAACTGCACAGGAAATCTATGATAATGAAAATGCAAGTCAGGCAATGGTGGATTCAGCGATTAAAGCATTAGAGTCAGCACGTACAAATGCAAGACAAAGCGAATGAAGAAACCGTCGCAAAAGATGAATGAAGTGTTGGCTGAAAAAATCAGTAATGAGGAAACAATTTATACAAAAGTTACTTATTCTGCATATGCAAATGTAATTGGCAAGTTGGAAAAGGCAATGAAAACTCCGGATAATTTGTCGCAGACAGAATGCAGATGAGCTGATGGAGGTTGATTTTCCTTTGCAGAAGCCGGACGAGGTCTGATGATCGTAGGAGGAATCCTTCTGCTTTTTATTGCGGCGGCGGTAAAGCAAATATGGACATGGTCAAAGACATGGATCTAATATAGACGGACAGACGATCGTGATCGAGAAGAAATACGGTGGAATCAGAAAGGTAAATACCCATCGGTATAAAAATATTTCCAATATTAATACAGAGTCAGAATTATTTGAGATGATCATGGGAACCTGCAAGATCAAGATCGATACAAGCAGTCTGTCTACGGCGGATCAGACGGATGTGAAGATCGTTTGAAAAGGCGGATGCAGAGGCGTTTCGCCGTACAGTTGCGGCCCTCCTTAAGGAAGCAAAAGGGGAGGCGGCTGAAGAAGGACTTTCTGCTGTCGATGATCACGGCAGGGAAACGTTTGATGTGACAGCTTCCACTGCAGATATACTGCGGCATGGGTTCTGCTCAATTACAGTA
>ENA-OQAS01001658-OQAS01001658.1-human-gut-metagenome-genome-assembly--contig:-NODE-1658-length-10182-cov-1.783391_pt1 | contig 10182 bp, 15 predicted proteins | sample MGYA00242733_ERZ504523 | MGnify/ENA primary metagenome ERZ504523 (study PRJEB26092, sample SAMD00036239) | human gut metagenome | host: Homo sapiens | study: EMG produced TPA metagenomics assembly of...
AATCCTTTCACGCTGGTTGGTGCAACCACACGTAGCGGTCTGCTGACGGCCCCGCTTCGTGCACGTTTCGGTATTAATCTTCATTTGGAGTACTATGATGATGATATTTTGAGCAATATCATTCGTCGTTCTGCGTCCATACTGGATGTGCCTTGTTCGGTACGTGCAGCATCGGAGATCGCTTCCCGTAGCCGGGGTACGCCTCGTATCGCCAACGCTTTATTGCGCCGTGTGCGTGATTTCGCTCAAGTGAAGGGGAACGGAGATATCGATAAGGCGATCGCTTGCTTCTCTTTGGAGGCGTTGAATATAGACCGGTATGGCTTGGATCAGATCGATAATAAGTTGCTAACGACGATCATTGATAAATTCCAGGGAGGCCCGGTCGGATTAACGACGATCGCCACGGCTTTGGGCGAGGACCCCGGAACGCTAGAAGAAGTGTACGAGCCTTTCTTGATCAAAGAGGGCTTTATCAAACGCACGCCCCGTGGCCGTGAGGTCACCGATTTAGCTTATACCATCTGGGACGTAGCCGGGTGGGGGAACAAGGTTTTTTATTTGATTAGACAGATAGATATGGCAGGAGGAATGAAGCGGCTCGCTAAAGAGACAGCCGTTTATGGATTGAGTAGTATAGTGGGGCGTTTCCTGAATTGGATGTTGGTGCCGATGTACACACGTGTGTTGGCCGGAACAGGGGATTATGGGATCGTGACGAATTTATATGGTTGGACAGCCTGTTGCTGGTCTTGCTTACTTATGGCATGGAGACGGGGTTCTTCCGTTTCATCAATAAGAAAGAGGAGCAAGAGCCGATGCGGGTGTATGCTTCCGTGCTGTATTGCTTGCTGGGAAGTTCGGCGCTGTTTAGCGTAGCGGTTTTCGCCTTATTGCCATCTATTAGCGCCGGCTTGGGATATGGCGACCATCCGGAGTATATCGGGATGATGGCGGGTATCGTGGCGGTAGACGCTTTTTGTTGCATTCCGTTCGCTTATCTTCGGTATAAGGGGAAAGCATGGCGTTTCGCCGGGATTAAGTTGCTGAGTATTTTCTTGAATATTATCTTGAATATATTCTTCTTGATCACTTGTCCGTGGTTGCATTCGCACTATCCGGAGGCGATAAGCTGGTTCTATCGTCCGGATTATGGGGTAGGCTATGTATTCGTGGCGAACGTATTTACGACACTGATAACCTTATTGCTTTTGATCCCGGATATCTTGCCGGGCATACGGGCGAAAGTAGACGGAACGGTATTGAAACAAATCTTGCGTTATTCCTTCCCGATCCTCATTCTAGGTATTGCCGGTATCTTTAACCAGACGGCAGATAAGATCCTGTTTCCATTCTTGTTTGATGATAAGGAGTACGCGAACGAGCAATTGGGTATATACGGCGCATGCTTCAAGATCGCGTGGTGATGGTGATGTTCACGCAGGCTTTCCGGTATGCCTATGAGCCGTTTATTTTCGCTAAAAACAAGAGCGATGATAATAAGAAAGCCTACTCGGAAGCGATGAAATATTTCATCATATTCGCCTTGTTTATCTTCCTCGGGGTAATGTTCTATATCGATATCTTGAAGTACTTTGTCGGGCCGGCCTATTATCCGGATTACGGGTAGTGCCGATCGTGATGCTGGGCGAGTTGTTCTTCGGTATTTATTTCAACCTCTCCTTATGGTATAAGCTGATCGACCAGACACGATGGGGCGCCTATTTCTCCACGATCGGATGTGTGGCCACGGTCTCTATCATCTTGCTGTTCGGTCCCTCGTACGGTTATATGGCTTGTGCGTGGGCATCGTTCTTTTGTAATTTATTTGATGATGCTTTTATCCTATTTTGTAGGACAAAAGAAATTCCCGATCGAGTACGACTTGAAATCCGCGTTTCTTTATTTCGGAGTGGCGACGGTGTTATACGTGGTAGGCATGGCACTGCCGATACAGTCTGAATGGCTCCGGTTGGGATACCGCACGATCTTATTAGGCGTATTCATCGCATTTATGATTAAAAGGGATTTACCTTTACGAGAACTCCCGTACGTAGGACGTTTCTTTCGTTAATCGGTAAGTTCGGAGGGCTTGGACGGCGTGGCGATTGGCATCGTGATAACGAAGCGTGAGCCTTTCGTATAAGACGGATCTGTCTTTATCTTACCGTTTAGCCGGTTAACGATCAAGCGACATAGGTAAAGCCCCAGGCCAGAGCCGGGAATGAAATCATTGGTCTTCGTGAAACGCTCGAATATCCATTCCTGTTTGTCTTGAGGGATGCCGCAACCCGTATCTGTTACCGACAGGGTCACTAAATTGGCTCCGCTATCCAGATGGTATGAAAGTGTGATGCTTCCTTTCTCCGTGAATTTATTTGCGTTTGCCAGCAGATGCGAGATGATCAAGCTGAAATAAGCGCGGTTGGTCAAGATCATATCATTCTCCTTATCGCCTTCCACCACATAGTTGATCTCCGGCTTCTCTTGATATTTCTTTACCTGTTGCATCTCATGTAAACAAAGCTCATGGATTCGTGTGGGAACAAGAGGAAGGGAATCATTGCCGCTATCGAGCTGGGCGATCTCAAGGAGATTGTTCAGCATGGAAGTCAAGTGGTAACAGTTTTCATAGATAATACGGCTGAAAGCCTGTTTCTCGTCCATGGAGATATCGTCGTTGGTGATGAGTTCCGAGAAACCGTTGATCGCGTTTAAGGGAGTCCGTATCTCATGCGACATATTCCGGATGAAGGCGGTCTTCATCTCCTCGCTCTTTTGTGCCTTCTGGTTCGCTATCAGGACCTGCTCGTTGGATTTCTGTAATGCTTGATAAAGAGATCTCATCTTGCCTAACCGGAAAAAGATATAGAACACGGCGCATAAGGCTAGAAGCAATAGGGATATATATAGGTAATTCTCCTTCTTGCTTTTCTGCAATTCCAATTCCAATGATTTCTTTTCGATCACCAACTCGTTCGCCCCTTTCTCGATCTCGAGATTCTCCATTTTCTTCCGGAGTTCCTGCATGCGCAAGGTATCTAGCAAGACCGCGTATTCCTTGGATGTCTCATACGCCTCCTTGTACATCCGGAGGCTGTCGTAGGCGGCGGCTTTCGCAGATACATAGGCGATTACATGCTCCTTGTAAAGCGGTATTTGTTTGGAGAAATTGATCAAGGAGTCGCTGAACTCAATGAATTTCATGTAGTCCTTGATGTTTAGGTAATAATTGGCGGAAGTATAGTATAGCTCGTATTCCGGGGTGGTGCTAGCCGCCTCCGGATAAGCCTTCAATAACTTTTGGAACTCATGGAAATAGGAAGTGGCCAAATCCTTCCCGATAGCCTCGGCGCTGATGGCGAGGTTGGAGTAGGCGCTTAGCAAGTGGCGCTTGTTAGTCGCGTAAGGACGTTTGCTCATCTCCGGGATATTGGAGTATCCTAAGATCGTATTGAGATAGCGGGTTGCGTATTTCCCTCTCTCCCAAGGGTCGGCAGCGTAGGCGCATAGCATGAAATAGGTGTTAGGCAAGAAATTGTATGCGTATCGTAGGGGCAGTTTTTCAGCCTCGGTCAAGACGTTGTCGAAATATTCTTTCCCTTGCTTGAAGTCCTCCTTAAGCATGTTCTCCTCCATGACGCTGTTGCTGACAGCCATGCCAAGTACATAATTACAGGCTATTTTCTCATAGGGAGACAATTTGTCGGGTTCCTCCAGCTTGAATAGGCAATTCATGAGGACTTTCCTTCTCGGTTCACCGGATGTGTAGAATATGACGCGCGTATCTTGGATCATTTTCATGAACGATACGAGGCTGGTTCTGGCTTCTCCTTTTAGCTCCTGCTCGGCTTTGGCGATATAGACATTTGCGCTATCGGTTTGGTCCGTGTTGATATAATGCCGGAGAATCTCGGTCAATGCCGCTTCCTTATAGTAATTGTCATTCGCTTTTAAGGCTTCCTGATAGAGTTGTTTAGCGTTTACTAATATGTCATCGTTTCGTGAGATATCCATTAATTGGTAAGGATTTCCAGTCTAGAGCGTTCGGAGGTTGCTTTTTGCAAGGCGCTTTTAAGCGAGTCTGGCGTTGTCGTTTGAGATGAAACGACAAAGGACGTAAACAATAAGCATAAAAGCATTAGATATCGTTTCATACAAATAGGATCTCTTGTTGTTGTATTGTAAATGCAAATATACGTAATCTCACCATAAAAAGCTATTAAATAGTTAGAAAAACAAACAATTGGAATATCTTTGCATAAATATGGGACAAGATTAATACCGCATGGAAAAAGGATTGCTACATAAACAGATTATGGATTTTTTCGTCCGTAATTTTGATGTCCGGCAGGAAAAGGAAGATGAGCTGGAGACGATAGAATCCATTAAAAAGGGGATAGAGTTTAAAGGGGACGAACTTATGGGTACTTATTTTCGCTACGTTTGTCGCTTCTCTTGGGTTAAATACCAACTCTACGGCCGTGATTATTGGCGCGATGTTGATCTCGCCGCTGATGGGACCGATCATGGGATTCGGCTTGGGATTGGGTATCTCCGATTTCGACTTGATCAAGCGATCGTTCCGTAATTTTGCCACGGCTACGGTCTTCAGCGTAATAACGTCTACCTTGTATTTTCTTATATCACCGATCAGTGAGGCCCAAAGCGAGTTGCTTGCCCGTACGCAGCCCACGGTATACGACGTGTTGATCGCTTTCTTTGGCGGTCTGGCGGGAATTGTCGCTAGCTCTACGAAAAGCAAGGGAAACGTGATCCCGGGTGTGGCTATCGCCACGGCGTTGATGCCTCCGCTTTGTACGGCTGGATTCGGTTTGGCGAGTGGTAATTTATATTACTTTTTCGGCGCTTTCTATCTGTATTTTATCAATACGGTATTTATTAGCTTGGCTACTTATGTGGTGGTACGTTTATTGAAGTATCCGAAGAAAGTATTCTTGGATAAACAACGGGAAAAGATCGTGACCCGCTATGTCGGTATTATCGTATTCTTTACGATCGTACCCAGTCTTTTCTTGAGTTATAACTTAATCCGTAGCAGTTATTTTAATGAGAGGGTACGAACGTTTGTCACCGAAGAACTGAGTTTCCCGAATACGCAAATATTGAGTAAGGTGATTACGGATACAAGCGAGAAGAAAGAGGTAAAAGTGGTGTTGATCGGACAAACCGTACCAGACGAGATGATCGCGAACGCAAAAGCCAAGATGCCAAAATACGGATTGAAAAATGTCCATTTGATCGTACAGCAGGGCTTTGGCCAGGAAGCGACGGATATCAACGAGCTGAAGAGCCTGTTGATGCAGGATTTGTATAAGAATAGCGAAGAGGTGCTGCGTGTGCAAACCATCCAGATCGATTCTTTAAAACGGCAGGTTGACAAATATCAGAGTTATGGGCGTCTGACATCCGAGTTGATCCCGGAAATGAAGTGTTGTTCCCCTTTGTGTAGAGGCTTCTTGCTCGCATACCTATATCGTGAATACGGAGACGGCGAAACCGGATACGGTCATGCTGGTTTATCTGAAGAGTAAGACGAAGGTGAAAGAGGTTGAGCGTAAAAAGATTACAGAATGGTTGTCGGCCCGTGTCGAGGTAAAAAACATTAAGTTACTAATCGAATAATTTAGACTAATAAGAGAAGAATGAAGTTGATGAAAAGAGTGTGGGCGGCTTTGTTGCTTTTAGCCGCTTCCGGCCAGTTATATGCCGATGAGGGCATGTGGGTGCTGAAGGAATTGAATAAGCAGAATTTGGCGAGAATGGCCGAGTTGGGTTTTACCCCATCCTATGATCAGTTGTATAGTGAGACGGATCCTTGCGTGGCGAACGCGTGGTAATCTTCGGTGGCGGATGCACGGGTATTACGGTTTCGGACGAGGGCTTGATCTTTACGAACCACCATTGTGGTTTCGGTTCTATCCAGCAATTGAGCAGCGTGGAACATGATTATTTGAAGGATGGTTTTGTATCCCAAAGCAAGCAAGAGGAGTTGCCGGTCCCGGGTTTGTCGGTACGTTATCTGAAAGAGACGGTAGACGTCAGCGATCGTATTAACAGCCAGATCGCCGGTATAGAGGACGAGTTCCAGCGTTTATCCGCCGCCGATTCTATCGGTCGTGTGATTTGTGACTCTGTGGGTAATAGTGAGTTCCAGGCAGCCGACGTGGTTCCTTTCTATAACAATAACAAGTATTTCTTGGTCGTATATGACGTATTTCGTGACGTGCGCATGGTGTTCGCTCCGCCTAGCTCTATCGGTAAGTTCGGTGGGGATACGGACAACTGGATGTGGCCCCGCCATACCGGTGATTTTTCCGTGTTCCGTGTGTACGCCAACGCGGATAATAAACCGGCGGAATACAACGCGGATAATAAGCCTTATACCCCGAGATATGTAGCGGAGGTGTCTATGCAAGGTTATCAAGATAAGGATTATGCCATGACAATCGGTTTTCCGGGAAGCACGGATCGTTATTTGTGTTCTTGGGGCGTGCAACAGCGTATCGAGAATAGTAATAAGCCCCGTATCGAGGTGCGTGGCATCAAGCAGGCATCTGGAAAGAGGCTATGTCGGCTAGCGACGCGTACGTATCAAATATGCCTCCAAATATGCGGGAAGCTCCAATTATTGGAAGAACTCGATCGGTATGAATAAAGGATTGGCGAATCTAAACGTGATCGAACGTAAACGTGCGGAAGAGAGGCTTTTGCTGATTGGGTAGCGAAAGATCAAGCCCGGGGCGCTAAATATGGCGAGGTCTTGAATTTGCTGGAAAAAGGATATACCTCGACCAATAAATATAGAGAGGCTTTGACCTATTTGAATGAGGCGTTTTCTAGTGGAGCGGAGATTATTCGTTTGGCCCGTATGGTGCAATCGGTGGATATTGAAGGAGCTACCCCGGAAGAGATTACTGTCTTTTTAGAGGATCGTATCCAACCGTTCTTCAAGGATTACGAGCCGTCTTTGGATCAGAAGGTACTGGCCGCGATGATGAAGATCGCGAAAGAACGTGTATCTCCGGAGTTCTTGCCGGATATTTATACGAGCGTTGATAAGAAGTATAAAGGAAATTATGAGAAATATGCGGCGGATGTATTTAAGAAGACTTCCTTATTGTCGTACGACAAGATCGCCGAGATGTTGAGAAATCCGAAGCAATATGAGAAATTGAGAAAGATCCGGCGGCGGAACTGAGCTTGTCCGTATTGGTGTCTATCTTCCAGTTACAGCAGTTGATGGGTGATGCGGAGTATGATATCGCTAAGGGAGAACGTTTGTATTTCGCGGGCTTGAAGGAGATGTATCCGGAGAAAGCCTTGTCTTCCGACGCTAATTTCACGATGCGTTTGAGCTATGGTTCTATCGGAGGGTATCGTCCTTATGATGCCGCATGGTACAATTATTACTCAACGGATAAAGGTATCCTAGAGAAAGAGGACCCGACGAGCGATGAGTCTGGGTACAACCGGAGATACTGGATCTGGTTCGTAGCCGTGATTTCGGACCTTACGCGAATGAAAAAGGGGAATTGCAGCTGTGCTTCCTCTCTAACAATGATATCACGGGTGGTAATTCCGGTAGCCCGGTATTCGATAAGAACGCCCGTTTGATTGGACTTGCTTTCGACGGTAACTGGGAGGCGATGAGTGGTGATATCGCTTTTGAACCGGATTTGCAACGTTGCATCGGCGTAGATATCCGCTATGTCCTTTTCATGATCGATAAATGGGGTAAATGCCCGAGGTTGATTGAGGAGTTGAAACTGGTTCGATGAGAGAAAAAAGAGATGGGCATCCGTGATTTCCGCGGATGCCCATTCTAAGGAGCTTATAATGCCCATCTAAGGTGCTTTGAATGCCTATTGTAAGCGCCTTACGATGGGCATTGTACTAAATGCCTAATTAGACTTGATTGCTTTCGGTATTGCGTCCTTATGCACCATGATGTAAATCGTCTTGGCACGGACAAAGCTATCTGACATGTTGAGGTAACCGCCGAATGTATTACGTTCGGTTCCCCAAGAGTTCTTCGTGATATAATATTTCGTGCCGTTTTGATCCTTGCGATGCCGGTAAGGTTGCATCAATGGTCATCGGTCGTGACGAACGCCTCGAAGCCTTCTTGACGGACCTGCGGGGTGACGTTTACTTCCGGGAAAGGTTTCTCGAATTTGTAGACTTCCTCCAGACGTTCCTTCTCGTCCATTTTCTCGAAGCGGGCACGGTCGGTAGTCGAGTAATCTTCCACCTTCTTTACCTCCGGGTTGATCGCCACGCCATTCTTGAAAGAGAAGCCTTTCTCGCTCACGTCGCCATCCCAGCATACCGTGTAACCGTTATTCAACGCATAATCCGCTACTTCCATCATTTCATTCAATGGTAGGTTATACATTTGCGCATGCTCCCAGTTATCGGGAACCTCTACCTCGAATTTCTGGTAATACGGATGATGCGTGAAGCTTGTCAGCTCGATATAATCGTCCATATTCAACCCTAGGGAGCGGCGAATGTCTTCGGGGTATATTCCTTGCCTTGATAGGTGAATTTCTCCGGAAGCTTGCTAGGTAGGTATCGAATAGGTTATCGATTAGTTTGTAATATTCCGGGCTCCGTTTTTCATATCCACGGCGGTCGTTGCGATTGCTTGATGTATTTTACCATCTCGGCATGATTGTGCCGGTCGGAATCGTAGTTGATACCCGAGTACACCTCTTCAGGAACGATACCTACTTGGTTGAAAGCGTTCATGAAGGTGTGGGAGAGACTTCCTTGACCGATATTACCTCTACCTTGGCGGACATAATTATCCTGCAACTGGTTCATGTATTTCTGGCGGACGATAAACATCTCGGAGAGATCGTACGTCCCTTTCCCATACGGAGTAATTCGGACTCCATGAAAGAGGTCGTGGCGAAACACCAGCAGGTTCCCGTGGATGCTTGATTCTTGACTGGCGTGGCGGGTACCTTTACTACATCCGTAAATTGGTAGCCTTGGGCGAATGTGCTCAAGGAACCTAACGCTAAGGCGCATGATAGAATGAATGTTCTCATTGTATATGAATTTAAGTTTATATTATTATTGTAGAGACGGGGCGTGCCTCGTCTTTACTATCGGATGTGGTGATTAGAAGCCTCTTTCGAATTGGGTCCAGAATGAGTCTCCCATTTCTCTCCAGCGTAGCATCGTGGCTCCGGCGAAATCGGCGGTATATCCGGTTAGGTATTCTTTTGCGGCCTCCTCACCTTGTTGGGTAAGAATCTCTTTGTAACGGCTCTCTACGAAAGGAAGTTCTGTCTGCCTTTCTCCGTAAATGGGCGATAGATGCTTTCATACGATCTTTAGTCGCTCCCCAACGTACGGTGGCGAGTTTGTTGGCACGACGGAAAGCCCATACGGCGGCATCTTCCCGGTAACGGTGCTGTCCGCAAACCTTGAAGCAAGCCGGGAGATCTTTCGTCCCACAGAAGATGGGGATGCGGGGGCTTTGTCCGGGATTATCATAGGCCATCCAAACCACGCCGCCTACCGCGTCGGGCAGCCAGTCACGCAATTGGATCACGGTAGAGTAGGAGCATTGCGGCACGGCTACAAGGCGGTAGCGTTTCACGGCATCCGGTCTGAGTCCGTTTAACATGTTTACCATATCCGTAGTCATCCACGGATTCGCTACCGGCTGATAATGGTATCTGTCTCGTTACTATCTTTTTTCTTGACGGCGACTTTCAGGTTCTTCGTCATATCATATTCCGTCCCCTCATACGTCTCGGAGAGAAGGGCCATCACGTCGGTCACGTCAACCGGTTTTTCCGGTTTTACGCTGATCGGAAGTTCCTCGGCATCATAAGAAAGATGCAAGGATGGCGCCAGCTTATTCAAAATGAAAAACTCACGGATGCTGAAGGATTTCAATTCTCCCGAATAGTTCCCGCCGCCATAGGCCTCCCAGAAGCGGAACGGTTTCTTCCCGTCCCAGAAGCCATGCGCTTGGCTACCTCGAATACGTTGGCGGAAGCCATGCAATTCTCCTTGTCGCTCGGATCTACCTTGGAGATACGGGGGATATTGGCCGATACGCCCACATGATCGTCGGGGATGCGGATCGCTGCCCATACGCCACCGATCTTATCCGGACCCTCGCCGAAGACCTCGAAA
>ENA-OQAS01001659-OQAS01001659.1-human-gut-metagenome-genome-assembly--contig:-NODE-1659-length-10181-cov-2.571315_pt1 | contig 10181 bp, 18 predicted proteins | sample MGYA00242733_ERZ504523 | MGnify/ENA primary metagenome ERZ504523 (study PRJEB26092, sample SAMD00036239) | human gut metagenome | host: Homo sapiens | study: EMG produced TPA metagenomics assembly of...
ACGGCTAAGAAGTCTACAACCGCTATGCCGGTTTCTCAGAGGAATGCCGTACCCTTATGAACCTTTTCAGGGAACAGCTGGAATCGTATAAAAAGAAATCGGCATAGAGAAAGCCGAAAGCACTTATCGCGGTCTGGTTGCCGATTACAAGAATCTCCTGCTTTTCATGAAAGCAAGAAGAATACAGAGGATATTGTCATCGAAGAACTTGAGAAATCATTCATCGAGGATTACTACAACTGGATGCTCGGTACCTGTGCTTTGGCGAACTCCACTGCCTTCGGGCGTGTCAATACCTTGAAATGGCTGATGTATATCGCGCAGGAAAAAGGCTGGATACGGGTTCATCCGTTCGCATCATTCGAGTGTATGCCCGAATACAAGAGGCGCTCTTTCCTTTCCGAAGAGGAACTGCAAAGGATAATCCGTATAGAGCTGAGATACAAACGCCAGCGTGCCATGCGCGACATGTTCCTGTTCATGTGCTTCACCGGTCTTTCCTATGCGGACCTGAAAGCCATAACCTACGATAATATCCATACCGACTCCGACGGCGGTACATGGCTGATGGGCAACCGTATAAAAACGGGAGTGGCGTATGTCGTAAAATTATTACCCATTGCTATCGAGCTGATTGAAAAATACAGGGGTGCGGATGAAAAGAAAGACACTCCCGAATGTGTCTTTCCGGTAGGCGAATACAATGCCATGCGGCTCAGTCTTGGAATCATAGGCAGGAAATGCAACTGCCGGACCGAGGTCACTCCGCATATCGGGCGCACACATTTGCCGTTCTGGCCATACTCAAGGGGATGCCGTTGGAAACCCTTCAGAAAGTGTTGGGGCATAAGTCCATCCTCTCCACACAGGTATATGCCGAACTGATAAATCCAAAGGTAGGCGAGGACACCGACAGGATTTGCGAGAAAATCGGTCACGTTTACAAACTTGCCATGTAATATGGCAATAAAAAAGCGTCCGGAAGCCGATAGGCCGAAGGACGCTTTTTATTACTTACTTGTTTATTTTCTGAACCGTCTGAAATCCCTGTAATTCTTTTTCAACACTTCGTATAGGGAACTCTCCGGGTAGAGCAGTTTCCCCCCGATAGTGGTATAAGGCACCAGCCTTTCATCCCTCAACGTCTGCAACGTCCGCCGTGAGATATGCAGCAGGGCGCATACCTCATCCCCCGTCATGTAATGCTCGTCCGCAACCGTCGGGCGTATCCGTGCCGTGGCCTCTTCCACCGCTTTCCCCGCTTTCTTTATCCATCCGGCCAGTTCCTTGAACTCTTCCGAATCCCTTGTGATAATCTCCGCCATGCCTTACTTCCTTTTGATCAGTCCGTTTTCCAGTATCTCCCGAATATCCGTTTCCCGGTAGAAGAATTTTCCCCCTACGTTCGAGTGGGGGATTAGCCCGTTATCCCGATAGTTTTGGAGACATCGTTTCGATATGCCCAAAGCCAGACATACATCCTGCGCATCCATTCACTTGTCCGGTGCAGGCGGGGCTATCTTTTTCTGGAAGTCGCCCATCTGTACGGCCAGCGTGCTGACCAGCTTTCTCAACTCCTGATACGCGCTTGTTTCAATAATCGTCAGTTCCATATTAATTTTTTTAAAGTTTCTGAATATGCGGCAAAGTAAAGCACATTCTGTATCCTTTCCAAACAGATAGTATCAGAGGCTTCCGTTGGCGTGCATTGGCGTATCCAACGATAAAAGAGAAAGGCCCGTCATCCGCATCCATACGGCAACGGGCCTTCCATCCCCTTACTTATTTTCCATAATCCTACATCTTCATGCCTTTGCTTTTCCGCATAGCCGCCTTCTCCTTCATGTCCGCTTTCTGCCGTGTTTCCGGAAAGTGCTCCTTCAACAGTTTCCCCGCCAGTTTTTTCGCCTTCTCCTGCATCTCATCATACACATCCCATCTGTTCCGGCCCAGCAGCTTGTTTTCTATCTTTTCAAATTTTTCATGGAAACTGAACTCGTCCGGATATTCATCTGTCAGCCCGTCTCTCGGATAGCCCTTGTTCATGATATACAGCAGTGTCATCCGGTCATAATTATATGGCTCCGCGTCAGTCCCAGTCCCTTGTCCGCATCAGTCAGCCTGTAATAGTTCTCCCATGTGGGGGTAAGGTCATAAGTCTCACTGTCCGTTGCGTTTTTCAGTACCGACCTGTCTTGGAATGCCCGCCTTATCGTTTCTTCGTCTCCCCACCAGCCGAAACGGTCATGGCAACGGTTCACTTTCCTTCCATCAGCGAGGGCCATCCCCTCAGTTCATGGACTGCCAGGGATTTCACCGCAAACTCCGGGGCAAAGAAATCATTCTCTATGTATTTATATATATAATCACTAAACTGTCTCTCTCCGATTATGTCCCTGCTGAATAGCAGTACCCCCTTGTCCGTCTCAACGCCCGTATAATACGTGTTTCCATGCTTCAAATCATCCAGCATCTCCGCTATCACTTCGGGCGGTGCGGACTTTATCTCCCGCCACATCTCCGGCGTAAGCCGCCGGGTATAGTTCTCGTCCCTTGACAGCGGGTCTATGCACTTTCACAGGCAATACACTACTTCCGACAGACACAGGTACCTATGTGGCTTGATTCCATGCCCGTCCATCGCCTTTTCCAGCCTTTGCAGATAATTATCATTGTTTCCTTCCCGCAAACGCGGTACAATTCCCATATCAGACACATTATAGTACATCATGCCCATAGCGGGCATATCTGTTTCTTTCAGCGCCTTCTCCACATCTTCCAGCATAAACTCCAGAAAACCTTCCTCGCCGGTACCTTTCATGCTGACATGCACCGGTTGAGATGTCCGTCCACTGTGACATACACACTGCCGCTGTTCGTATTCTCTTTTCCATCCGTCAAAAATTTAAATGTTCATTCCTTGCCCTTTTCTCTTTGCCGGAATCCGCACATTCATTTCCACGTTCGGGAACCGCACGTTATCCGGTTGTGTCACCAGTGACGAGACTATCCGCTTCTGCTCTCCGGTCAGCGGCATGGGCTGCCGTTGCAGGTTTCTCAGTCTGTTGAAATTCCTCAGTGTAGGTGCCATGTCGCAACACGCCACACAAATCCCATATCTCACCATATCCGAAGAAACGGTCTGTCCGTCACCGATTTTAGCCCGGTATACGGCATCCAGCGGAGCCACTTCATAAAACCTCAGATTCCCGGGTTTCCGCTTGCCATCAAAAAACGTTCGGCCAGCCCGCTCAGAAACTCATCCAGTATCCTGTCCCCGCCGTCTGTCTTGTCAAACAGCAATACCTTCCGCCCGTATTCCACCGCCATGCAGGTGGGGAAAGCCGCCAGCCGCTGCGTATCACATCCCCGTCCATTCCGAAACGGTGTCCCAGGCGCTTGTAATCCTCGTTTTCCAGCAAGGCCGTATGTTCCGCCGATGATGACAGATGCGCAATCCCCCTTTCCTCGCAGAATGCCGCATCCCGTAGTCTCACCACCCCCGAAGGATAAATCTTCTCCCGTTCCAATACCGGAGTGAGCCGTTCCAGATAGTCCCTGTTGTCCGTTCCGAGGATAGTGGGAATCATGGACTTGTCCCTGAAATCGAAATGGAACATTCAATGGTCGGGGATAAACTCCCTGCCAGTAGCATGAAAAGTTACATTATTACTGATATAGCGTGCGAACTTCTTCACCTTGTCCCCGCATACTCAGATATACGGGACGATAGAAAGCGTCCAGCGTCATGTACAGGCTGCCGTTTTCCATACAGTCTGTATTCATTCTCTTTTCCATAAGCATATTATATAATCAGTTGTTTTTTTTCTTTCTTCTGCGGAACAACAGAAGAGACATGCTTCGCTGCCTGACGCCCCGGTTTTTTCGGTTCCGGCTCTTTGGACTGTTGAGACGAACACTTTTCCGGAGTTTTTGTCCTTTGTGATGTCCGGTTCGCTTTTCCGCCCAGCCTGAACTCCCCGTCTGTAATGTGGAACTCCGATTGCAGGATGTCCCTCGCCATTGTTTTGGCTTCCATCTGCAAGGCCGCATAGCCGAAGTCGTGTGCCGAGAGTGGGGCTTCCCGTCTCGCCTTCATACTATCCCCCAGCTTCTCCGCCACTTCCTTGAACTCATACTGATAGCTGAACGGATGGAAATAGTCCGCTTCCATAAGGCCGGCATATCCGTCTCCGAAATATACAGCAGTGCCGCAACATCATAATTACGGGGTGAGATACCCAGGTCGAAGTCCTTTGTCAAACGGTCAAAGTTATTGAAGTCGGGACGTAAGTCATATTTGCCGGTGCAGACGGCACCTACCAGCATCTCCTTTCCCGACATCTTTTCGGGCGTGAAGCTGCATACCGATTTTCTTAATTGCATATCATCCTTACGCAAGTCTGCTTTTGAGAGTTTGTCGATGCAATTATCGGCCAGTTCAACCATCTGCCGCATGGGAATCTCTATTTCATACAGTTTAAGTGTTTCCACTTTTTTACTAAAATTGAAGAAACTGTCTGCCAGATGTTGTAAGTAAGTGTACGTGCTTTCATTCCCTTTACACTGTCCGAGAAGAGAAGTACACCCTCATCCGTTGCCACAGCAGACATGCGCTGATTCTCATTGTCTTCCGAAACGGGCAAGTTACCCGCTTCGGCTGTCCGGTGATGTAACCAACGGTCTGCCCAATTTTTCAATAATCCCATAACTTAATTCTTTTTGCATAACTTAATGCCTGCAAAGAAAATACATCATCTGACAACCCACAATAAAGAGGGAACCGAGTCGGGCTTTGGCGTCCGTTGGCGTATGACTTTTAAATTAGCCGTTTCTCCAGCATCCGATTATAACTTACACGCAAGGAATCAATAAACGGAGTAGTGTCTGTACAACGGTCAAACACTTTTCCCCGTTTGGTATATAGTGCATTTATTTTAAGATGAAACATATCCTCAAAGCTCTAATTACACTTATCACAGTCAGTTTGTCACCATTCTCGAACTTATTGCACCGGCAGCCATCAACGCAGCCACCAGCTCAATCAAATCACTGTCTATACCGTTCCAATCAACATGACAACAGATTTATTTTCTGCATCTTTTATTATTTCAGATTTCAATTCAGGGATAATATTTCCATATCTGAATAACTCTTTAACCATTTCTATCTCTGCATCAAGAAGAGATAATGCCTTACCGATAAACACATCGTACAAAACATGTCTTTTCCCCAACATTTGCTCCGATGCAACTTGCATAGAAGCCAATTCTATTTTGGTATAATTCAAGCGACGTAACTTCAATATTTGACTCTCATTTTGTGGAAGTTCCCCAAGCAGAGTTACAAAATTATCATAAGCCGCAGGCAATTCTTCCGCCACTTGTACCATACCCTCCAAGTAGGAGGCAAACAGGTTGAAAAGGAGTGCACTTGTTAATGTTTTCATCGCATCACATTTTAGGTTTTACAAATCATCATCTCCGCATTAAATCATCATGCCCATATTAAGTGCAAGTATTATACCATTAAATATATTATATTCAAAGTCCTTACAATCAAAGATATAAAAACAATAAAAACATACTTGTGCAATTTAAAATTGTAGAATGTATATAACTCGTCCGAAAATCGGACAATTCCTACATTAGCCTATATTTCTTTAATTTGAGGTAAAGTGTACTCCGACTTATTCCCAATAACCTTGCTGTTGTTGTACGGTTATTATTCGTTGCCTCTAATGCTTTTACAATATTATTCCGTTCTGTTCGTTCATTTTTCAGTGTATATTCTTTTAGCCGTTCATTTGAAAGAAGTCCTACGTCTTCTGCCGTTATCCAATCATCTTTTGCGAGCAAAACAGCCCGTTTAACTATTGTCCTTAATTCTCGTATATTTCCTGGCCATGAATACGCTTTGAACTTCTTCTGTGTTTCCAGATCAAACCCTTTCACATTTTTATCTAATTCTTGGTTAGCTATGTCCAACATAAATTCTGCCAATGGTATAATATCATCCAAACATTCAGCCAAAAGAGGTACTTGCACAGGAAACTCATTTAACCTATGAAATAGGTCTTCTCGAAATTTCCCTTCTATTATTGTTTTTTCTAAATCTTCATTAGTTGCAGCTATCAACCTTATGTCTACTTCTATTTCTTTCCAACCACCTATAGGACGGAAATGTTTTTCTTGCAATGCCCGCAATAATAACATTTGCACGTTCATATTCAGATTCCCTATTTCATCCAAAAATAATGTTCCATGATTAGCTCGAGCAAACATGCCTTCTCTGTCTTCCACAGCACCCGTAAATGCACCTTTTACATAGCCAAACAGCTCTGATGCAGCAAGTTCTTTTGGTAGTGTACCACAGTCCACAGCAACAAATGGACCATCTGCACGTTTGCTTAATGTATGAATCTGTGATGCCACCCATTCCTTTCCTGTACCGGATGCACCTCGTATTAGTACAGTCATATCTGATGGAGCTACAAGGCGAACATAATGCTGTAATTTTAAGGACAAAGGGCTTCTCCCCAAATAGAATGTATGTTTTGTTTCGGAGACTTTTCTTTTACGTCCTAACACTTCTTGAATAATACTAAGTGTTTTTTCCGTTTGAATTGGCTTGGGTAAGTAATTCTCAACACCTTTTTTGATAGCATCTACAGCACCCGGTATATCTGCATAGCCAGTCATAATAAGAAATGGAATTTGATAGCCTTCTGATTTTATCCATTCTAATAATTCCATTGCATTATTTTCACCGAGTCGAAAATCTGAAGTACCATGTCTACAGCCTTCTTGCTTAGAAATAATTTTGCTGTATTCATAGATAACACATAACGGGTATCCATACCATGTTTTTTAACCAAATAGCAATAATATGCGCATATGCCCGATTATCTTCCACAATTAATATAGTTCCCATCTTTTCTATTTTTATTTTACCTACAAAAAAGAAGTTTCTCAAATCTTCCCATTATTAAATCCTGGTAGGCGATTCCAGTGTCCAAAAGCAACATATAAATAACTATTTTGTGTATAGTACATACCATCCGGCTAACCTAATATAAGGAATATTGACAAGCGTCTTGAATACTCCGTTAGGAGAACGCTTTACTAAAGCTATCTGCTTATGAGTAGAGAAATAAATGCTTCTATCGGTATCTTCGGTTAATTTGTCGCCAGCAGAGTGGCCTCCGTCATAACAACATACGGTTCTCTCCAACATATCACACTGAACCTGTTGGATTTCCACTGTTTTTCCCTCTAAAGCTCCTAACAGTGCAACTCATACATATTGATAGCAACCATATTTTCAATGACTGCTATCAATATGTACCCTACAAGTATTCGGCGTTGCAGCAATAATTTCATTCAAGCTATAACATCTCTAATTTATTTTATTATCTAAATATTTATATCAAAAAGCAAGATAGACTAGTTTTATTCAGAACCGCCCCCCAAAGCATGATAGAGACTTATGATCCGTCTATCTCATCAAAGCGATCAGAAACGGCAGTTAATTCAGCCTGTAGCAGTGCTTGTCGGGCTGTCAACACTTCCAGATAGGTGGTATTTCCGTGCAGCATGGTGAGTTCGGCACTTTTCACGGCTCTTTCCAAGAAAGATATTTGCTGGCAATCCAATTCACTTCGTTTGCAAGCCGACTGCCACTGTGTAAGGGCATTATTCACTTCCATTCCGGCATCCAACAAACTCTGGCGGAAAGCGAGTAAGGCTTCTTCTTGTTGTGCCTTGGCTATCTTCAGTCTTGCTACGTTCATTCCCTTTTGAAATATAGGTTGTACCAGTGAACCTACGGCATTTAGAAGCCACTTGCCCGGATTGACAATCATCATTCCTGAGTTATTTGTAAAACCTATCGATCCACTTAATGTTACTGACGGGTAGAAGGCAGACCGTGCTTCATTTGTTGCATAAAAGGCTTCGGCCAAAGCACTTTCCGCCTGTCTGACATCAGGGCGGTTGCCCAACAGCTGTATGGGAAGGCCTACTGATAGATTCTCCGGGAAGCTTTGTGCATCCAGCGTCCCCCTTTCAATGGTATGCGGAGTTTCTCCAAGTAGTGAGCACAATGTATTCTCGATAATACTTACCTGTTCAGTCAGGCTTACTAATGACGATTGGACAGAACGCAGATTGGCTTCCGACTGTGCCACTGCCTGTTCGCCTGTCTTTCCTGCATTTTTCAAGGCATTGGTAGTACGCACATTTTCTGTCCAATAGGCAACGGTCTTTTCACAGATGTCAATCTGCTTGTCGAGCATGAGCAGCGTATAGTAATTGTCAGCAATAGTGGCTACCAACGGAACTGACAGCTTGCCGATAATTCTCACTCTGCTCCATACGGAGCCGTGCCTGCTCTTTGGCATTCCGTAAGCGTCCGAAGATATCAAGTTCCCAACTTGCGGAAGCACCTAAAGAATAGGTTTTTGTTGATTTTGCTCCATCGAAACTGCTTAAGGTGCCTTGTGTGCCAGTGACACCGAAGGCAGGAACGCCAACTTTGCAGAAGCCGCGGATGCTTGTGCCTCCTCGGTTTTCAACTGCGCTGTGCGCAAATTGGTATTATTGACAAACCCTTTTTCTATCAGACTTTGCAAGAAAGGGTCGTTAAATAATTTACGCCAAGATAATGTGGCAAGAGAAGACGTGTCTGCTTGTTGTACGGGGATACTGCCATACAAACTATCTGTTGGCAGACCATTAGGCCTTTCGTATTTGGTATAAACTCCGCAACCGCTCAATATGGAAACGACCAATACGGATAATATTAGTATTCTCATAAATCAAACCTCCTCTGTTTTAGGTTCATCTTCTGTTTGGGATATCTTTCTTTCGGGCATGACTTTTTCCTGCAAATGCTGGAAATGATAAACAAAACCGGTACAACAAACAGCAGCGACAATGTTCCGACAATCATGCCTCCTACCGTACCGATGGCAAGGGAACGGTACCCGTTGGCTCCCACTCCCATTGCCACGACCAGCGGCAGCAGTCCGAACACCATGGTCAGTGCCGTCATCAGGATGGGACGCAAACGGACACGTGCCGCATCCAACGCCGCATCACGTATGCTCATCCCTTGTCGCCGTCTTTCACTGGCGTATTCCGTCAGCAGGATGGCTGTTTTGGCAAGCAGCCCTATGAGCATAATCAGTCCCACCTGCATATAGATATTGTTTTCGATGCCGAACAGCTTGGCAAACAGGAAACAGCCCGCCAGCCCGAACGGTATGGACAGGATGACTGCAACAGGTATGAAAAGGCTCTCGTAGAGTGCGCAGAGTATCAGATAGACAAACAGGAAGCAAACGATGAAGACGGCAATCACGGTAGTGCCTTGTTCCGACTCGTCGCGGGACATTCCCGAAAATTCATAGCCATACCCGGAAGGGAGTGTCTGTGCGGTCATCTCACGAATCGCTTGAATTACCTGCCCGAACTGTAACCATCGGCAGGCATCACATTGACAGCTATGGCGGGAAACATATTGAAACGCGCCAGCGATTCCGCACCATAGACTTTGGTCAATTTGAGATACTGGCCGATAGGGGACATCTCGCCCGATGAAGTACGCACAAAAATGTTGTCCAATGATTTTTCATCCAGACGATATTCGGGAGCGGCCTGCACCATGACACGATAGAGTTTGGAAAACAGATTGAGGTTGGAAGCATAGTTGCCACCCATATAGCCCGACAAGGTGGAAAGCACCTCGGCAGGTGACACTCCGTTCTTCTTGCATTGAACGCATCTACCTCGACCCGATATTGCGGATAGCGCGTGTCGAACGAAGTGAAGGCATGCTCACTTCCGGTCGTTTGGAAAGTGCGTCGATGAGTCTGGTCGTCTCGGCTTGCAGCTTTTCCGTGCTGCCGCCGGTCTTGTCCTGAACATACAGTTCCACACTGTTCGTATTTCCGTAGCCCATAATCATCGGCGGGGCAAATATCATAATCTTGGCCGCTTGATGTCCGCCATACGGCCATAGAGCTGCCCGATTACGGCGTTCAGCTTGTCTTTCATGGCAGTGCGTTCATCCCAGTGCTTTAGTTTTACAATCATCATTCCCGTAGAAGGTCCGTTGCCGCTGACCATGCCATATCCCGTCACCTTGGCGTAACGCTCCACTTGCGGGAGGGTTGCCAC
>ENA-OQAS01001660-OQAS01001660.1-human-gut-metagenome-genome-assembly--contig:-NODE-1660-length-10167-cov-2.384562_pt1 | contig 10167 bp, 14 predicted proteins | sample MGYA00242733_ERZ504523 | MGnify/ENA primary metagenome ERZ504523 (study PRJEB26092, sample SAMD00036239) | human gut metagenome | host: Homo sapiens | study: EMG produced TPA metagenomics assembly of...
CTGCTGTTCAAGCAGGCTATACACGCGTAAAGCTTAAAGTAAAACCCGATACCGTATTGGCTTGCGTGGAGGCCGTTCGAAAGGCGCATCCTGACCTGATTATCATGCTGGACGCTAACCAGTCTTTTGATGAATCGAATCTGGATATCCTGCGCAAGCTTGATGAGTTTAATATTGCCTGTATTGAAGAGCCTTATAATCCCTCATTCGTTCCTCGTAACGGGGGCACAAACCTGTTTGCGCGGCTTGTCCGATCTACAGGAGCACATCAAAACACCGGTGTGCTTAGACGAGTCGGTTGTGACAGCCCAGGATATGGAAGAGGCGATGGATTTTGACAACTTGAAGTGCTATGCGCTTAAGGTGGCGAATTTGGAGGTATTCAACCTACGCTTGACTTCTATAAATGGGCAAGAGAGCAAGGCAAAGTAACTTGGATGGGTGGCATGTTTGATACGGGTGTTTCCAAGCGTATGCATGCAGCATTTGCTACCTTACCAGGAATGGATTTGCCAGCCGATGTTTCGGATTTCACTGAATATTTTGAGCACGACACCGCTTTGCCTCCTTTACAGCTACAAGAGGGAGAATTGGTTTTGAATACGGTCGATCATCCTGCAGGTTCGGGCTGCGTGCTTGATAAAGATTACTTACGTTCAGTATTGGTGGATGAAGTGACCATCGCTAAGGACTAGGCTTGTAATTTGTAGGGACGAACTATTTGTCCAATAACCCAAATATTTTTGATCTTATGTTTTATCGAGGGGTGCGGATATAATCGCACCTCTTTTTCTTTGCAATTAGTTGTAAGGACTAAGCTTGCGATTCGTACGGCGAAATCTCGCTCGAATTCCGAAATAAATTACAAAAACGTTAAACAATGTTTCAAGTTTGCTAAATAAATCACGTTTGTTCTCGTATCATTACGTATTACAGATATTTACAAAGGTTTTCCTTTTGTCATACGTAAAACAACAGCGTCGCCATTCCCCCGAGCGCTCAAGTTTTGTGAATATCTGCCACACAAGAAGTAAACCATGCGTGAAGGACACAAACAGTGATTGAGTTCGGTGCTTTTCTGACGGCGTTAACGGGCAGTCCAGTATTGGTGATTGTGTTGTTGCTTACGTTGGGGGCGACGGTAGTAAATGGTGCAACTGATGCACCTAATGCTATTGCTACCGTGGTGGGAACACGCAGTATGTCACCTGGTGCTGCAATCATCATGGCGGCGATCTGTAACTTTATTGGCTTGCTTGCGGTTACCACCATTGGTGCTGCGGTTGCAAAAACCATCTTTACTATGGCAAATTTTGGGGAGATAACGAAGCGGCTTTGCTTGCGCTGGCGGCAGCTATGGTTGCCGTTATTGCCTGGGGTGTTATCACGTGGATTTTTGGTATTCCCACTTCGCAGAGCCATTCCTTAATTGCTGGTATTACTGGTGCTGCCATTGCTCTTCAAAATGGTATTGGCGGCGTAACCCAGACGAATGGGTTAAAGTTTTGTATGGTTTAGTAATTTCAACAGGCTTAGGCTTTTTCTGTGGCTGGCTTTTTACTAAGATGATCGAATTTTTTTGCGAAGGGAATCAATCGCAGAAAGTCGGCAAACTTTTGGCATTGGGCACAAATTCTTGCGGGTGCTGGCGTGGCGGTAATGCACGGTGCTCAAGACGGCCAGAAATTCTTGTCAGTAAGTATGATGGGCATCATGCTGTGCATGGGAATGGGTACCGAAACGGGTGACGTGGCATTTCCTATGTGGTTGGTAATTCTCTGCGCTGCCACCATGGGCTTAGGTACTGCTATTGGTGGCAAAAAGATTATAAAGAGTGTTGGTATGGATATGGTAAAGATGGAACCCTATCAAGGATTTGCTGCTTGTTTGTCCGCCATATTCTGTATCGGTTTAGCTAATGGCACTGGTATGCCCGTGTCTACTACCCACACCAAAACAACTGCCATCATGGGTGTGGGTGCCTCGAAGCGCTTGAGTAATGTGAAGTGGGGTAAGGCGGGCAATATGGTGCTCGCGTGGGTTCTTACGTTCCCGGGTTGCGGCGTCATAGGATACGTGCTGGCGAAAGTGTTCTTGTTGTTCTAGGCCCTTGGGCCTGTGGCCTTTCCGAAAAAAATGTACCGAGGGTGGGTACGAAAATACAAAATCATACCCCCCTGGGTGGGTATGTTTTTGCAAGGTAAAATTATCGAATAAATCCAGGTAAACAGGCCATTTATCCAAAAAAATGTAGCTATTTTGATGATTTCGTGATGCAAAGTTGTTAAGATTGCATCTGTATTCTGTTTTGGACAACTGCGCCCAAAATGCGTAGTTGTTTTCATTAGCTGAAAGCAGAGGGTTACTTACAGCTAATCAAATAAACCATTTTAGGTTTTTGTCGGAAAGGTAGATGGTATGTCGTTTTTGGGTCGTCACTCATCGGGTATGAGTACCTCCCGTAAACCCTGGGGTGGGCACAACAAATCAAAGCAGGGGAAGCACAATGCTGCTTTGATTAACGCCCAAAATAACCTCACGGGGGGGGGCACTTCTAAGCAAGTAAGCGCCGCGGTAAGAACTTACACGCAACAATGCAGGTAAGTTGGAGCGGTACTAACTGCACTCCTCGCAGTAATTTTGGCTGTTTCGTTGGCTATGCCGGCGAATGCAGCAGATCTTAAGGGAAATACGGTTGTTGACCCGGATACGACCAATGTTTGGACGGATTACACGCGACCGGGTGGCCAGCCGTCTACGCAGAACGTGGGCCGCATCTGGACCGACAAGAGCGTATTCGATAATACGTACGCATTCAAAAACGAAGACAATGCCGGCTTGAGTGGGCAGACGATTGGAAAGGGCGACTCCGACTTCCTCGTGAGCCTGTCTGCGCTTTCGTCTACTTCGAACCTCAAAGAGATGGTCAAAACCAGTCAGCCGCTCGATATCGTGCTAGTTCTCGATACCTCTGGTTCCATGAGCGGCAGCAAGATGACCAATCTCAAGAACGCTGCCAATAGCTTTATTGATGCAACTGCCGAGAATAACCGTGGGCTCGAGCAGGATCAGCAGACGCGCCTTGCAATCGTGCAGTTTGCGAGCGGAGCGAATACGCGTCAGCAGCTGAACTATGTAACCGACCAGAACGCTCAGCAGTATAGGAACACCATCAATGGTTTCCGCGCGGATGGCGCCACATATGCTGAAGAGGGTCTGCAGCAGGCACAGAGTGTGCTCGACCGCAACGGCCGCGCTGACGTGCAGCAGATCGTCATCTTCTTCACCGATGGCGAGCCGAACCATCGAAATGGGTTTGATAACGAAGTTGCTGCCGACGCGGTCAACACTGCCCATGAGATGAAGCAGGGCGGAACAATCATCTACGCGATTGGCGTTATGAACGGGGCCGACGCATCAGTGACCGACGACGACGGCTTCAACGAGTACATGAACGGCGTTTCCAGCAACTATCCCAACGCAACCGCCGATGGCTCAAACGGGGGCTTCATGGGTTGGGGCGCTCATTACAACACTACTTTCGGCGAGCGCGCCGAGGGTGACTACTACAAGGCTGCTTCCGACCCGGATTCAATCGAAGAGATCTTTGACGAGATTTCTGATGAGGTCCAGCAGGGTGTTGGCTCCGGCTCCCCCATTGAGGAGAACACTCAGCAGGGCAATACCGAGCCCGGCATCCTCACCTTCGAGGATCAGCTCGGCAACTACATGCAGGTGACGAGCACGGGCGCCGGTGAGGATAAGATTCAGCTCGCGTACGGCGACCAGATTTACACCAGCACGAGTAAGAGCACCGAGGGCTATACCGACACCTATCACTTCAGCGGCGAGGTTGAAGGCAACGAGATCTATGGCGCTGCCAACCTGTCCGATCTGGTGGTGACCGTCGAGCGCAGCGATGACCTCGCTACCGGCGACAAGGTGACCGTGACGCTTCCGGCCTCGCTTTTGCCCATGCGCCACTATGACGTGGACACCGACGCTGGCACCATGACCGTGTCGCAGGCATACCCCGTCCGCCTGTTCTACGGGGTGAGCCTCAAGGCAGAGGCGAAGGCCGCGCTCAGCGACCCGACGAGCGAGGCATACGCAGCCATCGTTGCGTCCCAGGCGTCCGACGACGGTACTTCCATCGACTTCTACTCCAACAGCTTCGTCAAGGACGCTGCCGATGGTTCCACCACGGCGTCCTTCTCTCCCAACGCTGGCAACAAGTTCTACTACTACACGCAGGACACGACGCTCTACACGAATCCTGAGTGCACGACTGAGGCGAATCGGTATACCGTTGGAAACGCGACCACGCTGTACTACAAGGACGTGTACTGGGTCCAGACCGGAAACGGCACCGCGGCGCGCGAGTGACCGACGGCTACGGCACCGTGACGAGCGGCACCGCCGAGTGGAACGCTATTCAGAGGCCGAGCGGAGGGACGTACTACATCCCTGCAAACACCCAGCGCACAGAGCGTCCGCATACCCTGACGGATGTCAAGGAACCCAATGAGACCGGCACGGCTGCTAACGTCCTGAACCCGTCGTGGACCGCGGGGGCGACGTCACCCAGGCGCTTGGCAACAACGGCAAGCTGTCGTTTGAGATGCCCGGTTCGCTCGAGATCAAGAAGGATGTCGATTGGGCAACGCCTCCGATCAGACCAAGCAGGACAAGAACACCTTCACGTTCGTCATCACGGCCAACGTCCCAACAGGTGAGGACGAGGCAACCGAGCCCCTTGCCGGTACGTACAACTACTACGTTGGCGACTCTGATACCGCCGCCGGCCAGGTGACGTTTAACAACGGCGCGGCAACGCTGACCGTTACCGGCGGCACCACGGTCCGCATCGACGGGCTTCCCGCTGGCACGACGTTTACCGTGACCGAGCGGGGCGTCGGCCAGAACGGCTGGACTGTGACGGACGCCACGAGCCAGGGGATGTCGAGAACACCGACCCTGCGGATGGTGTTGTGACCGGCACGATTCCCGCCGGCTCGCAGGCATCGCTTACGTTCACCAACACATATCATGCGAACGAGGTGAACCTTAGCACCGAAACCACACTCAAGGTTCAGAAGAACCTCGAGGGCCGCGATTGGCGCGACACCGATGAGTTCACGTTTGAGATTGACGGCCTTGGCAACACGGTTGGGGACGGCATTACCACGCCGGAACCTGCCGAGACCGCAGTGACGATCGATGATCAGACCGCCGATTACACTAAGGCGTTCGACGACATCACCTTCACGATGCCGGGTGAGTACCGCTACAGCATCACCGAGGATAACGATACCGATCCGATTAACGGCATTGACTACTCTGCAGCTATCTACCGCGTGGTAGTAACGGTAACTGATGATGGCAACGGCAAACTTGTCGTTTCCAAGGTAGAACTGCAGCAGACCCAGAATGATGCCGGAACGATGGGGCAGATGCGCAGCCCGTACCTATTGAGGGCAGCACGGCTACGTTCACCAACACGTATGATGTGAACGCCGCTACCACCAACATTGATGGCAGGAAGAAGTACACCGACACTACGGGCGACAATGACATCAACTACGGCAAGTTTACCTTCCAGATCGAGGCACTCGGCGGCTATGAGACTGAGGGCGGAAGCTCCGCAAGCTACACGGTTAAAGCCGAGGATGTTCCGATGCCTACAGATGTTGCAGAAGGAACCACAACCAAGCAGGTGACCAACACCGGCTATAACTTACTTTCGGTACCATCAGCTATAACGGAAACGATGCAGGCAAGACCTTTGAATACAAGGTGACCGAGATTCCCGGCAATGAGCAGGGTATGACTTATGACGGAACGACTGAACATATCGTCAAAGTAAAGGTAGAGGAAGTCACCACAGGCGAAGGCACTCCTGAGGAGGAGACCTATCTGGTGGCAACGCCTGACATGACGCCTGAACAAGTTTCCTTCACCAACACCTACGATCCTGCCGATGCTACCTTGACGGGCAACGACGCTATCCACGGCACGAAGACGCTCACCGGCCGCGACATGAAAGCTGACGAGACCTTCTACTTCCAGCTGACGGCAACGAATGACAACGCTCAGAGCGTGCTGCCCAATGCCAAGACGGTTGAGGTGACGAGCCTTACCGATGGTTCTGCTGACTTCAACTTCGGAGAGATGTCCTTCTCCAAGGTCGGTGTGTACACGTTCACGGTGAACGAGGTTGCCGATGAGAACGGCGCCGAGACCACCGACGGCTCCGGCATGACCTACGACGCCAACATCTGCACCGTGACGGTCGACGTGTCGGACAACAAGCAGGCGCTCTCGTTGCCGATGTGACCTACAGCAACGACGTGAACAGCTCGGTGACTGACAAGGCTCAGTTCAACAACACCTACGAGGCGTCCATGAACTACGGTGCCGAGGGTGCTGGCGGCATCGTGGTGACTAAGACGCTCAACGACCGCTCCGAGGCTATTAACACCTTCCTCTTCACCATCACGTGAAACCGAGGAAGATACCGCCAAGCTTCATAGCGGGGACCTCGAGTTCACCCATGGGATCCTGACGCCTGGTGTTCCTAATGAGATGGAGAAGCTGCAGCAGCTGACCTTCGATGAGACGGACGCTGGTAAGACCTACACGTTCTTCGTCGACGAACTTGAGGATAGGCTTGCAGGTAACAAGCCCCTCACGGATCTCGAGGGCGTCGACTTCGACCAGTCTCAGTACCGCGTTGAAATCCAGGTGCTGGACAACGGCGACGGCACCATGCATACCGTGACTACGGTCACGAAGATCAAGAACGCGGATGGTTCGGTTGTGGATGAGGTTGTGTACGGTCCCTCAGATTCCGCGTCTGATGGCTATACGGCTCCGAAGTTCGGCTTCGTGAACGATTACAACCCCGATCCGGCTGTGGTTGGTGGCAGCGCTAACGCGAAGATCCAGGTGACCAAGACCGTTGAGGGTGCGGATTCCGCGACGGACTACACCTTCACGCTTACGCTCGTGGAGCAAGACCAGGCTCAATACATCGAGGGTCTGAGCGACGGCAAGCTTGAGGTTTCCACCAACGGAACCATTACCGAGGGAGATTCCCAGACGGTCGAGTTCGGTGAGCTCAAGTTCACCAAGGCCGGCTCTTATGCTTTGCGGTGACCGAGAAACAGCCTGCCGAGGATGCCGGCTGGACGTTTGACGATGCGGACGGCGACGGTGCTACCGACACGACTACGTGGAGATTGTCATCACCGACAAGAACGCCGATGGCAAGTACGACGGCAAACTCTACGTTGAGAGCGTGACGAGCAATGCTGGTGTGGGCGAGCCGTTCAGATTGTCAATAGCTATAAGACTGATTCGGTAGTTGTGGGCGGCGAAGATGCCGAGCAGCAGATCACCGTTCAGAAGAGCGTGACGGGTGACAACACCGCCGCGGATGCTGAGTTCAACTTCCAGCTTGAGCCGGTGGTGGACGACACCAATACCGAGGATGTGTGGCGGGCCAACGTTGAAGCAGCGGAAGCAGACTTCGAGCCGAAGACCGCCATTACCGACGGCGTGACCACTGACGCTCCTAAGACCGCTACGTTTGACGGTATCAGGTTCAAGCTGCGGGTGACTACACCTTCAAGGTGACCGAGATCGAGGGCACCGACGACCAAGCCGATCCGAACGGCTGGAAATACGATAATCATGAGGCCTTCGTAACGGTCCATGTGACCGACGACGGCGAGGGCAAGCTCAAGGCAACGGTGAGCTATAACAACGACGGCGCCACCACGGATGCAGACAAGGGCGTCAAAGATGCCGCTGCGTTCACCAACTCCTACAGTGCGAACAGCACGGATGCGGATACCGGTTCTGCCAATGTCCAGCTGACCAAGGTGCTCGAGGGCAAGGCGTGGGACGGCGACAGCTTCACGTTCGAGATTAAACCTGAGAGCAACACCGCTGGCATCGAGACAGCGACATGCCCATGCCGAATGACGATGCGGATGGTGACGGCAGCAACAACACGGTGACCGTGAACGCTCCGACGGAAGAGGACGGCAAGACCGCCATCTTCTCCTTCGGCAGCATCACCTTCGACACTCCGGGCACCTATGTCTATAAGGTGACCGAGGTTACGGGTGGCAACGTCGGCATAGACTACTCCAGCAACAAGGCGACCATCACCATCGAGGTGGTAGACAACCACCAGGGCGCTCTCGTTGCCACTGTGGGTATTGAAAACAACGTGTTCACCAACACCTACGCCAGTGAACTTGACTACGCTGCGGGCGGCGGCCTCAAGATCATCAAGACATTCGAGAACGCTGACATGCGCGAATTTAACTTCACGGTAACGCCGAAGAACGAGGCTCTGCCGATAAGCTGGGTATTGACATGGCAGGTGAGACCTTCACCACTAAGTCGGACGCAACTATCGGAGATGACAATGCGTCCCATGCGGAGATCATGGTGATCGACGCTGGCACAGAAGCGAAGTTCACGCAGGACGACGCTGATGATACCTATACCTACACGGTACAGGAGACCAAGGGCGATGATGCCAGCGTGACTTACGATGGTACGGTCTACACCGTGACCATTACCACCGTTGACGATGGTCTGGGCGGCATCAAGGTAACTACGACGGTAACCAATGGTGCTGACTATAAGCAGACTTACGTTTACGATAACGATGCTGAGACTGAGAACCAGACGGCTGTGGTTCCGTTCACCAACACCTACAAGGCTGAGGGGCAGTTGGGCGGCAACGGTGCTGTGAGCATCAACGCTACCAAGACACTTACCAACCGCCCGATGGTCGACGGTGAGTTCACGTTCAACGTGACCAACACCGCCGATGACAGCAACGCGATGGTCACCACCGGCACCAACGCTGCCGACGGCACCATCACCTTCGACGCCATCGACTACAGCATCGACCAGATGCTTAAGGACGTGGATAACGACCTGGCAACGCGAACGTTGTGGAGGGCAAGGACACCTTCACCTATACCTATAAGGTGACGGAGGATACTGACAGCCTGGACGATGGCGTGAGCGCAATCGACACCGCTGGCTTCCAGATCACCGTGACGGTGACCGATAATGGCGACGGTACGCTGGGCATTGTCGTAGCGTACCCGGGTGGCGGCGACGGCCTCACCTTCCGCAACACCTACGGCGAGAGCCAGACGGGCCAGAAGACGCTGAACATCAACGGCACCAAGACGCTTGACGTCCAGTCGGGCAACAACGCGCCTAGCATCGAGGGTAAATACACCTTCACCCTGACCGGCTCCGAGGGCGCCCGATGCCCGCCACGACCGAGGCGCATAATGACGCCGCGGGTAACGTGACCTTTGGCGACATCACCTTCACCATGGAGAATGTCTTCGGCGATACAGGTGTTCAGGAAGATGCGACGGCAGACGAGACCGCCGCGGACACTGGTACTGATAATGCAGCAGTAGACAGCGAAGCTTCTGGAGAATCCGGCGCTGTTTCAAATGCGGCCGATGTTGATACTCAGTCCGCTACACGCACCAAGGAGTTTACCTACACGGTGACAGAGTCTGGCAACGTCCCCGGCGTTGACAATGACGCCGAGACCTCCAAGACCTTTACGGTCACGGTGACCGACAACGGCGACGGCTCGCTTTCTGTGGAGTCCAACCCCGCCCAGGCGCACTCTTCTCGTTCACTAACACCTATAACGTGGATCCAAAAGATTCTTCGCCCACTGGCGAGGGTGGCATCACGATCACCAAGAACCTTGATGGCCGTAACCTGAACGATGGTGAGTTCGCTTTCGAGCTGGTCGATCAGAACGGCACGGCAGTAGCTACGGGAGCAAACGACGCTAACGGTAACGTTGAGCTTGGCACGGTGAAGTTCACTGAGCCTGGCAAGTTCACCTACACCATCCGTGAGGTGAAGGGCAGCTTAGGCGGCGTTGACTATGACACTGTTCAGTACAAGGCTACCGCAACGGTGACCGACAACGGCGACGGCACGCTCAAGGTTGAGTGGAGCTTTACCGACGCACAGGGTAACCCACTTGGAGAGAACGCAAGCATCACCTTCAACAACACCTACACTGCTCAACCCACCAGCGTTTCGCTTGGTACCGGTAAGCTGATTGAGGGTCGTGCTCTTGCGGCAGTGATCACTTCA
>ENA-OQAS01001661-OQAS01001661.1-human-gut-metagenome-genome-assembly--contig:-NODE-1661-length-10167-cov-1.957769_pt1 | contig 10167 bp, 13 predicted proteins | sample MGYA00242733_ERZ504523 | MGnify/ENA primary metagenome ERZ504523 (study PRJEB26092, sample SAMD00036239) | human gut metagenome | host: Homo sapiens | study: EMG produced TPA metagenomics assembly of...
TAGTCTTTACTTGATGCCTTAGCTGAATTTTTCGTTGTTTTCGTTGACTTCATTGCTTTCCCTGACGTTTTTGCTGCTTTTGCCTCTTTTGCTGCCGCTTTCTTTTCTTCTGTCTCCTTTTTCGCCAGGACAGTTGAAGTTAGGACACAACTTCCAAGGACCACGATTTGTCGTCACGATTACCATAGGCGCACCGCAGCTTTCACATACTTCTTCTGTTGCCGTAAGGGCACCGTATTGAGGAAGAGGATATCCTGTGCCGCATTCATCATAATTTTCACAACGAATAAAACGCTTTAACGTGCGAGGATTTTTACGAGCGATGAGCTTAGCTTTCTTTCCCTGCTCAGCACAAGTAGGGCACTCTCCCACCACTACATCGGGTTCTTTGTTTGTTTCACACTCTGGGTCAATACATAATACGCGCGGTTTTGAACGGAACGCAGTCACTTTAATTTGCGGCATGCCACAAAACAGGACATTTTTCCTCTAGCGCCTCAATTTTCCCCTTAGGAAGCGGATACGTTACGTCGCACTCAGGCCAACCAGAGCAACCTATAAACATAGAGCGTGTTTTTTGTGAGGTGCGCAATTGCAAATCCTTACCGCATTTAGGACAAGGACCCACATAGGCATCGGCCGCAACCGCATCAGCGAGCGCATCTTTTACCTCTTCAGAGTGAGGAAGCAATCCTGCTAGCTGCTCTGAAAGCAAGTTACGAGAATTCATAACTACTTCGCCCTTGGTTTTTTGACCAAGAGCAATGTTATCCATTTCTTCTTCGAGCTCTGCAGTCATTTCAGGATGAGTAATATGAGGCGCAAATTATCGAGTGCATCACAGACCGCCATACCTAGCTGAGAAGGCTCAATAGGATCATTTGGATATATTTCACGGTATACAAGCGCTCGATAATAGAATGTCGCGTAGATTTCGTGCCCAACCCAAGCTTTTCCATTTCCTGGATCAACTTACCCTGCGAATACCGCGCGGGTGGTTCGGTCTGCTTTTTTGTGCAAGTAGCACCACCGAAAACCACTTCTTGCCCTTCGCTAAGAGAAGGAAGCTGCTCATCTTTCTTTAGTCCATAGGGATAAATTGCACGAAATCCCGGATTTACAAGCACGTCACCCTTTGCAACAAAAGGCTCACCTTGAACATCCAAGGTTACCTTGGTGCCTTCCACTACCGCTGCATCTGAGAGCGTTGCCATAAAACGACGTGCAATTAAGTTATAGAGCTTGTATTCAGCAGGAGCCAAATCATCAGGAGTAGCACTTGCAGTTGGATAAATAGGAGGATGGTCGGTTGTTTCTTTTTTGCCGCGCGTTGCTTTAAGATTTCCCTTCTTCAGGAGCTCTTCACAATAGGGCTTATAAGCAGGATTGCCCATAATGTTTTTCAGTGTTGCTGCCAGATCGAGAGAGGAAGGATACACCGTGTTATCAACACGAGGGTAACTGATATAGCCATCCATGTATAAAACTCTCTGCAATACGCATAGTGCGCGCAGGAGATAATCCCTCAGCTGATGCGGCCGCCATAAGAGAGGTAGTGTTAAAGGGAACAGGAGGCGCAACGGTTCGTTTGCGCTTCGTAATTTCGGCAACACGCGCATGTGTTGCACCTTCAATATGATCCATTACCGCCTTGGCAGCATCTTCAGATTTAAAACGCGCAGTAGCATGAGGAGCGCTAAACTTTTCAGGATCTTCGCCAAAATCCGCTTTGATAACCCAGTAATCTTCAGGAACAAAGGCAAGACGCTCTCGCTCGCGCGCCACGATGAGCGCTAGTGTTGGGGTCTGTACGCGACCCGAGGAACGCACATTTCCATACCCTGCAAATTTAACCAAAGTAAGATAGCGTGTTAGAACTGCACCCCAAATAAGATCGATATCCTGACGTGATGCACCAGCACTTGCCAGGTCGGTATCGAGGGTGACCAAGTTATTAAAGGCATGAGTGATTTCTTCTTTAGTAAAGGCCGAATAACGCGCACGCGAAACAGGTGCAGTAGCATTAACCTCCTGAATACAAGACAATGCATCCGAGCCAATCAGTTCACCTTCGCGATCAAAGTCGGTTGCGATAATGATTGAATCAGCTTTTTTTGCAAGGTTTTTTAAGGAGCGGATAATGTCCTTTTCCTTAGGGCGCTTTTCGATAGGGGCATACACCAAATAAGGAAGCGCCTCCATTTTCCAAGCTTTTAGCTCTACCCCATCTTCAGTAAAGGGCTTCTTTTTCTTGAATGGAGGGCGTGCAAGTGACTTCGGGATATCCGCATCCATCACTTCGCCATCAGCGTTTACGCCACGCCAACCACCACGCTTCTTATAAATCAAAGCGGTAGCAAAATCGGGCTCCAAGATATGGCCACGCAGACCAATAGTGACCCACTCTTCTCCTTCTACGGTAAAACGATATACCGGAGTCGAGTAAACTTGTCGCTTTCGGTTTTGTTGCACCCAATAAATCTGCAATTTTTTGAGCCGCGTCATTCTTCTCGGTTACCACCAGTTTCACGCGGTTCCTCCTTTTCTTGCCGCTTCCCCTCATAAAAGCGCCTGTTTCATGAAGCCCAAAACAAGTTGGATCCACGACAAAACAAACGCAACAAGACGGCATAGTCGCTCACACGGTTTAACCCCGATCTCGATAATTTACGTGTGCGGGGATTTGTAGTATCTGCGGCAAATATAACCGCAGTACGGTACAGCATACACGAATTTACGTGCATAACTCATTAATCTATAAACTATTACGATAGTTTCTTTGAAACAGTTGTCTCGTTTTCCACTACTAGGTTCATTGCAGCAATGGCGCATTCAAGCATTGAATCGTCCGGTTCGTTTGTGGTAAGGCGCTGCATTTGCATACCAGGCCAAAGTACCACTTTTACCAAAGGGTTTTCAGGATGAGAACCTGCCCATTTAACCGTAATCTCATAGGAAATGCCCGCAATTACTGGTAAAAACACCAAACGCACGACCAAAAGCAGCGCAAATGCCGCAGCGCCCGTTATCCCAAGTGAAGCAATTACCCCATCCAGTGGAATCACGGTATACACCACAATCGCAATTAGCATCACCATAATGAGAAAGGCAGTGCCGCAGCGTACGTGAAGACAAGGAAACTGCCTTGCATTTTCGGGCGTAAGTTCAAGACCATGTTCGTAGCAATGGATAGTTTTATGCTCTGCCCCATGGTAGGAAAACATGCGTTTAATATCAGGCATTCGTCCGATCAGCCATACGTAGAAAATAAATATTGCTACTCGCACCACGCCATCAACAATATTCCACACAAAAGGGTTCTGCTCGTATTCTCCAACAATCACATTAGATAAGCCTGCTGGCAACAAAATAAAGAGTGCGACTGCGAGCACAACGCCCAGCACCATCGCAAACGTCATTTCTGCCTTACTTAAAACACCTTCGTCTGTCGAATCCGATACAGATGCGGATTAGGATTTGAGGACGAACCGAAATCTGAAGTAGATAATTCAGAAGATACCGTATCGTTTGGCGCAGATGATCCCGTGTCTGCCAGGCATGATTTCGGGCTATTTGATGCAAGCGATTCCGAGTCGTGTGACGCGGGTGACTCTGGATCGTTTGACGCGGGTGATTCCGCTATTTCTTCTTCATCGTCGAAGGCTTTATTGGCTGCAATCTCAAGTGCCTTAAAACCTAAAGTCAGTGAATCAACTAGAGCCACGCATCCTCGCACCAAAGGCCATGAAAACCAGGTGGGGCGATTCCCTTTTTTGGAAAGAGGATATTCTTGCGAAAACAATCCTCCATCAGGTTCACGTACGCCAATCGCCCAACAATTTTTCCCTCGCATCATAACGCCCTCAATGAGCGCCTGACCTCCGATATGGGTCTTACGTGGTCCATCTTCACTGAAGGCTCGCGCTAAATCGCTTTTTTCGCGAGCTTTATCATTGCCTGTAGATACCTCATGCTTGCCTTGAGAAAAACACTCGGAACAAGCACCGGTCATCTGCGACTGGGATGAGCAAGCCTGCTTATCACTTTCCCGCAACGGCGCCAATCTTAATCGCGCACCACCTTAGGATAAGGATTGCCGCAGGTCATTTTCCCTTCGGGGCAATTTCCTCGCACGCAAGGTGCGCCCGCATCCATAAAAATATAAGGAGCTGTTGGTTTTACGAGCTCTAACATCTTGTGTGCTAGTTCACGAATTTCCCACTGAGCTCGGTTGCAACAACGCAGGCTAAAGAAATGTAGCAGTTCTCGAATATTCATCGTAATAACGATTTTTGTTTCCGCAGCATTAGGCAACAAATAGCGTGCGTCTTCTGCAGGGATTCCCATCTCAAGAAGTTTTTGATAGCCCTCAATTACCGCCTCGATTGCTTCATCAAAAACCTTACTTGCTTCTTCATCATCTTCTACGGTATGGGGCTTCACCGTTTCAACGCCCTTCGTGAATTTCACATAACGCTGAGATTGCTGATTAAAGCTTGCCAAACGGTGACGCACCAACTGATGAGTCAGCGCACGCGACACCCCATCAACCGCAAACGTGTAACTTACATGTTCAAGCGTTGAAAAATGACCCGACTTCATAATGGTGGAAAGAACGCTCTGAATACGCTCAGGCGGCATGGTTTCCATGAGCTCTTTTGCACCAACGGGCGTATAACATAAACGAGCAGCCGTAGCGACAGCACGCTCGGGATTTTCCGGGTATTGCAAAAGCTCAACATTCATTGAAAGGCTCCTATTCTGTCTAGCTTTGCCATCATAACGAAGAACCGCCAGGAATGGCAGTTCTTCGTTTAAAGTTCTTTTTCAGTCTATAAAACCACCGCATAAAAGCAGGGATCAGAAAATGAACGGTATTAAATCGATGCTCGAACTATAAATGATTCATTCTTTTGAAATCTTCATGGCACTCAAAAAAACCCATGCAATACTCATCAAAACAAAACGTAACTAAGTCCTAAAGCTCAATACGTTCAAACAATTCACGACCGACGCCACAGACGGGACATACGAAATCTTCTGGGAGCTCTTCGACGTATTCAATATGGCCACAAATCTTGCAACGCCAAGCAACTTTTGGCTTTTTATCTTCTGCTACCTGATCAGCGCTAGCGTTTGCCTCATCTCCGCCGTTATAGCTTGATGCCTTCGGAGGAGTTTTGCCACCTTTAACCTGATGATAATAAGCATACGTCATAGGAGCATCGCCTGCGATGGGTTCAGCTTCAACCACCTCGCCTATAAACAGAATATGGCTCCCTAGATCAAGCTCTTGGGTTACCTTTACGGAAAAATGGGCACAGGACGACTGCGCTACATATTCAAGTCCCTGTTCCGATATTGCCGTCTCAAAATCACTGAATTTATCGGTATCGGCACTTGAGTGGAATCCAAATTTACCAATAAGCTCCATGGAAGCAGACTCGTTCATCACTGCAACTTCATAGGCACCTGTTTCTTGGATTCCTTGCGAAGTGTAGTTTTCCTTATTAACTGCAACGGTGACCTGCGCTGGCGTTGAAGTAACCTGAGAAAACGTATTAACCACGCAGCCAACTGACTTGCCGTCTTTCTTGCTCGAGATTATATAAAGTCCGTAAGACAAATTACGGAATGCCTTTGTATCAACCATGAAATTCTCCTATCATGTGTGCGGTTTATACCACCATACGCTATCTGCAATCTTTTGTCTGCTTTTTTAAGAAAAAGCATCTTGCGGACTACATGTACTCACTCCTACGTTCCATGCTACAAGAAAAAGGCGTCTGCCTAAGCAGACGCCTTTAAAAGTCCCAAATTGTGAACTTTAGCTAAAAGCTTTGTTATTCTGCAGCGTTTTCTGCGGTTTCAGCAGGTGCCTCAGCAGCAGTTTCCTCTGCAACAGCTTCTGCTGCTTCTTCGGTTGCAGCTTCTGCAGCCTCTGCTTCAGCAGCTTCGGCAGCCTTTGCAGCTTCAGCCTCAGCCTTCTTTGCGTACTCAGCAGCACGAGCAGCCTTTGCTGCAGCCTTAGCTTCACGCTCAGCCTTCTTTGCTGCTTCTGCTTCAGCAGCCTTAGCAGCCTTAGCAGCCTTCTTTTCTGCCTCGCGAGCAGCAACAGCCTCGGTAGCAGAACCGAACTTGTTAGCAAAACGCTGTACGCGTCCGCCAGAGTCGATCAGTTTCTGGGTACCGGTGAAGAATGGATGGCATGCATTGCAGATGTCAACGCGAATCTCGGACTTGGTTGAACGAGTCTGGAAGGTGTTGCCGCAAGTGCAGGTTACCGTACAGTCAACGTATTCGGGATGGATATCTTTTTTCATTGGTTCTCCTTCTAATGCCTTGGTTTCCGACCAAGGCGAGACAAGCCTATTCATTATATCGCCATCGATAAAGAAAGCAAGTCTCTGTCCTATCTACTCCACCGCAGGCACACATTAGGCACCTCTAACCTCTAGAACCCTCTCTACTTTTTCTGACTTGGATGAAACTTGAAGAAATCGGTTCTTGGAGCAATTCACACACACGGTGACAGCCGTCATCAAGTTCGTTTGCACTACAAAGCTCTTCCATGCTGTCAAAATCGTAATTCCAGCTAAAAAAGTCATCGAACTCGAAGTTTAAGTAATCGCAAATCTTTTCCGTTCCCTTTGGAACAACTGGATGCATAAGCAAAGTTGCAATACGCAACAGGTAAAACGAATCGATCAACACCTGACGACGCGCTTGCTCACGATCCTCGGCGGTCAGATCTTCGTTTTCCGCATTCCTGATGCCACTTGACCAATATTTGTTGGCATAGCGAATGAATTCATCCATTAACGCCATAACCGAATGCAAATCCACGCGATACATACAATCTTCGTAGGTCAGCATCGTCTTCTTAGCACGCCTCAATACTTCTACCGAGACAGACCCGAGCGGCATACATCCCCCGAAATTCTTTTGCGCTTCATAAAAGCAGCTTCGAGCTAAACGGTTGAACACCTTCGTAAGAAGCGCGCCTTCTTTGAGGGCAGGATCTGCCACACGGGGGTCTTCGCGTTTTGCGGGATCAGGCTCAAAAACCTTCGGCTTAAAACCAACCGAACGCTGATCAAGTGCAAGCGCCAAAAAGTGTGCGCGCAATTGTTCTGCGGTGTAGTAATTCAAAAGCTCATCGGCAGTAGGCGGCTTAATATCACTTGATGAAGAAGCCTTTTGTCTCCAAACAAAATGTGATGATTAGCAATCAACTTAGTTTGCTGAAGTTCCCCTTGGGGAGCATCTGCCACAGGGTTATCACGGTTTTGCATTGCAGCAAAGAGCGCTGGTTGTGCTACTCCATAGAAATATAAATTGTCTTGGCCGATAAACTGATACACGCAAGATTCCTTATCGCACCAGAACGTGCGCCATTCACTGCGCGCAAGACCACGATTATCATTACGTGCCATCGTAAAGGAAATAGGAGCCCATAAGCTTCAGGCCAGCACCATGCGGTAAGACCCTCCGCTCCTTCAATTACAGGCACTGGAACACCCCACTCGACGTTACCTGAAATACGGAAAGGAACCAAAGCCTTGCCCGTTCTAAAGCGAATACCCGCATCGGTCAAACCGTACGAGCCACATCACGATCGCTCGATCGAGTTGAACTCGATCTCGAAACTCTGCTTGCCTTTTCCGCATCACGATAGGAATGTTCGGGCAGTTTATCTGCAATAGCCTTATAGGCGTCATAAAGCTCTACTTTGATGTAAATGATGGGAGGAACTAAGAATTCCTTGATAGTTTTTGTGACAACAGGACGAATCTGGGGGTCATTTTTCATCTGAGAAACGTAATCACGCACCACATTAGCAAATCCCGGCAAGTCGAAGTACCAATTTTTCACTTCGCGCATTTCGGGTACGGTGCCAGAAACCGAAGAAATTGGCTTGATCAGATCCACGGATCATACTGATGCCCCAAATCACATTCGTCGCATAAGCCTTTTCGCTCTTGCATCCCTGCACAGGACAATGCCCTACAACCTGACGTCCATTCAAAACATCTGTTCTTTAGTGTCGTAGAACTGAAGGGTACTTTCTAAATGTAGATAACCTTTTTCGTAGAGCCTTTGCACAAAATCGTTCGTAACAATACGATGAACTTCTCCGCAGTGACCAAGCCCGCTTCCCTCGTATACATCAAGACTAATATCATACGCATCAAGAGTAGCTTTCTGGGCATCATGGTTACGGCAAACGTAATCTTCAATCGTGCCTTCAAAAGTACCTGCTTCAACTTCCTTGCGGTATCCCTCTTCAATAGGAGAGCCAAAGCAATCCGTACCAGAAACGAAAACAACATTTTCCTTTCCAATACGATCACGTAAAAACCGCGCATAGCAATCAGCAGGAACAAAGACTCCACCAACATGTCCAAAGTGAAGCGCTTTATTGCCATAAGGCATTCCTGCAGTCACCACTGCGCGTTTTGGCCACACGATAGGTGGCATGTCCTTGGATTTTGATGCTTTATTATCTGCCATCGTAGTATTTTTCCACCTTACTCAGTTTTATTTCTGGCGCAATTACTAAAGCACAGAAGCTCTCGTTTTAAATTATCTATTTGAGCTCTGCCTCCCCGCGCTCAATACTGCCTTTCTATAGCTATTTAAGCGAGCTGCTTGATCCTATCTGCGATCCTATCCGCTTTAAATGCTGTTTTTCTTTTAACGCCTACTTATCTTATTGCTTTACAGAGCCGCTCGCATCAAGTTCCTTTAATGCCTGAGCTAATTCTTCTGTCGTTTGCGTGTTAGACGAGACATTAAATCTAAAAGAAGACTCAAATCATCAGAACTAGAAGTATCTTCTAAGGTAATAGTTGCAGTAGTTGAGCAGCCTGCCAATTCAGCAGCTTTAGCCACTGCATCTTCCTGCGTGCCAACTTCATCTGCTAAGCCATTTTCAACCGCATCAAGACCCGTGAAGGTAAGACCTGTCGCTAGAGCACGAACCTCATCAGTAGTCATTGCTCTTCCTTCAGCAACATTTTCAATAAAGGTTTCATTGATCTGATCAATCTGGGCCTGATAGTACGCGCGTTCTTCATCGGTTAAAGCACGCGTACCGTAGGTAGAATCCTTGCTGTCCGAAGAAGTAATATTCTCGGTGGTAATGCCAAGCATTTCCATAAGTCCCGAATAGTCCATAAATTGCATAGCGGTACCAATTGCACCAATAGCAGTAGTCTTAGCTACATAAATATAATCCGCCTGGCTCGATATTTCATATGCGGCACTCGCATTTGTTGACGCGCTAGAAACAACAACGGGTTTTCCTGTTGTCTCCTTGAAATCTCGCACGTATTCAGTCATCTCTTCTCCCGCAGTTGCGGTGCCGCCCCCTGAATTAACACGCAGCACCACTGCTTTTATGTGAGAGTTATTAGCCGCTATATCAAGTTGCGCCTTCAACCTCAGCTTGAGGTAGTGCCATCGTACTGAATCGTTCCATCAATATTGATAATCGCAATCGTGTCTGAAGTAAGCAGATCCGCATCGGATCCCACATTTGCACCCGCAGACGAAAACGCATTAGAACAGGACCACATACCAAACATGGTAACCAGGCAAAGCGCCACAACCACCACGATTCCAACAATCCATCCATGCGATTTAGATGGCTTGACAGCAACCGAGCCCATCTGAGCGGAGGATGGAGGAGTACCCCATCCCTGAGCTTGAGCGCTATAGCCACAGACGCATGAGGAGTACCGGGAGCAACAGAAAACCCTCCATTGGACCCATCGGGCGTTCCGTATCCCCCGTAAAAGCCTGCCGAAGCATTTCCTGCACCTGCCGAATAGCCCGCTCCGAGCACATTGCCTGCACCAGACGCATTTCCTCCATTGCCGCCAGTGCTGTATCCATTCGAAGGATTTGGTTGATAATTTGTAGTCTGATACCCCGTTTGATTTGAATAATACCCCGCATCAGTACAACCAGAGGACTGCGCAGAGCCCGCTGGCTGCTGAGGGTTTTGCGATGCAGAACCTTGTTGCGCTGATTGTCCTGCAGGTGACTCGGGGTTTTGCGATGTTGATTGAGGCTCATTTGGCTCTTGAGGCATAATTCCCCCTCATGCAAGTAAAAGGTCTAAGCCAATTTAAGAACCCCGTCTTACGACGAGGTTCTCTG
>ENA-OQAS01001662-OQAS01001662.1-human-gut-metagenome-genome-assembly--contig:-NODE-1662-length-10154-cov-2.206044_pt1 | contig 10154 bp, 11 predicted proteins | sample MGYA00242733_ERZ504523 | MGnify/ENA primary metagenome ERZ504523 (study PRJEB26092, sample SAMD00036239) | human gut metagenome | host: Homo sapiens | study: EMG produced TPA metagenomics assembly of...
TACCAAGATGAATAAACATTCGATTAAATTTTAAAATAACGCTGCTGATTGGTGGAATGATATGTGTTCTTATAGTTCTTCTTCTTGTATTTAATATAATATTTTCAGAAAAGTTCTATATGGAAGATAAACAGCAGGAGATGTTGAACGCATATAGTTCAGTAAATGATGCGTGTATACAATATTCAGATGATAGTATTTCAGAAACAGATTTACGGAATAATCTTGAACAGATATCGACCTCTAAGGGCATATCTATGATTATAGTAAATAGTGACTGGACGACTTTTTATGTAAGCACTCACGGAGATGAGATGCTTCTGGAAAGATTGAAAAAGAGTATATTTAATAATGATATTTTCCAGAATATACCATCTAAGAGTAATAGTGATTCATCTAACACAGACGGAAGCACTGATAATAATGGTACTTCTTCTGATAGCAGGAATGGCCAGAACAGCGGAAGTGGCACAGAATGATAATAATATGAAAATGATTTGGTGATTTGTCAGATAGTGATAAGTCAGCATTATTTGGTGGTAATTCTGATAACAATGGTGATAAGAAGACACCTCCGGAAAAGATTATCGATATGTCAGGCAACGGAGCTAACGAGGTCAGGGAGATTATACTTGAGAATGATAAATATACAGTTCAGGAAGTATATGACAGTCGTCTGTTAGATGACTATATCGAATTATGGGGAACATTGGATAATGGTGATTTTATTCTTATAAGGACTCCTATACAGAGTGTCAAAGATAACGTGCACATTTCTAATACGCTTATAACTTATGTTGGTATAGGAACACTTCTTATAGGTGTTGTTGCGGCATTTGTGTTATCCTCATATATCTCACGTCCTATAAAGCAGCTTTCTGATATAGCAGAGAGAATGTCTAACCTTGATTTTGAGGCACATTATGAGGGCGATGATAAAGGTGAGATAGGACTTTTGGGAGATAGTATGAATAATATGTCCCATAAGCTTGAGGAGAATATTTCACAGCTTAAGGCTGCCAACCTTGAACTCCAAAGAGATATTGATAAGAAGGAAAAGCTTGAGCAGATGAGAACAGATTTCTTATCAAATGTATCACACGAATTAAAAACACCTATAGCACTTATTCAGGGCTATGCAGAGGGGCTTAAGGAAGGCATTACAGATGATCCGGAGAGTATGGATTTCTACTGTGATGTTATTATAGATGAAGCCAACAAGATGAATAATATGGTGAAGAGACTTCTTACGCTTAACCAGATTGAATTTGGTGAAGATGAGCTTGTTATGGAAAGATTCGATATTAATGAGCTTGTAAAGTCAGTAGCCGCCGCTAATGAATTAAGGGCTTCACAGAAGGAACTAACAATACAGACATTTATGAGTGAAGAACCTCTTTATGTATGGGCAGATGAATATAAGGTTGAAGAGGTGATAACTAATTATATCTCTAATGCAATTAATCACTGCTGTAATGAGAACATCATTAAAGTGAATGTTGAACAGATTGATAAAGATAATGTAAGGGTTACTGTATACAATTCTGGAAAGAATATACCCGAGGAGGATATTGAACATATATGGGAGAAGTTCTATAAGGTAGATAAAGCCAGAACAAGAGAGTATGGCGGTAACGGAATAGGGCTTTCAATTGTTAAGGCGATTGTTGAATCTATGGGTAAGCAATGCGGTGTGAGAAATGTTTCTGATGGAGTTGAGTTCTGGTTTGACCTTGATTGCAAATTATGATAGAATTCATATAGTTGAATTGAATTGTGGTGCGTACTAGAGGAACGCAGGAATGGAGATTATATGAAGAAGATAGCTATAGCTGTCTTGTCAGCAGTATGTGTATTTGCGCTGGCAGGTTGTGCTGATGATGTAACAATGGACAATGAACAGAATGATATTGTAGCTGAATACATAGCAGGTACTCTGCTTAGACATTCCTATGCTAATGAATGGAAGTATTCTAAGCTTAGTAATCCAACATTTAATAAGTCAGGACAGAGTACAACAACTACTGGAAAGAATAATACTACTGGTACAACAGCAGCTAACAAGCAGACAACAACAGCCGTGGGACAGACAGGTACGACAAGTACAACAGGAACAACTCAGGCAGGTATTAAGGCGGCAAGCATTACTGAAGCTTAGGTCTTAGTGGTGTTACTGTTAGCTATAAGAAGGTATCGGTAGGTAACAGATATCCAACAGATGCATATGCTGTATGTGTTCCGGCAGATAGCGGCTGTAAGGTAGTAGCAGTTGAGTTTACAATTAAGAATACAGGTTCAGCGGTATATAATGCAACAACTAAGTCAGCTAATGTCACAATGAAGCTTAGTGCAGGAAGTGGCACTTACACACAGTATAAGTCAATGTTAAAGAATGATATATGTAATCTTGATAAGGTTACAATCAATGCAGGAGAGGAATATACAGCGGCAGCAGTATTTCAGGTTTCAACAACAGATGCCGGAGCTTCTGGTATGAAGCTTGAAGTGTTATCTGGAACACAGCAGGTAGAAACAATTAATTTACAGTAATATAAAAGTATCGGAGAGGCAGATCCTGTCCGATACTTTTTCATTTTATCTGAAATCTTTTCCTAATACATTTTCTTTAGTATACATAGCAGCTTCATCTGCTGTCAGGATATGTGCAAATGAAGCTCTTTCATTAGGCTTGTAGCCCTCACCATATCCGTTGTATTCAGCGTAAAATGTTGTTTCGTGTGCTTCAGGCTTATTCCAGTCATGAAAACCTGAGCCAGCAATCTGAGAGGAATATTTACAGTTTATTAATACGGTCTTTGCGTGTATTCTCCAAGGTCTGCTTAAATAACATGTTCCATCTGGACAGTTGCCAGTGAAATTGCAATTTTCAAATACATAGCCATATTTCTGGCCTTCATATGTAGAAGGTGCGGTATAATAACTGTTGATTTCCTTATTGCGGTTTAAGGCATATAATGTACAATTCTTAAAATATGCAGTAGCACTTCCGAAGATGAAATCAATCTCACCGCTTATAAAGCAGTCTTCATATAATTGTCTTGACAGAATTCTTGGTGCGAATTCTGTAGGACCTGTAAATCCGCCCGGCTGTTTTTCTTTAAGAGGGAGAGGACCGGTAAAGAGAGTGTCCTGATGACCAAGTAGTTTGCAGTTTTTGAAAGTAATATTATCCCCTTCCGCATATACAGCGATAGCTTGTCCAACCTCAGTACCAAAGCCTGATGAATTCACGAAGGTAATATTATAGGCGTGGAAGTTATTGGCGTGTACAAAGAAAGTATAAGACCTGAAGGTACCACGTTTGGTGTTATCAGGCATAGTCATTAATGCGTAATAGTCTTTGGTTATAATTACGTTATCCATAGACTCACCAATAAGAGTTATATTATTGTGTGTAATCTCAACACGCTCGTTATAAGTACCATTTTTAATAAAAATTGTCTCTGATACTGTTGAGCTGCTTATAGCATCAACAGCTTCCTGAATAGATGTATAGTCACCTGTATTATCTTTTGAAACAGTAATCATATAAGCCTCCATAAATTTTATTAGGTTTACATCTGATGAAATATAGTAAATGCAAAACCTATGTGCTATTATATCATTTTTTTCTTAAGTTAAAATGCTTTTATAGACATAAATATAAAAAATTGTATACTGATTGATAAAATAAAAAGGTGTATTAAAGGATAAGTGTAAAATGATTAGAATAGTTGAAGATGTAAAAGATGTAAATATATATTTGGGACTGCGTGATAAAGTGGGCTGGATAAAACTTACAAAAGCTCAGGCACAGGAAGCACTTAATAACAGCGTGAAAGTGTTTACTGTATTTGATGATGACAAGCCTATAGGAATGGGAAGGGTTGTTGGAGATAAGGCAGTTATAAGCTATATTCAGGATTTGATAGTGATACCGGAATATCAGGGGAAGCATATCGGAAGTGAACTTATAGAACATATTATAGCGTATGTTAAGTCTATAACAATGGAGGACTCAAGAATGATGTTATGTCTTATGTGTGCCAAGGGACGTGAGATATTCTATGAAAAGCATAATTTTATTGCAAGACCGACAGAGGCGTTAGGACCGGGAATGATTCAGTATATATATTCAGAACAATAAAGCTTGACAATACATAAAAACAATTGTAAACTAAACTGGAATTGAGGTTAACAATCAACCTTAAATCTTTTATGAGGAAGGTAAAGACAAGTGAAAGAGAAGAAGTTTACAGTTTATCAGTTATGTTTTATGGCACTTATGGCGGCAGTTACATGCATATTAGCACCATTATCAATACCTATAGGCCTATTCCAATATCACTTACTAATCTTGTGGTATATTTTACAGTATATGTGATTGGCCTTAAAGCAGGAACATGCAGTTATTGTTTATATGTGTTATTAGGAGTTGTTGGTCTTCCTGTATTTTCAGGATATGTAGGAGGTCCAGCTAAGATTGCAGGACCAACAGGTGGATATATTGTTGGATTTGTGTTGATGGCACTTATAGGTGGATATGTAATTGAGAAGACTAATCGTAATATGGTTCTTGTTATAATTGCGTGGATAGTTGGAACAATGGTTGATTACGCATTAGGAACAGCATGGTTTGCCTATGTACAGCATTGTACAGTGGGTTACGCACTTAAGGTATGTGTGTATCCATTTATTGTATTTGATCTTATTAAGATAGTAGCAGCTACATTTCTCGGAAAGGCGGTGCGATATGCACTTGTTAAAGCAGGGTTATTATCTAATGATAAGGTAGTAAGCGGGGTAACAGCATAATTTGTTATATATACAGACAACTAATAAAAAGCAGCTTTTCTACAGATAGGAAAGCTGCTTTTATTAGCGATAAAGATGTGCTGATGTACACATCAATATCCGTATTAATAAATTAAATTGATTGATAATAATCCTGTAGAGCTTATTAAATTAAGCAAGTAAAGTCTTAACGTATTCAGCAATCTTTTCGTCCTTGCAGTTAGCAAAGAAGAGTTCCTGGAACTTTTCTCCAGCTACAGCACCCTTAACAAGATCCTGGTCAAGGTTCTTAAGAACACTGATTAAATCCTGATTAAGAGTAACCTTTCTTACTTCATCAAGAATCTTCTTATTTCTCTGTTCTGGAACAACTCTTTCCTTAGGATAACCACCACCTGGTTCGCCTTTAAATAACTTTTCAAAAATGTATGTAAGGTTTAATTCAGCACCCCAGCCAAATCCCTTAGCGAATGGAAGAGCGATTGCATTACCATCGTTAATCTGCATAAACATATATGCATCTGAAGGGTCAACAACGTGTCCACAAAGAACATTAGGGAATGAGTTAAGTGCAAGCATAGCACCTTCACCAGTACCACAGCCTGTTACTACAAAATCACAAGCACCTGAGTTAAGAAGGATAGCAGCTAATATACCATTCTGTACATATGTAAGCTGAGCTTTGTCATCAGCAGAATACATACCATAGTTGTCTACTGTATGTCCCTTGCTTTCAGCTACTTTCTTAAGATTAGAGTAAATTAAATCATTCTTTGCAGCCTGACTGTTTTCGTTAATTAAAGCGATTCTCATTATTAAAAACCTCATCTTTCCTGATATTATTCCGATTATTACGGATATATTAAATATACTGAAATATATAATATTTGTCAAATTGATAAAATAGCAGATATATGTTAAAATCCCTTAGTGGAAAAGGAGAATGTGTTATGGCAGTTAATAATAAAGATGCTAAAGCAACATTTATGGAAGCTTTAGACGGACTTAAAGAATACGCAAAGGTTAATGGAAATATAGTTACCAAGGACGATGTTAAGAGTTATTTTAACGGACTTGAATTAGATGATAACAGATACTCAATGATAATGGGTTATCTTATGGCTAATAATATTACAATAAATGGAGTAGATGGAGCAGACAATGAATTCCTCCATATGCTTGAAGTACTAAAAATGATGCTGTAAATAATGATGATAATGGAATAGCACAGGAAGATACTTCATATACTGGAACAGACGACGGAATTATTAAAAGATAAATGTTACAGAGGAAGAGGTTAATAATCTGCCAGAAAAAGAAGCTGTTATGGCGGCTCAGATGATAGCAGATAATATGGACTATTCCGAAGATGATATATATCTTGAAAGATACCAGAAGGAGCTTGAACAGATACAGCCAGTATCAGATACTACAAGAGCTTACCTTTTAATTAATATCGTTGAAGATAATGATAAAGAGTCTTTAAAGCTTTTGTCTGAGTCATATCTTGGAAAAATTGTAGGCTGGGTTGAACCTTTCAGGTGCAGGGGAGTGCTTGCGGCAGACCTTGTTCAGGAGAGTAATCTTTCAATGATGGCTTATATAGGACAGAGGCAGTGGCTTAATAATTACGAATGGAAAGATAAGATAAAAGAGGGAACTACAGAAGATTTAATTCAGGTGCTTAATGAGATTGACAATGAAGTTAAGTATCAGGCAGAAGAAAGTATGCGTATGCTGATTGATGAACAGATGGACAGCAATAAGATATCTGGAAAGGTTCTTAATAAAGTTAATTATGTCAATGACTGGGCAGTAAGATTAAAAGAAGAACTTGGAAGAAAGCCGTCAGTTAAGGAAGTCGCAGAGCGTATGGGTGTATCTGAGGATATTGTAAGGGAAGCTGTATCATTATCTGCAGAGGCAATTGAAGACATAAGCGATGCCAAGACTAATAAAGATAATGATAAGTAAATGGTAATTAAGTAATGTAATTATACATATGATAAAATGGTAAATAATTAATTATGATAAGCAGTATATTATAAAAGTAATTAATTAAGATAGGTAATAAATATTAGAATTTTTTAATTAAAATTACATATATTATATTGTATCTAAGAGATTTATGTAGTAGAATAATTATAGTTAATAAGAAGAACAATTTAATAATTCCTGGGGCGTGCGAGAACCTCACTTATTTTGATCCTACATTTCATCGACGGGATTCCTATATCTCCATTCTAATGTCGGGCCTCCTCTGAGTGGATGGCAGCGGTATGGATGCGGTAACCCACCTAGCATTGCTAGGAGTCGAAAACGTGGGGAACGGCGCTTTGGGATAATTGTGTTAAGTTACTATGAAGACAATCTTGTTTTCATAGTTTTTATTTAACAGAAATTCCATCAGAATTTCCTGTTAAATAAAAAGCCCTTAGCGAAGATTCACACTTACACGAAGATGTAGTCTGCCACAGATGACCGCATTCAGTACAGGAATGTGCTTTGCACATTCTTCTTTATGTAGTAATAATCAGTGACTTTCAAGAATATATATAATTGATGCTGTACAGGCATAATATATTTGAGAGGTTAGGTTGATATGGTAAAGACCGTAATAATCAGAAAACGGACAATATTTATATATGGATTATTAGTGCTGGTACTGGCAATAGGTGTTGTTGTGCTGGAAACATTTATTAATAAATCCAATAATGATGAATACATAACTTATGCACAGGCGGCAAAGATGATTGCTTATGCTAATGTAGATGATGCGCAGGCATTTGAAACAGGAGAAGTGTGGTACAAGCCATATATTGAATATGTCAATATCAATGGATATATGCAGTGTGAAGAGCCTGACGATTATATTATGATGAAAGATGTATACATACTTTCAAAGAAACTTAATGCAGGTGATACAACATTTGAGAGTGTTGGAATACAATCACTTAGCCAGTTAAAGAATAATAACAGAGTTGTAACTAAGCAGGAATTTATAGATTATTACATATTGCTCCTGCCGTATTGCAGTAACGGGCAGGAGGTTGAGAAGTTGAACTTGGAATTGCCGGAACACCTGCGAGCTTAATGTTAGTGAGTGGGAAATGTATACAACTAAGGGAAAGTATATATTTGACGGAATAATTGCAACACCTTATATAGACAGGCAGGTATTGGCAATAGTAAGGGATAATCGTTTGTTGTGTATTGAAAGAAAAATATCTGACGAGGTTGATTACAGTAATGTGTGGCTCAAATATGACAATAACGGAATGTTATATGTGAATTTCTATGGAGTTGAGAAAAAGCTTAAGATAGGCAGGGTTAATGATGACATAGATAATACGCTTGCTGATATTCATCTGAGTAAGGGAAAGGTGAAGAATATATCTGTCAAAAAGGATATTATCAAAGGGAAAGTCCTCTCTGTAACTAATGAATATGTAGAGATAGATGGGTATGGAAAAGTTCCGTTAGATGAACAATTTATAATATATGATAACGTATCAGATGTGAAAACGCATAATTATGATGAGATTATAGTTGGTTATTCACTTCAGCGTTTTATAGTTGCTAATGGAAAGGTATGTGGAGCGATTATTGGCGAAGAATTAAAGCATAATAATATAAGAGTTATGTTAAAGACAACAGGTTACAAGGATTTATTTCATAGCAGTGTGTCGCTGTCATCAGATAGTATAATACATATAACCTGTGCAGATGTACAATGGGATATTGCAGCAGGTGAAAGCTTTGATCTAGACAGAAATGATGAAAGATTAGCCACGGGGCGTATTGTGCTTAGTACTGATGATGGAAGCATAACGATTAATTCTATTAAGAGAAGCCAGGGAAATCCGACCTATAAAGGTAATATAGAGCTTGCTTTATATGATGAGGGCATTGCGGTGATTAATGAAATTGATATTGAAGATTACCTGAAAAAAGTTGTGCCTAGCGAAATGCCTGTGTCATTTGGTGTTAATGCCTTAAAATGCCAGGCTGTGTGTGCAAGAAGCTATGCGTATACACAGCTTACAAATAATTATTACAGTGAGTATGGTGCACACATAGATGATAGTGTGTCGTTTCAGGTATACAATAATACATATGATAGTGCAGAGGCTGATGAGGCTGTTATTGCTACAGCTGGAATGGTCGCTGTATACAATGGTGAACTTGTAAAGACTTATTATTATTCGACTTCCTGCGGCTATACAGCTGATGTGTGTGCGTGGGGAAGTGATGAGGATAATTATCCGCAATATGCTTCTGTAAGGGCGGGAACATCTGATTATAATGCTGATATTAAGTCGGAAAAGACATTTGAGCAGTTTATAACGGCCAAAGATAGCAGTGATTATGACAGTGAAGCAGATATGTACCGTTGGAAGACTGTCATAGGTATAAGTGAGCTTACGGCACATTTTAATTCACTTATAGGAAGTTATTTAAGAAAGAATGGTTCAGTGTATATATTAGAAAATGGAGAACCGTCCGATAAGGTGGTTAATGATATAGGGGATATTTTAAGTGTTAAAGTGATAGAGCGCGGCTGTGGCGGAGTTGTAGCTGCACTTATGGTAGAAGGAAGTAAGGAAACCTGTGTAGTCAGAGGAGAAAATGCAGTAAGAAGCCTTATGGGTAATAATAAATGTGCAATAATAACTCAGAGCAGGGAGATATATAATGATATTCTTCCGAGTGCTTTCTGTATATTCAAACCGGTATATGATAATGGTATGCTTGTATCATACGAAATAACAGGCGGCGGCTACGGACACGGAATTGGAATGAGCCAGAATGCGGTTAAGAAAATGTCAGAAACTATGGATTATACAGATATTTTAAAATTCTTCTATGACGATATAGAGATTAAGAATATAAATGATTAGTGCTTGTAAAATGGATTAAAATAATCTGATATAGATATAAAATAGGACTGTTGCAGTTATGCTCCCGTTGTATAACAGAAGGGCATTCAATGTGACAGTCCCATTTGATTACTATTTGTATTTATAAGTATGTCGATATCGTTGGTGTCTGTATATCCATTTATTTCAATAATAAATATAGCTTTATTGTTTAGCAGCATTGACGACTGCTTTCTTAGCTTTTTTTGAATGCTTTGAAATACGCCAAGGTCTTAGTATATTCTTCTCGATAAGGGAATTGAACTCAGCACCGAGAAATAATATAAGAATACATATATACATCCATATAAGAAGAAGCATAAAAGTTGTAAGACTTCCATAAGTATATGAGTAGTGTGTCATATATGTAATGTATAATGAGTAAGTTCAGAGAACAGATACCATCCAATACTTGCAAGAAAAGCACCTGGAATTTCTTCT
>ENA-OQAS01001663-OQAS01001663.1-human-gut-metagenome-genome-assembly--contig:-NODE-1663-length-10153-cov-4.365550_pt1 | contig 10153 bp, 17 predicted proteins | sample MGYA00242733_ERZ504523 | MGnify/ENA primary metagenome ERZ504523 (study PRJEB26092, sample SAMD00036239) | human gut metagenome | host: Homo sapiens | study: EMG produced TPA metagenomics assembly of...
TTCAAGAAACTGCCGGTGGTGGATGGTGATGGCAGACTCGTCGGTGTGATCCGCCGTAAGTCCGTGATGGAACATGCCTTCGACGCGTTGTTCCCAAAGGATGATCGGTGATTCGGCGTCATCATCGCTGAATAGAATGAATGGAATATGAGGCTTCCCTTCTCACGGGGGAAGCCTCATTGCTTTGTCCGTGGAGTCTTACGGCACCTGCGCAAGGGCAACGTCACGCTTTCATGATGCACTATTGAATAGTGTGTTCCTATCGTTGCATGGTGACGCTAACGCATGGCGTCACGATACTGAAGCCTGCCATCTAACGGCGGGTACGGCTCGTTGCTGGAGTCGTGCACGCATACGCGCGTCGGCGTGCGTATGCCGTGATGTGACCTTTGTAGTGGAATTGAAGAATTGAGGCTTCTGCTGTTTTCGTGGGTTAGGTTCTTGGTTGTGGTAGGTGTATGTCGAGTCCGCCGCAGCGGAGCATGACGAGCGCGATGAGGCTGCTGACGTGGTGGAAGCCATAGGTCATGCGGATGGTGACCTTGATGCGGCTGTGGGGCTTCATCCGTGGAGCCAGCGTGATCATCATTTCGACGATCACGGCGCTGTGGCTGTTGCAAGGCATTCCCGTGGTCGCCGGTACAGGCGGATTCACGCACGTCGACGATGTGCATGATTCCGCGTATGGTATGCTCGCCGACGCGGCCGCTCCTGTGTTCGCGCAGCCGGTTTTGACGACTGGCATGCCTCGGCCGCGTTGATCACGGGATTCGTGGCCAAGGAGGTCGTGGTCGGTTCGATGTCGCAGTCCTATCACGCGGACGGAGCGGATGATACGGCTTCCCAACAGGCCGGAGAGGGGACGTTGGGACAGAAGCTGCGCCTCGTTCGACCAATCGTCATACGGTCATGGCAGGGCCGCAGCCATCGCCTTCCTGCTGTTCACGCTCGCCTACACGCCCTGCCTCGCGACGGTCGCGGAAATGCGACGGCAATTCGGCACGAAAATCGCGGCGCGTTCCGTTCCGCTGAGTCTGGCCGTGGCCTACGTCATCGCCGTAATCGCCTTCCAATCATTGCGATTGATATGGTGAACGGTAGAGGACGGTTCGACATTCCTGCACGTGGTTGGCGACTCACGTCACGTACGGTCGGCCCGCAGGACAATGGTCGGGGCGATATCGTTACACGTATCGTCGGCGATGTTGCGGCAGGATTGACGGTGCGGCAGATCGCCGCCGAACGACATCTGCCGGTCGATTTCGTCGACATGGCCATCGAACGCGCGCGAGAACGAGGATCGCTTGACGTGGTGGATATGCGGTTGCGGCACGCCTGCGGAGAGACGGTATGCCGACCCGACCCCGCTTCGTTGGTGTGCGTGGGATGTCCATTCAGGTTTTTCCCATCTTCGGACTCGTAAAATAGGAGAGGTTAACAAGACGAAGAACGATGGCATCCGTCGATTCGCAAGGGGTGGACGCATATGGATTATCAGTATCAGGCCGTTGAACAGCCTTCCAATCCCCGCAAAACCTGGCCGATTGTCCTTTCCGTGGTCGTGGCGCTCGCTGTGGCATGCGGCGCAGGAGTGTACGTCTACCACAACAAACGGCAGGAGGCGTTGGACACATGCCGGCAATCGCTTGCGGAATTCAGCTCGGCCCGTAAGGCCGTGCTCGACACATCCGAAAACGGTAGCGAGCTGCAGAAATTGATCCGTGGTGCGCTCGGCGTGAACGACATCATCGACGCGTTCGCGGACGCGGCCACCAGCGCAGAGAACACGGTCGATACGGAAGGCTGTAAGGCGGACGCCACCATCACGCAGCTCAATCTCATCGCCAAAACACTAGACAGCGCAACTGACTCCCTGAACGGCAGTCTGAAGACAATCGAAAAGAACCAGCAGTCGCAAAGCGGCGGCGATACCTCCGATGGCACGTCGAATTCAACGCAATCCAATGATGGGACGAGTCAGAACAAGTCAGACGACAATGCCGAATCGTTGGAAGACTCCAAACTTGCTTTGCAGGAATCGCTTGACAAGGCAAACGCGCTTATCGACAAACTCGGCAATGACGCGATCTCACCCTTATTGGACGCAAACTGTTGAGCGCGCTATCCAAAGCCGTTGATGCGGGCCAGCAGCTGATCGACAATAGCGGCGTCAAAGAATCCAAGTATTACAAGGCCGCCAAAACCACGCTTGATGAAGCCATCGAAATGGCCGACAACTGGGTGAATCAACAAGCAGCCAAAGCGCAGTAAAACATTTTCCAAAGTACCGCGTGGCATTCGAAATCTCGTTTGCGCTTACCGTGCCGTCAGTATGCGGATTCGCGCTGATTTTCGCCGCAATCATCTTCTCCGAAGTGCAACTCCCACATCGCAGCAAATCGTAATGCCGAATATGTGAACTTGACTGTTGATTCCACGCTGTATCTGCTTTATTCTTGAATGCTTGTGAAAGAGTTTTGTGAGAAGTGGTGGAAACGTATCGCCACCAAAGAGATGGTATTCATCGGCATTGTGACGCTGGCCGCGTCCATTATCGCCTCATGGCTGAAGCAATTCCCTGGATTCAGCCTGTTCGGTGCGCTGATTATCGCACTGCTGATCGGCATGGTGCTGCAGTTTCCGATTCGCAAATGGTATTCCAGCCGTTCACCGGAGCATAAGGCCGGTGTGAAAGACGCAGCAGGACTGATTTCCAACAAGCTGCTCCGCTTGGGTATTATTCTGCTTGGATTCAAGCTCAACCTGCAGGTGCTGTTCACGCAAGGCATCAAATGCTTGCCGATTGCCGCTGTTGTGGTGACGCTCACCATCGTCGTGTGCTACAACATCGCCCGTAAGCTCGGCGTTGACCCGCAACTGGCCATTCTGGTGGCTGGCGGTACCGGCATTTGTGGTGCCGCAGCCGTCATGGGACTTTCCGGATCCATCAAGGTTCCACCGGAACAGGAAGACGAGAAAGCCAACAATGAAGTGATGGCCGTGGCCATCATCGCCATCATGGGCACGATCTTCGCCCTCGTGGAAATCGCATTTGGACCGCTTACCGGACTGACTAACACCCAGCTGGGCATCACAGCCGGCGCATCCCTGCACGAAATCGCACACGCGGTGGCGGCTGGTGACGCGTTCGGCGCGGTCGACATCGCCACCATCATGAAGCTGTCGCGAGTGCTTATGCTCGTTTTCGCAGCCATCATCATCGCCATCTGGTGGGATAAGAACCATTCGCAGATGCCTTCGGACGGCAAGCGCAAGATCTCATTCCCGTGGTTCATGCTCGGCTTCATCGGAGCGTCGATCATCGGCACGTTCGTGCCGTTCATCGCCACCATCACCCCGCAGCTGGTCGATTTCGCCTACATCGTGCTTGGCATGGCCATGGCCGCATTGGCATCACCGTGAACTTCTCGGCACTCGCAAGAAGGGGCAGAAGGCGTTCCTTGCCAGCCTCATCACTTCGATCCTGCTCATGTGCTTCGCAGCGGGAGTGGCAGCGCTGTTCTTCTAAAAATCTTCTACATATCTTTTATATCTTCCAAATACCGTTGTGCCGTGCGCTGGGATAATCAGTGCACGGCACATTTTTTTTTATTTGTATTAAAAGTAATCTGGTATTAATCCGAAACTTTGCGACGATCCGCAATCAAGGTACGAACCAGCGAACAAATCGGCAGCAAATACAGAAAACAGCTCAACAACAGACTTTCCGTAGGAGCCCCAACCGAAGCAAGCGGCACCGCGCCGGCAATCGACCATGGAATCAATGGAGCCACCACAACGGCGGTATCCTCCAAATTAATAACCTTGCGCTGCTCGTCGTTTTCCAAATTGCCGCACAACTGATCAGTCAACATAATCGACAATGTCTGATTACAGCAACCGCGCTCGCAACCACAGACGTGACCAAAGTCGCACCAAACACGCTGATGTGCTTCGCCATCGAAGCGATAAGCCGATGCGTGCCATCCAACAACCCCGTTTCTTGGAAAATACCGGAATACGACGAGGAAATGCAGACGATCAGTATCACCTTGATCATCGAAACGATGCCGCCACCGTCAATCAACGACGCCACTTGGGCGTTCGAACAATGAAAACCGAACACCAAAGCACGGCCAATCTCCAGCCAATCCATATGCTGCACCAGCACGCAAACCGGCAATGCGGTGAGAATACTTGCGCCCATCGTAATGCGCACGTCCATTCGGGCGATCGCAAGCACCACAAGCACCAACGCGGGAATAACGGTAACCCAATGAAGATCGAACGCGCTTGAGAACAATCCCGTGATATCAATGGAACCTGCGGAAGGATGCGTGCACAAAGCCAACACAGCATAAATCGCACACGTGATGATGAACGGAACAATAGATGTTTTCAACATCAGTACGATATTGTCGAAAATATTCGTATGTGTGAGTGTTTTGACTAATTGCGCGCTGGTGGAAACAGGGGAGCAGCGGTCGCCGAAATAGACGCCCGACAGAATCGCACCGCCGAGGAATACGGGCGAAACCTGCATGGACGTGCCGAGCGTCATGGTGATGACGCCCATGGTGGCGGCCGTAGCGAACGATGATCCGGTCAGCAGCGACATGAGGCAGTTGAGCAGGAAGGCGAGCAGAATCACCACATGCGGGCGCACCAGGCTGGAAGTGTTCGCCACAATGAACGGCACGGTGCCGGCGGCGCGCCATAGCGTGGTCAGCAGGCCAATCAGCACGAACGTCACCACCACAATGCTTGCGGCACGCATGGTGGCGAACCCTTTGGAAAGCATGGTCGCGAATTTGTGACCGGTGATTTTGCCATGGATGAGGAACATGACCACGCCGGCCAGCAGTGCGGGAACGATGGATATGTTGGTTATGATGCAGGCAATCAAAGCCGCACAGAACAGCGCCATCGTAACAAGTTCCGCCATGATGTTCCTTTCTTTGATGATTATCGCGCGGTACGTCAACGCCTTCGACATTCTTTTGACGAATCGTAAGAACTCGGTAAGCGTAGCAGTCATTATGTAAACGCGATGAGTTCGAGCTAAGACGTGGACATGGTCTTGTGCTGGTGCGGTGGAATGGCTGGGGCGGTGGGAGTGTCGGTTTGGTTCAACCGGACTTGAGATTGATAGTCTGTAATCGGTTATGCTGAAGCGAGCGGAATCGAGGAGGATTATGACTGATTTCGATATTGCGAAAGTGCAGGAATTGGAACATCGTACAGATGATGCGTCGCTCCCGAGGTGTTCTTCACTCCCGTGATTACGCCAGAAAGTCTGGTTGCCGCATATCATGCGTTGGGAGCTAGGCCGGAAGGTAAGGTCGCCATCAAAATCCATTCCGGAGAATCCGAAAAATCCAATAATCTGAATCCCGCGCTGGTCAGGGATTTGGTACAGGAGATCGGCGGAACATTAGTGGAATGCGCAACGGCATACGACGCAATCGAGAGACTCCCGAAAAAAGCCTTGCCCGTGTTCAAAGAACGCGGATATGGCGATATCGCGCCGATTCAAATCATGGATATGGGCGGTGAGATCGAGATTCCGGTAGCCAAGCACCGCCATATCGCCTATGACATCGTCGGCAGGCATATCGACGACTATGATTCCATCTTCGTGCTTTCTCATTTCAAAGGGCATCCAATGGGCGGTTTCGGAGGCGCGTTGAAGAACGTGTCCATCGGCATCGCATCGTCGAACGGCAAACGTTGGATTCATTCCGCAGGCGTGGCTAAAGACAAGTGGGTCGAAGCTGAGCAGGATGACTTTCTCGAGTCGATGGCCGAAGCGGATGAGGCTGTGATCAGCCACATGAACGGCAAGATGATGTATCTGAACGTCATGAACCGCCTGTCCGTGGACTGCGACTGCTTCCCCACCCCATCCGAACCGGACATGCACGATATCGGCGTGTTGTCATCGCTTGACCCGGTGGCGCTCGATCAGGCATGCGTGGACCTTATCCACGTTGCCCCCGACGGAGCTTCCGTCACCGAACGCATCGCTTCCCGCCACGGCGAACACACGCTCGAATACGCCGAAGAACTCGGCATCGGCTCACGCTCGTACCGTCTGACCGTGCTCGACTGACAGTGTCCGTAATGACCACGAAACCGGCGGGAACAGGCGGTGTCGTAATCGCCCATATTGAAGCGCTGCTTGCCGAACGCGACCATGTGCTCGTTGCGATAGACGGGCCATGCGCATCCGGCAAAACCATGCTCGCCGCAACCGTCAACAAGCGTTTCGGCGGCAACGTGCTGCATATGGACGATTTTTTCTACGTCCCGAGCAGCGCACGCCGGAACGATTCGCGCAACCCGGCGGGAACGTGGACCGCGAACGGTTCGAAACGGAAGTATTGGCTCCGCTTTTCGCCGGAAAAACCGTGCAATACCGTCCATGGGATTGTCATTCGGGCGATTTCGCGGTCTCTCGTACCGTCGAACCGGCTCGGTTGACCATCGTGGAAGGCAGCTACAGCATGCATCCCGATCTGCGCGGGTACTACGATTGCATGATCTGTCTTGCGATTACGCCTGCTGGGCAACTGCGTCGGCTCGAGCAACGTAATCCGAGCATGCTGCGACGTTTCGTCGACGAGTGGATTCCGTTGGAAAACCGTTATTTCGAAGAGACCGGAACCGAATCGGCTGCCGACATGATCGTCGACACTGCATTGCCGGATAACGTATGACGACCATTGAAGAGAAGAAAACAAAAGGAGAATGAATATGTCTGATTCTGCAACTATGTCCGTGCGCGCTTTGCATCGTACCGACCTGCCGAAGCTGAGCCTGAGCACCAAAGCCGCGGCCACCGTGTTGGCCATTGTGGCCGCGGTCGCATTGCCGCAGCTGTTCCATGTTATCGGTGCCGTTTCCGGGCAGGGCACCATGCTTGGCGTAGCATTTCTGCCGATGCATCTGCCGATCATCTTTGTCGGCCTGATTGCCGGTCCTGCCGTCGGCGCATCGCCGGAGCCGCCGCGCCGCTCGCCAGCTTCCTGCTGTCCGGCATGCCGATGCTGGCGATGCTGCCGCTGATGATGGTGGAATTGTGCGCGTATGGTCTTGTGGCTGGTCTGCTGCGCGAAGTCAAGCTGCCGAGTCTTGCGAAGGTGGTCATCGCCCAGCTGGCCGGCCGTGTGGTGCTGACCGCGGCCACTGCGATCGCTGTGTTCGCGTTCGGCTCAAGCAAGGCGGTCGCCGCAACATGGACGAGCGACCTGGCCGCCGGTCTGCCGGGACTCGCCTTGCAGTGGGCGCTGATCCCGCTCGCCGCCTACTGGACCGAGTCGCTGATTGCCAAGCGCAATCACTGAACAACGATAGTTCAAACGCGGCAGTCAGCCACGTTCTGAACAAAACCGATATTTTCGGGAGCCAAGCCATTACGCTTGCTCCCGTTGTCATATCAGTCGGGAAATCGGGAGAAACGGTCATGATCGCGGGAGTGTCCATCACCACATTGCTGCTGGTGCTCGCAGCCGGCATCGGGGCGGGATTCGTTGGATACGCGGTCGGCGCATCCTCGCTGATATCCTATCCGGCGTTGCTGGCGTTCGGCATTCCGCCTGTGCTGTCCAACACCACGAACACGGTGGGCGTGTGCGGTACGGGCATCGGCGGACTGCTTTCCGCCCGCAGGGAGCTTAGAGGCCAAGGCGTGCGCGTGGCCGTCTACGCCTGCATCGGATTGGTCGGTGGCATCATCGGCGGGCTGTTGCTGCTGGAACTGCCGGCAGAAGTGTTCGAATGCGCGGTGCCGCCGCTGATCCTGTTCAGTGCGTTAATCATCGCTATCAATCCTCGGAAAAAGCTGCTGCGCGAGATGCCGTCGCGCAAGCGCTTCCTCAATCGCAGCAAGGCGAAAGGGCTGCACAGATCGCCAACAAAACCGATGATGGCAAACTGCATGACCCATGGTGGTTGTGGCTTGGCGTAAGTTTTGTCGGCATTTATTCCGGATATTTCGGTGCCGCAGCAGGCACGCTTGCCTTGGCGATTCTCGACTTGGGTAAGATCGGTCCGTTCCATCAGATTAATGCGTTGAAAACGGTGGTCGGTTTCGGTGCGAATATTTCCGCTGCGATCATGTTCATTATTCGTGGATCCGTGTATTGGCCGTTCGCCATCATGATGTGCATCGGATGTATCATCGGCAGTGCCATCGCACCTCCCGTAACCCGGCATATTCCCGAAAACATCATGCGTGCCGCCGCCGTGCTCACCGGCATCATCCTAGCCGTCAAACTCGGCTGGAGCACCTACCTGTGACATGCGCTGTACATTGATTCGCAATGTGAAGTCCTGCTGGAAGAACCGATTTCTCCAGCGGACTTCTTTTTCTAGCTACCTTGCGATTGAAGGACCTGCGAGCCGTCCATCGGCATCTCGCAAAACAGCATCGTGTCAGATAAGCGTTGACAGTGCTCGCATTACAATATCCACATCCTTGTTTTCCAATTCGCGAATGACATGCAGATAGGTTTCCTGTGTTGTGGTCATGCTGGCGTGGCCGAGGCGGCGCGACACGCTGGCGATTGATACGCCGGCGAACAGCAGTAGTGATGCGTGCGTATGCCGCAATCCGTGGATGGAAATGACCGGCGCATCCACGTTCTTGCAGTGTCTGGCGAGTACGCCGTTGGCTGTGGAGTTATAGATTTTGCCGTGCACGAATATGGGCTTGTCATGCGGAAGATTCTTGAGTAATCCGGAAAGCTGCATGATGAGCTGCCAGTCAAGCTGCACTTTGCGTACGGAAGATTCGTTTTTCGTGGGTACAAAACCGCCGCCGTTTTTGTAATCCCAGGTTTTGCTGACGGAAAGCGTTTGGTGGGTGAAATCGAAGTCGTCGGGCGTGAGTCCAAGCGCTTCGGAGAATCGGAGTCCGGTTTTCGCGATGAGGAGGATGAGCAATCCCAACTTGCCTCAGCGCCAAGATCAAGATCGGCGAGCATAGCGTGCAGCTCGAATTGGTTGAGATACTTCATTTTTTTGATGCGTGGCTGCTTGCCTTTGATGATGACTTTGCGTGTCGGATCACGGGGAATGAGTCCTTCATCAACGGCGTCGAGAATGGCGCCTTTGATCTGGTGATGAAAATCCATGGTGGTCTGGCGCTCATGATGCTGCGCGTAACCGTTGATGAGCTGCTGATAGGCGGTGCGATCCATATCGGCAAGTCTTAGTTCAGGGATGAGTTTGCCGAGCCAAGATTGTGTGAGTCGATATTTACTCATGGTCACGTCTCTGATGGCACCTTCCTTATACGTTTTTACCCACTGGGCGTAGTAGTCGCAGAATAGTGATTCCGCGGTGATGTTTTCCTGCATAGTGTGCACCTTTCTAAAAAAGATACGGATAAGGTGCAGCCATCATACTTACGCTGATGAAGGGTGATGAGGTTGTCGAGTTTGGCAAAGAATTGACCGATTTCTTCTTGCTCTCTACCGCCTGGGACAGTGACTTCTGCACTCAGTAAGTCCTTATTGTAAAGTCGCTTAATCGTGCTGCCCTCTAAGCCCCATTCAATTCGCGAGTACAAAGGCTTGAGAAACGCATCGTTCAATCTATGATCATGTTCGAGCCAAACAATGTTTGAGTCTTGAAAATATGCCTTTTCACCTTGGTATTCAACAACCCGTCCAATACTACCTGCAGCCGATATCAATAACGTACCCGGGGTTGGATACGGATAAATACGTTGAAGTCTTCAAACAGCTCGTTGGAGATGAAGGCATCTGGATTCGCACCAAAAGTTCCAATCTTAAAGAACGGAACATCACCCTGCTCCGAGGTTTGTTCTTTGTAGATGCGCTTACACATGGCAACAGAACCAAATTCACCCAGCTTACGCTGTTCCCAAGCGGGGACAATGAGAACCCGAAAAACAGCCGTATTACCGTCAATCTATACGGCTGAGCTTCCTTCTTGTGAGCATTAGAGCGTATCCGAGCAGGTTCCGACCGCGCCATTGCCTCGGATCGAACCTAGCTAGGTCATGCATCGACAGGCCGATGCCCCAGATGCGGTCTTTGACGGCGCATTCCGCCAGCAGCGCGGTGCCGGTTACCTCAAGCCGTGCCCCGAGTTCGGCGTTCTGGCTGAATTTGGCAAGTAATCC
>ENA-OQAS01001665-OQAS01001665.1-human-gut-metagenome-genome-assembly--contig:-NODE-1665-length-10145-cov-7.620982_pt1 | contig 10145 bp, 17 predicted proteins | sample MGYA00242733_ERZ504523 | MGnify/ENA primary metagenome ERZ504523 (study PRJEB26092, sample SAMD00036239) | human gut metagenome | host: Homo sapiens | study: EMG produced TPA metagenomics assembly of...
GCTTCGAGGCGCAGATGATTCAACACATGATTGACCACTGTCTAGGAAAGTTGGTCTAAGGGGACCAAAGCACCGCACCTTTGCCGCTCAATCGTCGCTCGCGTACCTTAAGTAGCTTCGCTCCTCTTTCGTGGCAATCTGCGGCACTTGACCCCTTAGACGACCTGCGGGGTTGAATTGGTTGAGTTTATCTTGCTTGTGTAAGTCCGGGCGTGACATTGTTGTCATGTCCGGGCTTTTGTGTTTAGCGCCTCTTTGATTGGTGACAATAAGCTTAGAAAGAACGTAAAGCTAGGAGGCGCTATGTGCACGAGCATTCGATTTACCGATAATTCTGGCCACATGTATCTGGGCCGCAACCTCGACTGGAGCTTTGACTACGGCCAACAGGTTCGCGTGATGCCGCGCGGGTTTCACATCCCGTATTCGTTTATCGACGACGCGACGGCGACACACGCGGTGATCGGTATGTGCATCGATTACAAGAACTATCCCATGTTCTTCGACTGCGGCAACGATGCGGGCCTCGCCGTGGCGGGTCTCAATTTCCCGGGTTATGCCGAGTATGCCGAGGACCCTGTCGACGGCAAGACCAATATCGCAGCCTATGAGTTTCCCCTGTGGGTGGCAGCGACGTTCTCGACGGTCGATGAGGTCGAGGCCGCGCTGCGCGACACGGTGATTGTCGCCAAATCTGCCGGAGAGGGGCTGGGCGTGTCGCTGCTCCATTGGATTATCGGCGACAGCAGCGTAGCATCGTGGTCGAGATGATGGCTGATGGCCTGCATGTATACGACGATCCGGTCGACACCCTTGCCAATCAGCCCACCTTCCCGTGGCACATGGAAAACCTGCGCACCTATATCACGGCCACAAGCGATTTTCCGCAGACGGCGACATGGCGTGGCGCCGAGCTCAAGCCCTATGGTGCGGGTGCCGGCATGCGCGGTATTCCGGGTGACTGCTATTCGCCGAGCCGTTTTGTAAAGGCGGCGTACCTCAATGCCAATTACCCGCAAAAGGAGAGCGAGACCGAAAACGTCGTCCGCATGTTCCGCTCGCTCGAGGGCGTGGTGATGATCGAGGGGGCGTCCAGGATGGGCGATGGCAAGTTCGAGAAGACTATCTACACCGGATGCTTTAGCGCGCGCACGGGCAATTATTACTACGCGATGTATGGGGATCCGTCGATTCGCTACGTGAGCCTGATGGATGCCGAGGGCGCGAGCCCCGATAGGCTCGTGGTTCCCGAGCCGCGTCGTTCGTAGCCGCTAGCTTTACTGCAATGCAAGGCGCCCTGCGTCTCCCGTGAGATGCAGGGCCGCTGTCGTTGATTTGTGACGTCGCTAGAAGTTGGCGTCGTTGAGCTGGGTGCTCTCGAGTCCGTCGAGTTGCTGTTGCTCGGGCGTATCGGCGACGCTCTCGAGCAGCTCGGTGGGATCGACGTTCATACTCTTGCCGGCCTCGTTGCCGTTGACCAAGTCGTCCGAGAAGATATCGACTTCCATTTCCTCGGCCTCTTCGATCTGAACCTCGAGCGGCACCTGGGTGCGCACGAGCTTAACGGCCGGGCGCATGCGGGCAAACAGTGGCACGTACTCGATGATGATGGCCGAGTTCTCGAGACCATACCAACGTGCCGGGCTTCCGCAGGCGCGGCGGACGGCGTACTTGATGGCCATGACGCGATGGTCGTTGCGGTTGATGTCCGTTTCGGGGGCGAGCATCTTGCGCAGCATGCAAAAACGGAAGTCGCCCACGTTGCCGCGCGTCTCGTAGATGGAGTAGGTGTGGTGCTGCGGCGGCAGCTCGCCCGATGCCATCAAGTCGCCAACAATCTGGCGCAGGTAGCATTGATGCGCTGGTTGACCTTAAAGCCCAGGTCCAAGCGCACGCGGAACAAAAAGTCCGTGCCAAAGGTCTCGACGGAATACTCGTGCGTATAGGGCTCGTCGGTAACGTGCACGTTGATGAACCAGTATGCCTTGGCGCGCTTGGGATGCTTATCCAAGATGGAATAGAGCACGTCGCGGTCGAGCGTGAGCGGGTCGGGACTGTTGGTAAGGAACACCAGATTGTCGGCGAGCACGGGGTAGGTCTCGTCGTTGCGCAGGCGGTCGAGCTGGTCAATGTACTTGGAGACGGGCAGCAGGATCGTCTGCGTGCGCTCGATGGCGGTGCCGCGGCGCCACACGTACATAAGGCCAAACAGCAGCGAGGCCAAGAAGATCATGACGTAGCCGCCGTCAAAGAACATGGTGAGGCACGAGGCGAAGAAGCACAGCTCAATGGCGCCAAAAAGTAGGGCAAAGACGCAGGCGCCCAGCTTGCGCTTGAGAATGCCGGCGATATAGCTCGTCAGCAGCGTGGTGGTCATGAGCATGGTCACGGTAATGGCGAGGCCGTAGGCGCTCTCCATGCGCTCGGAGTTTTGGAACAGCAGCACGATGAAGATACAGCCGACCCACATGATGTTGTTGACGAGCGGAATATAGAGTTGGCCCTTGGTGTCGCTGGGGTAGTGGATGCGCAGATGCGGCATAAGGTTGAGGCGCGTTGCCTCCGAAACCAACGAGAACGAGCCGGTGATGAGCGCCTGCGAGGCGATGATGGCCGCCACGGCCGAAAGCACGATGGCAAAGGGGCGCAGGGGCTCGGGGAGCATCATATAGAACGGGTTGACGATATCCATCGCGAGCATCTGGGGATTGGAATTGTTGGCGAGCAGCCAAGCGCCCTGACCCAGATAGTTAAGGATGAGGCTGCCTTTACGAACGGCCAGGATGCGTAAATGTTAGCCTTGCCCACGTGACCCATGTCCGAATAGAGCGCCTCGGCGCCGGTCGTCGACAGGAAGACGAAGCCGAGCACCATGATGCCCGAGTGGTTGATGGGCGAGAACAGGAACATGATGCCGCGGATGGGGTTGAGCGCGCGTAGGATGGACAGGTTGCCGAGCATGTTGAACAGGCCGCGCCAGCCAAGAACAGGAACCACAGCGTCATGAGCGGGCCGAACAGCTTGCCGATCGACGAGGTGCCGGCGCGCTGCATGGCAAACAGGCCGCAGATAATGATGATGGTGATGATGATGACGTTGGTCTGGCCGTCACCCAAAAGCGCATGGCCCCACTCGATAGTGCGCAAGCCCTCGATGGCCGTGGTAACCGTGACGGCGGGGGTGAGGATGCCGTCGGCGAGCAGCGCCGCGCCGCCGATCATGGCGGGAAGGATCAGCCACGGCGCCACTTTGCGCACCAAGCTAAACAGGGCGAAGATGCCGCCCTCGTTGTGGTTATCAGCTTCATGGCGATAACCACGTACTTGACCGTGGTCACGAGCGTCATGGTCCAGATGACGAGCGAAAGCGCTCCTAAGATCATGTCCTCGCTGACGGTACCGATGCCGCCGTTGTTGGCGACGATTGATTTCATGGTGTACATGGGGCTCGTGCCGATGTCGCCGTAGACGACGCCGAGCGTAACGAGCAGCATGCCAGCGGAGAGGGGAATGGCTCCATGCCCGCCTTGACCACGCTGATCTTGGGGGCTTGCCTCCAGTTTGTTATGTGCCACGTGGACTCCCTTGGACATCCGGTTATCCGTCTAGGACAGATAACCTTTATGCCGTCTTTATACATACAAGAGCAGTTTGGCACATCAGGTTATTTTAGACAATAATCCCCAGCTGAGGATTATTTATGTACGCAGGTAGCATTTCAAAGCAGGGGCTTTAAGCACGTGCTGCCTGGGCGATGCCAGCCTTGGCGTTTGCGCGTTTGCCGGCGAGTTCGCAAAAGATCGCGCCGCCGATGATAAGCACGGCGCCCATCAGACGGACCGGTGTTATGGCTTCGCCCAAAAGGACGGCCGAGAACACGACCGCCGAAAGCGGCTCGAGGTAGCCGACGACGGCGACGGTCTGGACGGGCAGTTTGGCGACGGCGCTAAAGTAGAGCAGGCAGCCGATGCCGGTGTTGACGACGCCGAGCATGACGACGGCGCGCCAATCAATACTGGCGGCGACGCCGGCGGACAGGAATGAGGGGGCGCCTGCGTGAGGAGCGTAAGGACCAGCGCGGTCAAAAAGGCGGCGCTCACCTGGAGCGCGGAGTTCTCGAGGCCCTCGATGTGCGGCGCACCCTTGCTGGCGATGACCATCAATGCATAGCAGAAGGCCGAGGCGATGCCGCAAGCGATACCCGCAATGGGCATATTGCCGCCTAGACCTTGTGCCGCAATGAGAAAAGCACCGCAGGCGACGGCGATAAAGCCGGCGATTTTGCTGCCGGTCAGCTTTTCGCCAAAGATGAGCGGGGAGAGCGCCATGACGATGATGGGCCGCAGTAGTACAGCAGCGAGGATACGCCGACGCCAATCGTCTGGTAGGCGCGGAACAGAAAAATCCAGCTGGCGCCCAGCGCGGCTCCCGAGAGGAGGAGGGCTGCGGCTTCGCGGGGGCGGGATGGCGCCTGCAGCTTATGGCGTTGGGTGACGGCGAGGATGGTGACAAGCGAGAGTGCGCCCAAAAACGTGCGCAGTAGCACGATATCGGAGCTCGGCAGCGCGATGGCAGCGGCGATGATGCCGTTGGAGCCAAACAATAGCAATGCTGCTAAGTACGCAAACAGTCCGTTGTTCATGCGCTGAAATCCCCTCTATATCCGAGCATGTTCACTATGGGTGAACTGGCTATAGAAGAAAAGCGAATATAATTCATAGATAGCATGACAAAAGCTCATGCATATGTGGAGGGGTGCCGTGGAAACGAATGTTCAAAAGATGCAGGTCCTACTCGAGACCGTGCGCGCCGGCAGTTTTACGCGCGCCGCCGAGCGGCTGAGCTATTCGCAGTCGGGCGTGAGCCGTATGGTGGCCGATCTTGAGCCGACTGGGGCTTTAAAGTGCTTGATAGAAGCCGCGAGGGCGTAGTGCTTTCTGCCGACGGGCGGCAAGTTATGCCGGCTGTTGAGGCGTTATGCGAGGAATTCACTCGCTTGCAGCGACGGGTGGATGAGATGCGTGGCTCATGCGCGGCAAAATCTGCATCGGTACATTTTCGAGCGTGGCGACCCACGTGCTGCCGCCGGTGATTGCGCGCTTTCGCGCCGATCACCCGGACATCGATTACGAGCTGCTGATGGGTGATTACTCCGAGATTGAGCAATGGGTGGCGGAAGGTCGCTGCGACCTGGGCTTTATTCCGCGCGAACCACGCGGCGCCGGCATGGCGTCGCGGCCGTTGGTGCGAGACGAGTTAATGGCGGTAGTGCCAACAGGCTCTTTGCTTGCCGCGGCGGAGGTCGTCTCTCTTGCCGATTTGGCCAACGAGCAGTTTATTCTGCTGGAACGCGGCACAGATGATGAGATTACGCCGCTGTTTCGCCGCGCGGGCCTGGCGGTACGCTCTAAGCTGTCGACCTGGGATGATTATGCGATTATGGCCATGGTCGAGGACGGTCTGGGCGTGAGCATTCTTCCGGCGCTCATCTTGCGCCGCTGCCAGTTCGATGTTGCCGTGCGCCCGCTCGAGGGACATCCTCATCGGCAGATCAACGCCATATACCGCACCGCTGACGTTTCGCTTGCGGCGGCTCGTTTCCTTGAATATCTCTAAAAGCGCGTACCTGTTGTCTACTTTGGGACAATTCTCGGGGTTCGGTACATTTTCTTATGAAATTGAACTTTCGGATAATGCGCCGCGCTATACTGCTGCCTAAATTGAACTCAGGTTCAATTTGTGTTCTATAAATTGAACTTTGCAAGCAAGGAGGTTCTAATGGCCCAAGAGACGTTTAGCGATCGCCTGCGACAGACCATGTCCGATCGCGACGTTCGCCAGTCGGATGTAATCCGCGCATCGGAGATGCTCGGCAAAAAACTCGGCAAGAGTCAGATGAGCCAATATGTGAGCGGCAAGACGATCCCGCGGCGCGATGTGGCAGAGCTGCTCGCCCGTATTTTGGAGGTCGATGTTTCCTGGCTGCTCGCCAGTGACGCCGATCAAGTCGAGACGTCCTCGTCCCATAACGTTGCCAAATCCGAACCTAGTCTCTCAGCTCAAATTCCAAGGAGCACCACCATGCGTACTTTTTCTAAATCCACCAAGCTCGATAACGTCCTGTATGACGTGCGCGGTCCCGTCGTCGACGAGGCTGCCCGTATGGAGGACGAGGGCGAGCGCATCCTCAAGCTCAATATCGGCAACCCGGCGCCCTTCGGTTTTCGCACGCCCGACGAGGTTATCAAGGACATGCGCCAGCAGCTGCCCGACTGCGAAGGCTATTCCAATTCGCGCGGCCTGTTCTCTGCGCGCAAGGCGATCATGCAGTATTCGCAGATCAAGGGCCTGCCCAATGTTCAGATGGAGCATATCTACACGGGCAACGGCGTGTCCGAACTCATTCAGCTTTCGATGAACGCTCTGCTCGACAATGGCGACGAGATTTTGATCCCCAGCCCCGACTATCCGCTCTGGACGGCGTGCGCAACCCTCGCCGGCGGTCATCCCGTGCACTATCTATGCGATGAGCAGGCGGATTGGTATCCCGACCTGGAGGATATGGAGTCCAAGATCACGAGCGCGACCAAGGCCCTCGTCATCATCAACCCAACAACCCCACGGGCTCGGTCTACCCGCGCGAGGTGCTCGAGGGCATCGTCGAGGTTGCGCGCAGGCATCAGCTGATGATCTTTGCCGATGAGATCTACGACCGTCTGTGCATGGACGGCTACGAGCACGTCTCGATTGCCTCGCTCGCTCCCGATCTGCCCTGCGTTACCTTTAGCGGCCTTTCCAAGTCGCACATGATCGCGGGCTATCGTATTGGCTGGATGGTGCTTTCGGGCAACCAGCGCTGCATGAGCGACTTCATTATGGGTATCAACATGCTCTCTAACATGCGCCTGTGCTCCAACGTGCCGGCCCAGTCGATCGTCCAGACGGCGCTCGGTGGCCATCAGTCGGTCAACGACTACATCCGTCCCGGCGGTCGTGTCTACGAGCAGCGCAACTTTGTGTATGAGGCACTCAACAAGATCGATGGCATCTCGGTGGTCAAGCCGCGCGCGGCGTTCTATATCTTCCCCAAGATGGATGTTAAGAAGTTCAACATCACCGATGACGAGCAGTTTGCCCTCGACCTGCTGCACGAGAAGAAGATTCTGATCACGCGCGGCGGCGGCTTTAACTGGGCCGAGCCCGATCACTTCCGCATCGTGTACCTGCCGCGCATGGAAGTGCTCAAAGAGTCGCTCGAAGACCTCGCCGACTTCTTCGATCATTACCGTCAAAGCTAAGGGATAGAGGCTCTATACAATCGAAAGCTCCCTGCAGTTGCTTGGCTGCAGGGAGCTTTCTTGAATCGGTGGAACTAAATAACGATTCCGTTGCAGTGGTCGATTTCGTGCTGGATGATCTCGGCGGTGTAGCCCGAGAAGTTTTTGATGCGGCGGACAAAGTTCTCGTCCAAATACTCAACCTTAATGCGGCGATAGCGGGTGCAGGGACGCTCGCCGATTAGCGAGAGGCATCCTTCGCTTGTCTGATAGGCATTGACCTGCTCAAGAATTTGAGGATTGTACATCAGGAGCGTCCTGTTGCCGTCCTTTACGCAGATGATGCGTTTGCGCACGCCGATCATGTTGGCGGCGAGGCCCACGCACTCGCGCTCATGCTCGTGGAGTGTATCTAGGAGATCCTGCCCGGTCGCGGCATCGTCGGGTCCCGCGTCTCGGAAGGCAGACGCAAAAAGAACTCGGATTTCATGATGGGCTTAATCATGGCGGGCTCCTCATGTCTTATGCTTTCGTGGACTTTTAATAATAGCGCGGAAGGAAAGCTACGCGTCCGCGTTACAATCTTTCGACGTTGGACCATGTTGCCAGACTCGTCGTGTACGGCGTCTGGCGTAAGTCTAGGGCTCATTTTTCGCCCTGGACTGTTCCTCTGGGGCGATGCGACTGTCGTTCCAAGAGGAAGGAAATGCATGGGGAGCAAATCTCAGCAACAAGTTAGAGTAACGCCATCGGGCACTGCGGCGCTTCTCGTCGTAATGTATATTGCAGCCTTTGTCGCCGCGTTTAACGAGAACATCATTAACGTGGCGTTGCACGACATTATGGCGGCCTTTTCGGTGAGTGCCACCACGGCGCAGTGGCTCGTTTCGGGCTACATGATCGTGACGTCGATCTTTACGGCCATCATGGCCTTCCTGTCCGGCCGTTTCTCGACGCGCAAGCTGCTGTTTTTCGCATGCGGATGCATGGTCGCCGGCGAAGTCCTGTGCCTGGTCGCTTCGTCGTTTAGCGTTTTGCTGCCAAGTCGTATTTTGCAGGCTGCGGGATCGGGCATCTTGTTCCCGCTCATGATGAACGTGGTGCTGTCATGCGCTCCGCGCGAGAAGCTCGGCCTGTATCTGAGCCTGGGCGGTGCCTGCATTACGCTGGGGCCGGCGTTTGGACCCGTGATCAGCGGTCTTATGTGTACGTTGTTTGGCTGGAGGGCGGTGTTCGTAGTGCCGCTGGTGGGCGGCATTGTGGTCGCTGTGGCGGGCGCAAAGCTTGTTCAGAATGTTGGAGAGCGCTCGAACACTACGCTTGATATTCTGTCGGTTGTTTTGCTCGCGGCCGGCATTACGGCATTTGTGTATTCCGTAGGCGAGTTCTCGACCAATCTGATTGCCAGTATCGTGGCGCTCTTCACCGCCATTGTGCTGCTCGGCCTGTTTGCCGCCCGTCAGCTCAAGCTCGAACATCCGGTGCTTAACGTGCGTCCCATGGCGAGCGTTCGCTTTTGGCCTGCGTGCCTGCTTGTGGTGGTGTCGATGATGACGACGTTCTCGATGAGCGTTTTGTTGCCGCTCTATTTTGAGGGCGCATACAGAATGACCGCACTTGTTGCGGGCTTGCTCATTTTGCCGGCGATTGCCTGCAACGCCGTGACCTCGATTGTGGGCGGACGCGTGATGGACGCCGTGGCGCATGGCCGCTGCTGCCGGTCGGCTTTGCCTGATTGCCGTGGGGCAGACTGCCATCTCGATGACGGCGGCAAGCATGAACATCGGCGTCGTCGTGGCGCTGACCGTTGTGGTGTATGCCGGAGTCGGTTTGGTGCTGAGCCCCTCGCAAACGGCCGGCTTGGAGACGCTGCCTGCCGCTGAGCATCCTCACGGAACGGCATTGCTCAACACGTGGAACATGATTGCCGCATCGTTTGGCCCGTCGCTGTTTATCGGCCTGCTCTCGAGTTCTGCGGCGACTGCCGGTGTCGCTGGCGCTGCGACGGACGTTGCCCAGGCGATTGGATTTGCAGCTGCCGTGCGTGTGGCGGCTGTAATTGCCGTGGTTGGGTTCGCGACGTCGCTGGTGTACGCTCGTCGCGAGTCGCACATGTCGCATTAATGTGTGCACATAGATTCTGCAGCTAGATTGGATGGCGACACCATAAACTAATGGACGTTTTTGCCGAGAGGCATGAATGTTTAAAGCGCAAAGAGTGCGCGACGGGCCCCGCGAATGGGGCGATGATGCCCGAGAGGGCCAAGAAGGAGTCTCATGTCTGAGAACGAGGAGATCATGAACGAGACCGAGAACGAGACCATGGCTGCCGAGGTCGAGGCAGTCGAGACCGTGGAGACCGAAGCTGCCGAGGTTGAGGCTGCTGACGAGGTTTCCGCCGAGGAGGAGGCCGAGGTTGTCGAGGCCGCCGTTGATTACGATGACGAAGAGCTGATGGACAAGATGCAGAAGGCCGCCCGCCTGCTGCGTAGCCGTCGCTTTGCTATTTCCAAGGAGGAGGAGGCCAAGGCCGAGCGCATGGCGAACATCGAGCGCGCCATCAAGCTTCTTGACCTCAAGCCCAAGATGGAGCAGAAGGAAATGTCCGACCTGCTGGGTATGCGCCTTCGTGAGCTCGATGGCCTGATGGCCGAGGCCGAGGCTGCGATCTGGTCGGCCGCATCGACGACGCGAGGGCGATATGCGCAAGATCGTCGTCTTCGCTGCCGAGGATGCCGCTGAGGGCCTGGTCGAGCTTGCCAACAAGAAGGAGAAGCTCCTGCCCGAGCTTTCTTACGAGGAGGCTACCGACTGATGGCCGCTCTCGATAAGGTTATCGCTCCGCTCGTCGCCATGGGCCTGGACGAGG
>ENA-OQAS01001666-OQAS01001666.1-human-gut-metagenome-genome-assembly--contig:-NODE-1666-length-10133-cov-4.629422_pt1 | contig 10133 bp, 10 predicted proteins | sample MGYA00242733_ERZ504523 | MGnify/ENA primary metagenome ERZ504523 (study PRJEB26092, sample SAMD00036239) | human gut metagenome | host: Homo sapiens | study: EMG produced TPA metagenomics assembly of...
CGCACAAAGCCCGCATCCTGTACATCTGTCTTCCTCTATCTGAACAATTTTTCGAATCATCACTGAATCTCCTTTTTTCTCTTTGTTTCTCAATACCTGTTTGTTTCTCAACCATGATATCATACTTATCCCTGTTTTGACAGTTGTTTTTTTTAGTAGTTTTTTCCTACAATACCAACTCTTCGTCCAAAGCCAGCGAATAAATAATCTTCTCTTTCACCTTTTTTCCTGTCGTCCGCTCCAGTGCCTGCTGGTAGTAGCGAGCTGTTTTTCATACCGCTTTTTCAGCTCCCCGACTTCTTTCACACGGTCCGTTTTGTAGTCCACAAGAACAATCTCATCCCCCTCCGGGAACCATGCGTCAATGATTCCCTGCACGAGAATGGTTTCGTCTTCCGGATAGGACGGATCTGCCTCACTTGCCGGAACGGACATCACAAACGGCTGCTCCCGTTTCAGGGTTTCATTCAAAAAGGCATTCCGCATCCGCATTCCAACCGGACTTTTTGCGAAAGCGAGGATCGATTTGAAATAAATGCATTCCGCTGCTTCTTTCGTCATCTTTCCTTCTGCAATCAATTCCTCCGTCTGTGCCATCAGCTCTGTGATGCTGTACGCTCTGCGGTAATCGAGACATTCCAGCAGGCGGTGGTACGCCGTTCCGCGGTCAGAGCCCGTCAGAGCCGCAACATGATCCTTTTTCAGAAAGCCCGGCACAATTGGTACGAGTTCTTCCTGCGCAAACAGCTCTTTTCCGATCTCGGATTCCTCCATCCCGGCCTTCTTCAGCTGTGAAACGGTAACCTTTACCGGAATCTGTTTTTCCTTCTCATACGGATACTGGTAGGCAAACCGCTCCTCCACAAGTTCCTTCAGCGCTGCTTCTCTCGGCGGCTGCTTCGGAATTTCCATGATTTTCTGCTCATTCACCGCGCGCTCCATCTGATGCAGCACCTCTCCCTCAACAAGTCCTGCCGGTGATACAAGGCGGATCGTTACCGGAATTTTCTCTGCATACAGCGGATTGTCCACATTTCCTGCCAGACCGAATTGTTCATACAGCCCGTCGAAACACCGGTTTCTCGAAAATGCCGGCAAAATCCAGTCGAGATACCCGGATGCACTGCTCAATGTCTGATACGACAGCAGCTCCTCCTGCCGCCCCGCATGTGCCGCGCACTGCTTCACGCGGCTCTCCAGCTTCGACGCCATGCCCGTCATAATCAGCTTCTCCTTCGGGCGCGTCATGGCAACGTAAAGCACCCGCAGCTCCTCCGCCAGATTTTCCAGCTTCATGCTCTGCCGGATGATCTGCCGCGGCAGTGTCGCCTGACGGACGCGGTGCTCCGGATCGATCGCATCCGCGCCGATACCATGCGGGAATGGAGTACAAGCGCCGCACGGCTGTCCATCTGGTTAAACGATTTGCCCATGCCCGAGAGGAACACAACCGGGAATTCCAGTCCTTTACTCTTGTGAATACTCATGATACGCACCGTGTCTGCGCTCTCCCCGTAAATATTCACCTCGCCGAAATCGACTTCATACTTCTGAAGCTGCTCGATATAACGGATAAAGTTGAACAGTCCACGGTAACTCGTCGCCTCAAATTCCACCGCCTTTTCCACCAGCATCTCCAGATTTGCCCGCCGCTGCACACCACCCGGCATTGCAGATGCATAGCGCCGTAGCCCGTCTCCTCGAGAATCTGTGTGATCAGCTCATGGATCGGCGTATACGCACGCGGCTTCGCAGCATTTCCAGCTGCTCCAGAAAACTTCCAAGCTTCTTCCGAAGCGCCTCATCTTCCCCTTCTGCCGCATATTTTCCACACGCCTCATAAATTTTTACGTCTTTATCCACACAACGCACCGCAGCAAGCTCTGCATCAGTGCATCCGCAGATCGGCGAGCGTAAGATTGCCGTAAATGGAATCTCCTGGCATGGATTGTCACACAGATGCAGGTAATTCAGCACCGTCACGATTTCCTGCGTGGAAAAGTATCCCGTTTTTGATGTGCTGTACGCCGGAATTCCCGCCGCCTGCAGTACGCGCGAAAACGTCTCCGCCCATCCGCTGACCGCACGAAGCAGAATTACGATATCGCGGTACTGAATTTTCCGGTATTCCCCGGTCTCTTTGCCCACGACTTCCTCATTTCCGACCATCTCGCGGATGCGCGCGGCAACGGCAGCCGCCTCCGTTTCCATCTTTGTCTCACGCGACTTATCATCTTCCAGCTCGGGCGCCTTGTCATCCAGCAGAAGAAGTTCTGTTTCATATGCCGCATGCCACGTTTCCGTCTTTTCCTCTTCCATTTCCGGCAATGCAGGAAACGCTGCTCCCGCATGGAGCTCGCCGCCTCATCGTACGCGATGCCGCCGAGTTCCGGACTCATCAGCTTGCGGAATACATAATTCGCCGTCGCAAGCACCTCCGGCCGGCTTCGGAAGTTTTTGTCGAGATCGATTCTCTGCTGGCTTTCCCCGTCCTTCGCATACGTATGATATTTTTCCAGAAACAGCTCCGGCCGCGCCAGGCGGAATCCGTAGATGCTCTGCTTGATATCGCCAACCATAAACCGGTTCCATCTGCCTTCCTCCTCGCCGGACACTGCAGAGAGCAGTGCCTCCTGGATAAAGTTGCTGTCCTGATACTCATCGATCATGATTTCGCGGAACTGTTCCGAAAGCTCCCGCGCCGCATCGGTCCGCACCAGACGGCCGTCCTCCTGCTGCACAAGAATTTCGAGCGCAAAGTGTTCCAGATCGGCATAATCAAGAATATTTTTGCTCCGTTTTTTCTCTGCAAACGCTTTCGCAAACTGCTCCGTCAGATCGATCAGCACTCCGATCGGCTCCCGGCAGTCCGCAATCTCCTCCGCAATCTCGGCGCTGTCCTTCTCGAAAAACTGCTCTTTTAATTTCTGCAGTTCTTTTTTGCATACATCGCGCTCTGCCTTCACCTGATCTTTCAGCGCCTCGCTCACATCGTCTGCCTTTTTCCGCGAAAGCGCCTTGAACTTCATTCCGGCCATCGCGCGCACCAGCTCATCAAACGATTCTGTTTCCAGCAGTTCTTCTAACATCTGCTGGTCGGACGCCAGCGCCTCATCATATAAATACGGTCCGCCAGGGCTCACCGCTGTTTTTCGGTTCTCCTGAATTCCTTCCAGAATACTCGAGAGCCGCTTTTTCGCCTCGCTCATCAGCTCCTGTACCCAGATACTCTCCTGCACTGCTTCCGGTGAATCCATCTGGTACGCCGCCCGACATTCTTCGAGCCACTGCTCCGGCCATGGATAACTCATGGAAAACTCATACAATTTCAGCACAAGTGCATCAAGCCCGTCATCCTGTTTTCCCGCCGCGTAGCTCTCCACAAACCGCGTAAAAGCAGGCTCCTTTTGGGTAAAGCGCTCCTCCATTACCTTCTGAATTACATCGCTTTTCATCAGACGGATCTCCCTTCATCCGCCATGCGGTACACCGGATCAAGATCGATCATCTGAAAATAATTTTTGATAACGTACGAACAGAATCCGTGAATCGTGCTGATCTGCGCATGGTGAAGCAGGGTCTGCTGCCTCTGCAGATGCTCATTCTCAGGATCTTCCTCGAGACTCTGCTGCAGCGCACGGCCGATTCGCTCTTTCATCTCACCTGCCGCTGCCCGCGTAAAAGTCACAACGAGCAGCTGGTCAACATCGATCGGACGCACAGGATCCTTTACCATCGCAAGGATCCGCTCTACCAGAACCGCCGTCTTTCCGGAACCTGCCGCCGCGCTGACCAGAAGATTCCGGTCTCTCGTATCAATGACTTTCTGCTGTTCCGCTGTCCATTTTACTGCCATTTATCTCTCCCTCTTCTTTCTGGCTGATTACTTTCTCATACATGGAAAACTGCATTTCTCTTTCCTTTCCGGAAGCAGTCACTCCTTTTGATCACTTTGTGTTATCTCCTGCATCGCCTTCATCAGCAGTTCCGTGTCCATGCCCTTCAGTTTGCGGTACTCGTATCCCTGAATTTTCTGGTCAAAACCGCAGATTCCCTGATATTCACAGTACGCACACGCCGTCGCACCGTCCCGCTGATACGGGGAAATTTTTACATTGCCCGAAAAAATGCCCTCGCCGATCTCACGCACCTTCTTTCTGGTGTACGTACGGATCACATCAAACTGCTCCGGCGATGCTACTTTCGAATAGCTCGTATAACTTCCATCCTTCTTCTTTCCAACCGGAATCACATCGGATGTCGTTCCGTCCTCAAGCACGCGGTCGAGAAGCTCCACAACTTCCGGTCCGCATTCACAAGACCGTCCATCCGCAGCGCTTTCAGCATCCGCCGGCCCCACGCCTCGTCGGTCTCATCCTCCTCCTGATCAAGCATCGGATCATCAATATGATAATAGAACACGCCCGCCGGCTCCACCTGCTTGCCGGGATGCTTTTTCTGCTCCAGTTCCATCGCCGCATCGAGATAAACAGCAAGCTGCAGCTGCAGTCCATAATAGAGCGCCACCAGGTCGAGCGACGTATTTCCCGTCTTGTAATCGATAATTTTCACATAGACCTTATCGTCCGTCTCGCAGAGATCCACGCGGTCAATCCGTCCGCGCAGACGCATTTTCTCATGCTCCGACAGATCGATGTTGATCGCCGACAGCGAGTCCTCCATCGAGAACGAAACCTCGAATTCCCCTGGCTCAAATTCTCCCTGCCGGATCTGCTGCTGCAGTGCCCAGACAGTTCGTTTCAGGATCCGCTTCACGCGGATAATGCGGTACTGATTCCGGCTTGAACTCTGAAAAATTGTGTTTCCATAGTCCGCCATCGTCTCCTCGACACACTCCTCAATCAGACGGTCACGCGTATCATCGGTCACCGTCTTCCAGGTCTCACCGTTCTCCTGCAGTTTTTTCGAAAACTTCTCAAGCGCCTCATGCATGACCGTTCCCATATCCGCCGCTTTCAGCTCATACTGATCCCGCTCGCGGATCTGAAGGCCGAACTCCATAAAGTGGGCAAACGCACACGCCGCATACTTTTCCAGCCGCGTTGCACTGTTTTTTAACGTATCTCCGTACAGTGCCGATGCCGCACTCCTTCCGATTACGCCGTCCGCACACCGCAGAAACGCCGCTTTTCGATACGTCTCCGCCGGAATTCCAGCCTCCGGGTGCGCCGCATACCAGCGGTAAAGCTCCTCAAACAGCGGATCGATCTCTCCCTCCGCCGCTCTGCCAAGCTCCTCCAGAAACAGTGCCTCGCCGGAACGCGGCATTTCCAGTTTTTCCTCCGGTTTTTCCTCTTTTTCAATATCCCGCACCGGAATCTCCGGGAAGAGTTTTCGGATTTCGTTAATCAGATACGACGGATTCTGCGCCTCGCCGGACGCGCCCGCTTTCGTAAAGGAAAGGTACAGCCGCTCCGACGGTTTTGTCAGATTTCGGTAGAGATGGAATTTCTGCTGATACATCGTCTCCCGCGCCGTCGGGGACAGCTTCGCATCCGCCCGTTCCAGCTCCTCGCGGTCATATTCCGAGAGAATGCCGCCGCCCGCGTCGTGGCGCGGAATCAGCCCGTCATTCACGCCGACGAAAAACAGCACGCGGATGTCCTTCAGACGCGACCGTTCATTATCACCGATCAGTACCTGGTCCGCCGTCGGCGGAATAATACCGACAGATGCTCCGCAAATCCCGCTTCCAGAATTTCCTGATACTCTGCCAGCGTCATCTTCTCCTCACCCAGCACCTCGACGATCTTGTCCAGCAGCTCCATGACGATGCCATAAATCTGACTGTATTCTTTTGCAAATGCCTCCTGGCCCTGCTGTTCAAACTGCTGCCGCCGCTCCTCGAGTTTTTCCTGCATCTGATTCTGTACCGCCAACGCGTACAGGGCCTCCGTCCGCTCCCGCACCGTGGCATCTTTTTCTTCATCCGCTCCGCAAACGGCTGCACTTCAGCATAGAACTTCTCCCGCAGAAGATTGCGCTGCGGCACTTCATCCGGCTTGATGCCGCGGTAGCCCCTCGTCCAGGTTTCCCCATACGCTTTCAGCCCGCGGATACCAAGCGCGAGCACATAGTTTTCCATCGCATCCGTCTCCTCGCGGTCCAGACTCGAAAGACCGCAGCGCAGATAGCGGAAGACGCTCTCGTACGAAAAACTCTGTACCACCATCTCGATCGCCGCACGCAGAAATTCCACGAACGGATTCATCAGCACGGAATGCTTTTCGTCCACGAAATACGGAACACCACATTTTTCAAAGATTTCCCGCGCATACGTGCCGTAAACAGAAAGATCTCCGGTCAGAACGGCGAAATCCTGGTAACGCATGCCCTCCTCGCGCACCATGCGGCGGATCAGACGCACCGTCTCTTCCAGCTCGGCACGCGGATTCGGCGCGACGCTGATGTAGATGCCCTGCTGTTTCGCCTCGTATCCTGCTGCCGGATTTCCTGTCTTTGCTTCCGTTCCTGATTCTGGTCTTTTTTCTATTCCATTTCCGGAAAATCCTCTCTTTCCATACCGGAACAGTCTCTGCTCCAGCTGATCCATCGTGCTTCCCGGCTGAAAACGGCCATGTCCCGAGCGTCTGACCCAGATTTCCGGCTCCACCGGGCACCCTGATTCATCTGCCGCTTTCATGAGCTGCTGGACAAGCTGGCGGCTCATCGCAAAAAGCTGATGCGGAATCGCCTTTTTATACGGGTCCTCCCGCTCATCCATAATAATCGTCACATAAACCTTCGCACAGAGCCGGAACAGTTTTCCAAGCACACCGATCTGCACCGGCGTAAATCCGGTAAACCCATCCACCAGCACCTCACTGTTTTTGATCAACGCCGATTCTTCCAGTTTCCCCACCAGAACTTCCAGCACATCCTCCGCCGTCACATAACGGTTTTCCAGATATTTCTCAAACGCGCGGTAGATCACACCGGTGTCCTTCAGTTTTGCCGCCAGCAGCTTTTTCTCCCCCGTCTCTTCCGCCCACGCATCAAGCTCGGACGGCGCAATCTGGTACTGCTTCAGCTCGGAGATCAGCGATTTCATCTGCGAAACCGCACCGGTTCTTTTTTAACGTGCTGCCAAGAATTGTCAGCTCCTTTTTCTTTTCCTGCGCAACGCGCTTCACCACGAGGCTTTTTCCCGTCTCTTCAAGCACCGGATACAGGCTTCCGCCGGTCTCCTCAAAAATACGGTAGGCCAGACGTTGAAAACTTAAAATATCAATATTTAAAATTCCGCCCGCCGGATGCAGAGACACGAGTTCTTTCTGTGTCTGCATTGTAAACTGCTCCGGCACGACAATCAGATAATTTTTCTCCGGGTGGCGCGCCGCTTCCGCCAGAATTTTTCATACGCATACCTCGATTTCCCAGCCCCCGAATTTCCCATAATAAACTGCAGACTCATGCTTTTTTCCTCCTGTTCTGCCCCGTTTCCGTTCCTAAAATAGACATAGCTAAGTATAACAGACTCTTTTTTCGATGCAATCAAACGCCGGGCAAATTGTAACTCTTCCTTCCCTAAACATTACCGCACCAGAGTGTGTGTCAAGCGGATATTCGTAAGCTGTGAATTCCACTTTGTGGGAGATTTTGTCCGAGTGAAGGCTGTTATAGGAAAAGCCGCTCTCAATAACGAAATATTCCGTATTGAAAGCGGCCGTTTCTTTTTAATTTCTTTTTATTGTAAAATACCTTTCCGTCGTTCCATCAGTGTTTCCATGCGGCACAAAAAAATCGTTGCTGCAAGTAAATCCGCAGCTCCGCCCGGACTCATATTTTTCCGGATACAAATCTGATTCAGTTCCCGCACTTTTTGCAAACCATTCTCACTAAAAGCACCACCTGCCTTAAGAATTGCCTTTGCTTCCGTTTGCAGCCATCGCATTTCTTTCTCACTGGTTCTGCTGATGACATTTGTGTCTGTAAGCTCTGCTATAATTTCAAGAAGAATCTGTACATTGATCTGATTTTTGTCCCTGTTATTTGCTATATACTGCTTCATATGAGGAACCGTAAGTTCACACAGAATCGGATATCCGGTCATTGCCAGTCCCCGGACACCTTTTTCGCCCAGATGGCAGTAAATTTTTTCTCCATGCGTGATCCCCGAACTTTGTTTTAACTTTCTCAGATCTTGTTCCAGCTCTTTTTTTGTCATTTCCAGACTGATTCGGCAAACACTCTCTGACTCGATTTTTCCGTAATTTCTCAGGGAAATTCCGGCCGCAGCTGCTAGAATGCCAATCGTAAAAATGATTCCTTTATGCGTATTGACTCCTCCGGTTGCAGCAAACATTTTTTCTTCCGTCTTTTTTCCTCTTTCTCTGAGAAGCGGAAACAGCGTCTCCGGATCTGCCTCCCAGGAATACCCTGCTTCAAACATTGCCGCCAGATCTTCGGCGATCGCCTCTGTACTCTTTTGAAATGTCTGACAGTCCATATCTGTATGTGCACCGGTATCCTCCCGGTCTACTAAGCCTGGTTTTGGTGTCGTATACACTTCTTCCATCAGGCCTGACTGATCTCAGCGGCTACGCCTCTTTGTAGCTGCTCTTCCCATATGATATCATAGATCTTTTTTCTCAATTCTTCGATCGATGTTTTCTGCTTCTGCCACACTGACAGGCCGGGTTGTCGCATAACAGACATTTTCTTTCCGGAATCCAAGATCATTTCTGCTGATTTTCGTATTTTCTTTTTCCAATACATCAATATCATACAGTCTCCCAATCTTCGTCTCTTCCAAAGCAATCATAAGCTTTTTCACCCGGCAGCCGTCTGCTTTCACAACCAAATATCCCTCATATCCGGTTATGTTTTCTTGTACCAGCCGGACTTCCGTCGAAATTTTTTCCGTTTCCAGCTTATTCTGTATCTTTTCCAGTCCTTCATAAAAGACCTTTTCGAAAAGTTTATTTACCTTTTCCGGACCCGGAATATTGAGCATAAAGCAGATTAACGTACCCGGATATTTTTCAAGAAGCTCTTTCTGCGTTGCCACCCTTTTTTCTCGGCTCCACAATACCTGCTCTAAGGAAACTTTATTTTCCGTTTTCATTCTTTTTCCTTTCCAGATAGCGCCAGGTACTTTCCGGAAGCATTCCGCAGACGCTTTTTAATTGATTTTCCGCATATTTTTTTCTGACCTCAGATGCACTGATGATCTGGTCTCCATATGTTTTTCTGGGAATTTCATGAAAGCGGATCTGATAGCACGGCAGCTGCTCCCGTAAGCACTGGTTATAGGTATGTGTCACATCGCAGACCGGTTCACTGCCCACATAGCGATCTGTAATTTTAAGCTCCGGTGCAATGCACTCTCCAAACAGCTGAATATCCAACTGGCAATTCATCTCATAGGCTTTCGCTTTTTCTTTGATAAAGTATGTCGGAAACACAGCCGGCGAAATCATGTATTCTGAGGTCTGGTGAAGAATCACATTTGGAATTTCCTGTATTCCTTCTTTTACCAACTGATACCGTTCTCTCGTTGTCAGAAAGCTCTGTTCTTCTGAGAGGATAAAAATGTGCAGCCATTTGTTTTTTTTGCTGCCTCCCGGATCAGGTATTCATGTCCTCTGGTAAAGGGATTACAATTCATAACCACTGCACCGATACCGTTTTCATGTCTGTTTTCCACTTTGCATTTCTGCTGTTCCTGTGTTTCTTTTTTTAATCGTTTCAGGAATTTTTCAAGTCCGTTTTTGTCATTTTCCAGAAGAAGAATTTTTTCTGTCTGTGCCACCGGATACATTCCCATACTACAAAACAGTTCTTTGTTCTGAGGCTTGGTAAATCCGAAAAAATGAGAAATTCCCATTCCATAAAAATATTCAATCAGAGATGTCATAAGATGTGCCAGCAGATTCTGTCCTTGATACGCTTCTGATACCGCAACACATTTTATGATATTTTTCTGGCAGGAAGCAGTTGCTATGATTTCTTTCTCTTTTCGCAATACGATGGAATGTGTAATCTGCTCATCATAAGTAAGTCCCATGTATTCCAGAAATTTTTTGAGTTCCTCTTTCTTTTTCCCGGTAAAAGGATCCCCTGTTTCTTCCATATAGTCACTCACTGCCTGCCTCCCTTCTCTTATTTAT
>ENA-OQAS01001667-OQAS01001667.1-human-gut-metagenome-genome-assembly--contig:-NODE-1667-length-10128-cov-3.034497_pt1 | contig 10128 bp, 10 predicted proteins | sample MGYA00242733_ERZ504523 | MGnify/ENA primary metagenome ERZ504523 (study PRJEB26092, sample SAMD00036239) | human gut metagenome | host: Homo sapiens | study: EMG produced TPA metagenomics assembly of...
GCCGAATTGATAATTAGTTTATGACTATACAACCGAACACGGTGGAATCCCGGCACCGCTTAATTATCAGGGATTCCCAAAGAGCGTGTGTACTTCTATTAACAACGAGATCTGCATGGTATTCCGGATGAAAATATTATTCTGGAAGAAGGCGATATCATCAATGTGGATGTATCTACCATCCTGGACGGATATTTCTCAGATGCATCCCGTATGTTTATGATCGGCAAGGTCAGCGAACGTGCCGAAAAACTGGTTCGTGTCACACAGGAATGTGTCGAACTTGGACTTGCGCAGGCAAAACCATGGAACCATCTCGGAGACATTGCAGATGCGATCAATTCACATGCAAAAGCAAATGGCTATTCTGTTGTAGAGGAAATCGGCGGACATGGTGTTGGTCTTGAATTCCACGAAGAACCTTGGGTAAGCTATGTTACACCAAAGGGAAGCGAAATGCTTCTGGTTCCGGGTATGATCTTTACCATCGAACCAATGATCAACGAAGGCAGTCCGGAATTCTTTGTTGATGAAGACAATGACTGGACGGTTTATACCGAAGATGACGGACTTTCTGCTCAGGTAGAATACATGGTCCGCATTACGGATGATGGCGCTGTCGTTATGACAAAATAATAATGCATAAAAAGATGCTGCAAAATCATGACCTGATTAAGCCGCATCCTTTTTATTATGCATATCAATAAGGGAATCAAACTCTCTACTCCAGATCCCCTTCCCGGTAAGCACGAAGCAGCATCTTCAGCCCTTCAATATCTTCTTTGATCTTCTTTCCGGTATCTGTATCTCTTACCATCAGACGTTCTTTCTCAGTCTCTACCAGCTCCGATTTTGACTCAATATCTTTATTTTCCGTCAATGCCGCAAATACACTCTGGAATGGCTGGTGTGACTTGATCCGGATTCCATGGGAATTAAAGATCAGCGTATAACCGGCAATACCGGTCGTCTTGTGATAACTTTTGCAAAAGCCCCCATCGATCACCATCAGTCGTCCATTTGCACGCACCGGATGCTCGCCTTTTGAAGTCCGCACCGGTGTGTGTCCATTGATGATATGTGACCGCTCAGAATAAAGACCAAATTCATGCAAAATCATATTGCAGACCTTTTCTTCTTCATAGAACCGGTAATATGGGTTGGACTCCTCATGCCAGGTCGTTTCATCCTTCACATAAGTCCGCTCAAAAGTCTTGATATTTCTGCCTGACAACGGTGATTTTCTTCCGCACCACAGATACCACATAAAAGTCTTGTCTTTTTTTTCGCATCTTTTGACCATGCCTTCTTGCAATGTGTTCTGCATAATCCAGATAGTCTCTTCCGCAATAACGCTTCCTTCCAAATACAACGCCCTCAAAATTACCGCTTTCATCCAGTGGCACACAGCCATGATATAAGAGGTTATTGTTAAAGATCCGGTACATACTTCCTTTTTTGTACAGAAATCAATGTGCTGGCGCAGACGGATGCTGTTCACAAATGCCATCTCAAGACCTTCGACTACCTGCTCTTCCTCTTCGGTTAGTTGGTATACATCCTCCAAATTTTCTGCCGCAAATTGACTGTCGGGAAAGTCTCTTCTTTAATGTCATATTCCCTTCCGTCAATTTCCACCGTCTGACGCGCAACATCGACCTTGTGAAGCAGAAGCTTGTCCTCCATTTTGTAATCCGGATTGCGCAGGATCACCTGTCCTTCCAGTTTGAAAAGAAGTACTGAAATCTCTTTTAAGGCGGCCTTCATCGGATCAATGTCCGGATAAATCTTCTCTGCAAATAAAGTCAGCTTTCGGAGACTGATTCCATAGCTGTTTTCAAGGATCTTCATGTTATCGTATTTCAGATTGTTCCGGATGACCGTTGCAATGCAGGCTCTGCTTCCTGCCGCTGCCCCCATCCAGAGAATATCATGATTGCCCCACTCAATATCGATGGAATGATAAGTCATCAGGAGATCCATGATCCGATCTGCGCACGGTCCCCTGTCAAAAATATCGCCGACAATATGTAAGTGATCCACCGCAAGACGTTTGATCAGACCTGCCAGTACTTCGATAAACTCGTCTGCATTCTGAAGCTCAAGAAGTGTATCCAAAATATTGCGGTGATAGATAAGCTGATTGTCATCCTCATCCTTCTGCACATGAATCAGCTCGTCCAGGATATATGCATATTCCTTCGGCATCGCTTTCCTTACTTTCGAGCGGGTATATTTGGAAGAAAATAACCTTGCGATCTCAATCAGTTTTCCCAGGATCACACGATACCATTCTTCATTGTTCTTTCCTTCTTTTTTGATCAGCGCAAGCTTCTCAACCGGATAATAGATCAGGGTACAGATCTCTTCTCTGTCCAGATCAGATAAGGTATCTCCAAACAGCAGATCCACTTTTTCCCGGATCACGCCAGAACAGTTATTTAATATATGACAAAATGCTTCATATTCTCCGTGCAGGTCACTCATGAAATGCTCGGTTCCCTTCGGCAGACTTAAGATTGCCTTCAGTTGATGATCTCTCGGCACACAGCCTGCTCTGTCGGGTACTTTTCTGCCAGAAGTTCTAAATATTTTTCATCTTTCATTTTCTTCCTCCATCCGGTTATTTTTTACTTTACATATCCAATAAATACATTTCCGCTTCCGTTTACAAGACCGTTCATCTCATCCGGCGTTGCGGAATGACGTTCTCCGTCTGCCGGATCCAGATAAGCATACTTCGCATCCGTGTATCCGATGACCAGCACCGCGTGATCCACACTGAGCATTGCGATCACCGGTGTCTCATGGCTGATCGTATAGCGGATTTCTTCCGGTGTACATCCGGTCAGATCAAACCCTTCTCCACCGGTTGCTTCTGTCAGGATTTCTGCCGGCGACTTTCCGTTTTCCAGCTCTGTTGATGCATTTATATCTTCTGCGCCTTCCAGCTTCAGGATCCGGTTCAGGCACGCTGCAAGTGTACTCTCACCTTCTCCTGCCCGGAACTCATCCATATTATTTACTTCATAAATATCCGGCGTATTTCCGGACTCCCATACATATTCCTGTGATGAAGAAATGACCACACCTTTTATCTTCTCCGCTTCCTGGATCGCATAAGATGCTTTTTCATACACCCCCTGCAGACTGCCAAGTGCATATACATAATACTGATTCTTTACCTTCGGTTTATCAAAGCTGACAACCATCGGTTTATCAAACAATACCTGCTTTGGTTTTAAATTTTTGCTTTGCTGTCTTTGATTCCATTTTCATAAGTCAGACGAACCAGAGTTCCCCGCAGATCATCATTGTAGGTCTCAACTGTGATATTGCTCTCTTCCTTCTCCTGATTGTTGGTAATATAATCTGCCGTTGTTGAAATATAGGTATTCTCATTTCTGTTCACCCGATTAAGTGTCATCATATTGTCTGCCACATAGCCATCCAGAATGTAAAAATCCTGCACCTCATAGGTCTTGGCTATCTCCTGTTTCTGCGTGATGATATCCACTTTATACATCGGGTACACACTCTGTCCGGATATATTGGTTCCTGCATCGCTTCCACGCAGCGTGCCATAGGCAAAATCATTCCGGATAAATCCGATCGGTTTGACATATTCGTCTCCTTCGGATGTAATATCAAAGGATTTGCCCGTCTTCAGATTCAGCACGATAATCTTCTGCGACTCATTGATCTTTCCGCCCTCACTCTGGTAAGCAAGCAGATGTCCGTCTGGTGAAACCTGATACTGCCCTTCCTCCAGATCTTTCACCAGCACCTCTCTGGTGTTGTCCTTCAGATTCACAAGATACAATGTACCATCTATCATTACATAAAGATTTTCATCAGAATTGCTGTAATATACAAATTTACCCAGATCCTCTTTCATCAGATAATATCCGTCTTCACTAGGGACAAATGCTTTTTCCGTAACGGAATTTTTTTCTGCGTCAAAATAATAGACTGCTACACCTACCTGCCCTTCATGTACACCTCGATTCATATAACCCACTACAGTAAATGTGGTATTGCCTTTTTCATCTACTGAAATCAGGCGGATATCATGCAGGTCGCATAATGTACGCACATCCATGTTTTCCGCATCTGCGAAGCCGAATACCAGTGACATTTCATCCTCTTTTTTATCATAATGCCAGAGCTGGTTATCCTCTATAAATGCTACAATGGTTCCATCTGTATTAGTCTCATACTCCAGGTCCGTCGGCGCAATCCCAACAAGAACACCTTTCTGGTTCAGCGCAGTTGTCTTACCGTCAAATCTCTGATTCATCGTGCGATCATAATCAAGCAGATACTGTTGTGCATCTTCCCCGGTGCGGATCCGGAAGAATTCCTTTACACTGTAAAGCCGATCAGCATAATCAGTATCCCCGGTGCACTTTACCTGGTATTTGAGGACAAGTGATGTGTAATTCTCATTGCATTCCTTAATTTCCCAGTATACATTTCCCGATACCTGCGGTGCAAGCGAACCCCATGTTACCTGTGACTGTGTCGATGCAAGTGTGACCTCCTGATAGGTGGAGCTGTCCTCACTGGAATCTGTTTCCAAATAGCTTTCGACCTTATCGCCCTGATTTTCGAGTGCCGCATTGTGGAAATCATTTGCGAAATCCAGGCTTTTCTTATAGTTGCAATCTGCCGAATTCTTAATCCTGGTATAAAAATAAATATTCTGATTATCCAGGTACAAGGTTACTTTCAAAATCCTCTCTTCTTTCAGGATCTTCGTATTCTTGAAATTTAAAGTTACTGTATCCTGAACATCTTTAATGGTTCCCTCCTGAATACATTTTTTCCCATTCAGTGTATATACCTGCCAGTAAACCTTCTGGATCTGGTTATCATATTTTGCAATGTTCATATCCAGCTGGTTATTTGTGACGGGTGTCAGTGTATCACGCATTGAAGTAAGCGTCATATCGCTTTTATATCCCGGCAGTGAGTTCACTTCATATCCTTCTGTCATAAAGGATATTCTTGGCAGTGTCGCACCTCCCATATCTGCACTCATATCAGTGTTGCCTCTGTTCGTCACATAACTGGATACGATAACTGCAAGAATAAATACAGTAGTCAGTACCCCTGTCTTTATTGCTATCTTTTTAAACATTGTAATTATAGTCCCCTTTATCTTAATCTGCTAAATTTATACTCCTTTTTCTCCCTCTTCATTCTGCTGATCCAATAATCTCCCCAGCATTGGATCGATGTGAAGCATTTCTTCACATGTGCGGATTGCCTCTGCATTTTTTCCTTTATTTCCCGTGTAAATGGCCCGTATCAAAATATTCTTCGGTGTATGCTCCATATCGATAAACTCCAGGATCTGTGTGTCATATCCCTCCCTCTTGAGATATTCTGCACGCATAGCATCCGTGACAAGAGCTGCCATTCGCTCTTTGATCAGTCCGTAAGAAAACAGCGGTGCAAGTGTTTCATTTGCAATCTGACGGTTCACTTCATGCTGACAGCACGGAACCGAAAGAATGACCTTCGCTTTCCAGCCAACTGCTTTTGCAAGTGCAAAATCGGTAGCGGTATCGCAGGCATGCAGCGTCACGACCATATCCACTTCATCAGAGCCGGTATAATCTGCAATATTTCCTTCCATAAACTTCAGTTTTCTATAGCCATATTTTTTTGCAAGCTGGTTGCATGCATAAATGACATCCGTCTTCAGATCCAGTCCGATGATCCGGATATCATAACCTTTTAACTCATGCAAATAATAGTAAATTGCAAATGTCAGATAGGATTTGCCGCATCCAAAATCCAGAATCGTTACTTCCCTGTCCTTCGGGAGCTCCGGAAGAACATCCTCGATAAACTCCAGGAAACGGTTGATCTGGCGGAACTTATCAAACTTTGTCCGCACGATTTCCCCTTCTTTTGCCATAACTCCCAGATCCTGTAAAAATGGAACTGCTTTTCCTTCCTCCAGGATATAATGCTTCTTCCGGTTGTGTGACAGATCAATCTCTTTGAACCTCCCGGTCTGAAGCCGTCTCTGAATCGTCATTTTCCCTTTTTTGCTGACCAGAACCTGATAGCGGAATTTTCTGGTCTCCATCTGCATCTGTTTGAATTCCTGCATGGCATTTTCAATATATCCTGCTGCTTCTTCTTCATTCAGATTGTGGTGAAATACCTGGTTGTTCCGGTGTTCTTCGCACTGGTACAAAATATTGTCTTTATGTTCCACAGGGCGGATCTTAATCTTTACAATTCCGCCTTTTTCACGTGGATTGCTGATTATTGCTGATAAAAATTCTTTATTTAAACTCTTTTTTAAGATATTATTCAATGATTCCATTTTAATTTCCCCTTACATTTTAGGTTATATGTACGAATCCAGTTTTTATTGTAAAGCGAAATAAAATAGAGCGCAAGGGAAATTTCCCTTACGCCCCATATTACCTGTTACTGTTCGACTTCCTGATAGACATCTTCCGTTTCTTTTGGAACCGGGAAACGGATCAGTACCTTGAACAGATCTCCGTCGAGATATAACTCGAATTTTCCCCCTTGAAGCTTTGTCAGATTCTGTGCAATCGAAAGACCAAGCCCGCTTCCTTCCGTGCTTCTGGATACATCTCCGCGGATAAATCTTTCTGTCAGCTCATCTGCCGAAATATTCAACGGCTGCTCTGATACATTCTTGATCGTGAGCTGTACTTCCTCACCTGTCTGAACCAGATCCACGTAGACCCGGCTTCCCTCCATTGCATATTTTGCCGCATTGTTAAATACATTTGCAAGAACTCTCCACATTCGTCTGCCGTCTGCGTAGATTGTTGCCGGTTCAGCCGGAAGATTCATGATCATTTTCAGATTCCTTGCCTCAAATTTTTCTTCAAACTCTGCACAGGTCTGGTTGACCAGCTCAACCAGATTAAGGTTCATCATTTCCAGACTGATATTTCCACTGCTTACCTTTGAAGCTTCTAGCACATCCTCGGTAAGTGTCTTCAGACGATATGCTTTTTCTTCCAGAACCTGAAGATAATTCCGGATCTTCGGATCCTCAAAATCCTCTCTCTTTAAAAGGTCCACATAATTAATGATTGATGTAAGCGGCGTTTTGATATCATGGGATACATTTGTGATCAGATCCGTTTTGAGACGTTCATTTTTTACGCTCTCTTCTACCGCCCGGTCCAGTCCATCTCCGATCTTATTGATGCTGACTGCTGCTTCAAGCTGTCCGCCTTTGAGTCCATTTAACGGAATCTGATAATCAACCTGACCGTCTGCGATTGCTTTTACCCCTTTGATGATCCGCGCTCTTCCGATGGCTCTGCGCATTAGGCAGAAAAATGCCCCCGCTTCTGACGCAAGCATTACGAACAGCCAGATTCCCGGCTCCCACATGGCGATCGCGATCCAGTGAACTACAACCAGTACTCCAAAGAAAATCGCAGCTTTCCAGACCTCACCCAGATGCCGGATCCCAATCCGGACGTATTTGATGATCAGACATAAAACACTGTTCTTCCACAAAGTCTTTGCCTTGATCCTTCTTACCATTCCAAGCCATAAAGTAAGTCCTGTCATGCAAAAGCTTACCGCAACAATCCCTCCAAATATCAGTACCGATGTGTCACTGAAACCATCTCCGCTAAACCGGACTCCGTTCAGCAGACTATAACTTAAACTGATTTCCCCGTAAATGCATGTCACCATAACTGCAACCGACAAAAGAATAAAGATTTCTGTCTTCATTTTGTGACCCGATTTAACACAATGCCTTCTTCCCGGTTTGATCTGCCTGCAACAATTGTCAGCCATGCCAGAATTACAAGCATTGCAAATCCGGTTGTAATCACAATCCAGAAGGTAAATCTTACCTGCGGTGCATACTCCTGATAGATCTTGCTCTCCTGATAAAAGTCATCCTGGATCGGATAGAAAGTATCTACCGCGAACACGCATTCGTAATTATCCATCCACATATTGCCACCGATCAGTGATTTCCACTGATCCCCGTCCATATCGATATTACTCTGGTACTCAGTAAGCTTTGGTGTGGCAACCGCATATACGCCCAACTTTTTCATACTTTCCAGATTCTTTTCCCATTCATCAAATCTCTGATATGCAAGACGGTTGGTATAAACTTTTTTATTGTCCAGATCTACAATCATATATGCAAGATTGGTATTACCTTCTTTATATTCTTCCGTTACATACTGCCACGTCAAAAAATTATCCCGTACACTGTCCACAGTATTTCCAAGCATGGACATCGCATCACTTAACTTGCCGTTCCATCTGGAATCCTTGTTCACAACTTCCAGAAGATTCTTCGCGCCCACCGGTGCACAGTTTTCGGAAACTTTTTCTCCGTCATACCGCCAGCACTTTGTGTAGACCTGGCGATTTTCACTGTCCAGAATATTGCGGTAAATACTTGCGGAGCTCTCGATCCAGTCATTGATCAGAGAATCGATCACTTCTCCGGTGCTTTCCAGTGAATATTCATCTTTGCCTCATCCATATTACCAAACTGAAGGTTCCCGTTTTTAAATTCTCGACGAAATTCTTTTTCATAGTAATAATGGTAGGTTCCGTCATCCTTCTGGCAGACGATGATCTCATCATCATTGTCTCCATCTGCCATCCTGGTCCCGTCTGCGTAGTACATCTCCTGATCGTTTTCCCAGTAATTCACAAGATCACCAAGACGGTATGCAAGCCCATTTACATTTTCATTTGAATCTTACGATCTGAATCATATTCTTTCAGATCTACAATTCTGTTTTCATCATATTTTCCTTCTGTTTCAAAATTGCTGTCGTATCCTTCCGCAGCCGTAATATCATTTGCAGCACTCATCAGCTTGTCGGTAAACCCTTTTGACTGTTCATACTTCTTATGTGGCTTTTCAAACAGGATTCCTGCCAGATTATCGCCCGGATAACTGAATGTAAAAACCAGACATGTGATCATCACCACCGCTAAAATATGCTCCAGTACGATCAGGATTCCTTTACATGGTGCGCTCTGATACCATTTGTTATTCATAAGACCTCCTAACCGATCTTCTCTACCTTATATCCGACACCCCATACTACCTTCAGGTAACGTGGCTCTTTCGGATTGATTTCGATTTTCTCCCGGATATGGCGGATATGTACGGCAACGGTATTGTCCGCTCCGATTGCTTCTTCATTCCAGATATTTTCGTAAATCTGATTGATAGAGAACACCTTTCCCTGATTTTTAACGAGTAACAGTAATATATTGTATTCAATCGGTGTCAGCTTCACTTTTTCGCCGTCCACAGTCACTTCTTTCAGATCATCCCTGATCACAAGCCCCCCGGTCCGAACTCACTCTGGTTGTCAGATCTCGCCGTACTTCCAAGCTGGGTGTAACGTCTGAGCTGGGATTTTACCCTTGCTACCAGCTCCAGTGGATTGAATGGTTTTGTCATATAATCGTCTGCACCGATATTAAGTCCTAATATCTTATCCGCATCTTCCGATTTGGCAGATAAGATAATGATCGGAAGACTCATATTCTCCCGGATCTTAAGTGTTGCCCGAATCCCATCAAGTTTCGGCATCATCACATCCATGATCAGAAGATCCACTTCATTACTTTTCAATACCTTGATCGCTTCATCCCCATCATACGCCTTCAGGACTTCGTATCCTTCCTGCGTCAGGTAAATATCTATTGCTTCTACAATGTCTTTATCATCATCACATACTAATATTTTTGCCATCGTTTTTCACCTCCTCTATACTATACAAGATTAGCAGAGAATTTTTAAGAGATAAGAGGGGACTTTCTTAAGAATTTTTTGAGAATTTCCTGTAACTAAAAAACTCCCTGCAAATTTTACTTTGCAGAGAGATCACTAAATACTATCCGAAAAATATTTATTCTCATACATTAACTATATCTCATCACTTTTTTATTGTTTGATAGGAAAAATATCAGTATGATGAAACCTTTTACAATATTCTACTACAATATATTTATGGATAATCCCCTTACATCCAGTAAGGAATTATCCATCTTGTTGCTTAAGCTGTTAGAATGTAGGTAGCAATTGGATATCGTCCTTATTCTTGGACCTTGCATCCG
>ENA-OQAS01001669-OQAS01001669.1-human-gut-metagenome-genome-assembly--contig:-NODE-1669-length-10119-cov-3.041133_pt1 | contig 10119 bp, 10 predicted proteins | sample MGYA00242733_ERZ504523 | MGnify/ENA primary metagenome ERZ504523 (study PRJEB26092, sample SAMD00036239) | human gut metagenome | host: Homo sapiens | study: EMG produced TPA metagenomics assembly of...
TAAAATATTATTTGATATTTTTAATATTTTTACCATATATACTATTGTATTTTGATAGCTTTGTGATAGAATATAAAAGTTGCTAACCATAACCATTCAATGTATAATATATATTGCTGGTAAATATGTAACAGTGATTGAACATTTTGACTTATATATGAAAGGAAAACATAATGAAAACTAAACGCGAAGATATTCGTAATATCGCTATTATCGCCCACGTTGACCATGGTAAGACAACTCTTGTAGATGAACTTTTGAAACAGAGTGGTACTTTCCGTGCTAATCAGGAAGTTGCTGAACGTGTAATGGATTCTAACGATATAGAACGTGAAAGAGGTATTACTATACTTTCAAAGAATACTGCCATTCACTATAAAGATACTAAGATTAATATTATTGATACTCCAGGACATGCTGATTTCGGTGGAGAAGTTGAGCGAGTTTTAAAGATGGTTAATGGTGTTGTTCTTGTCGTTGATGCTTTTGAAGGCGTTATGCCTCAGACTAAGTTCGTTCTTCAGAAGGCACTTGATCTTAATCTTGCAGTTATCGTATGTATTAATAAGATTGATCGTCCAGAAGCCAGACCTAATGAAGTTATCGATGAAATTCTTGAATTATTCATCGACCTTGATGCAAGCGATGAACAGCTTGATTGTCCATTCATATTCGCATCAGCTAAGTCTGGTTATGCTATGGCTGACCTTGATGACGAAAGAAAGGATATGCAGCCTTTATTTGACTGCATAGTTAATAATATACCAGCACCAGAGGGTGATCCTGATGCTGATACACAGATGCTTATATCTACTATTGATTATAATGAATTCGTTGGACGTATCGGTGTAGGTAAGATCGAGAATGGTAAGATTAAGGTTAATCAGGAAGTAGCTATTGTTAACCACCACGACCCATCTTTAAGAAAGAGAGTACGTGTAACTAAGCTTTACACATTCAACGGACTTAATAAGGTAGAAGTTAATGAGGCAGGCTTCGGTGATATCGTTGCCGTATCTGGTATTGCCGACCTTAAGATTGGTGATACACTCTGTTCTGTAGAGAACCCTGTTGCTATCCCATTCCAGAAGATTTCAGAGCCTACTCTTTCTATGGACTTTATGGTTAATGACAGCCCACTCGCTGGTAAAGAGGGTAAGTTCGTAACTTCAAGACATATCCGCGACAGACTTTTCAAGGAACTTAATACTGATGTAAGTTTAAGAGTAGAAGAAAATCCTGGTTCTGAGAACTCATTTAAGGTATCAGGACGTGGTGAACTTCATTTATCTGTTCTTATTGAGAATATGAGACGTGAAGGCTATGAATTTGCTGTAAGTAAGGCTGAAGTTCTCTACCACACTGATGAACGTGGCAAGAAGCTTGAACCTATGGAGCTTGCATATATTGATGTTCCAGAAGAATTCTCTGGTTCTGTAATCCAGAAGCTCAGCCAGAGAAAGGGAGAACTCCTTGGAATGACACCTATTAATGGTGGTTACACAAGATTACAGTTCTCTATTCCATCCCGTGGTCTTATCGGCTACAGAGGTGAATTCCTTACTGACACTAAGGGTAATGGTATTATTAACACTTCATTTGAAGGTTATGAAGAATACAAGGGTGATATATCTTACAGAAAGACTGGCTCACTTATAGCTTACGAAGATGGTGAAGCTGTTACTTATGGTCTTTTCAATGCACAGGACAGAGGTACTCTTTTCATCGGACCTGGCGAAAAGGTATATGCTGGTATGATTATCGGTGAGAACCCAAGAACTGAGGATATTGAAGTTAATGTCTGCAAGACAAAGCACCTTACTAACACTCGTTCTTCAAGTGCTGATGAAGCTTTAAGACTTGTACCACCTAAGATATTAAGTCTTGAACAGGCTCTTGATTATATTGACACAGATGAGCTTCTTGAAGTAACACCAACTCATCTTAGAATCCGTAAAAAGATTCTTGATTCTACAGCAAGATACAGAGCTAATAAGAAGTAATTACATTTAATCATAATTCTTCTTATTAATATATAACAACCAATTAACAATTTATAATTATCAATGGAGGTCTACTATGGATAGCGATTTAGGAGCAAAAGTTAAAAAATTAAGAATTTCACAGGGTTTAACACAGGAAGACGTTGCTAAGGCACTTGATGTAACTCCAGGTTATATCAGTAATGTAGAAAATGGACGTAATCTTATGACATTAAGAATGCTTTCATACTATGCAGAGCTTACAGGCGTTTCTCTTGACTACCTTGCAGGAAGTGTTGATAAGAACTACCAGAGCACAGCTCTTGATAATGAAATTATGCAGTTAGTATCTAAATTAGATTCTGAGACTAAGGAAAAGTTAATCTCAACATTAAGAATCTGGATTAATAACTAATAAGATAAGTTGATATAATATATGTTCTTCGTCAAGTTAAGGACTTTGAATATCACATATAAAAGAAACCTGGTGCTAATAAATGGCATCAGGTTTCTTTTTACATATTGGCTGATAATTTATGCTGTGACTTCGTTAAAAATGCAGGCAGACCCCCTCTGTGCTTTCGGGTTGGACAGACATTATGACTGTATCTTCTTCATCTGATAGAACTCACCCTTGAGGTTCATTAATTCATCGTATGTTCCATATTCTACACAGTGGCCATCAGCTATTACGGCTATTTTGTCAGCGTCTTTTATTGTTGAAAGACGGTGGGCTACTATAAAGGTTGTTCTATCTTTGGTAAGGTTATTGAGAGCCTCCTGTATAAGTTTTTCTGATATACTGTCTAAGGCTGATGTGGCCTCATCTAACACTATAACCTTAGGATTTCGTATAAGTGCTCTTGCTATTGATATACGCTGCCGCTGACCTCCTGAAAGCTTTCACCGTGCTCTCCTACCATCGTATCAAGTCCGTCTGGAAGTGAATTGATTAAATCTGTAAGATTAGCGGCTTTAACTATTTCATCAAGCGTTGCCTCATCAACGTTATCAACACCATATGTAATATTATCCCTTATTGTCCCTGAAAATAATATTGATGTCTGTGGAACAACCGCAAGATGCTTTCTATATGAGCGAAGGTCAATATCCTTCATATTGTGTCCGTCTATAAGCACTTCTCCGCTGTTAACCTGATTAAAACCTATTACTAGGTTAAGAATTGTCGATTTACCAGCTCCGGATTCACCAACCAGTGCAATTGTTTCGCCTTTATCCACATGAAGATTAAGGTTATGCAGAACTGGCCTGTCGATATTATTATATCTGAATGTTACATCTTTAAAATCGAACTCACCATATATGTCCTTAATTATTTCCTTACCTTCATTCTGTTCTATGTCATCTTCTAATAATACTTCACCTATTGAATTAACCGATTCAATACCTTTGGCTATTGTAGGAATAAGAGACATAAGTGATGATACCTGACTTACGATTGTAGCAAAATAGCTCTGGTAAAGTGTTATATCTCCCGGCATTACAGTTCCTTTAATTGCAAGAAAGCCTGTGAATCCAAGACATACTACCTGAAATATCTGGAATATCGCCCAGCCTACTGAACCAAATAATGATTGTATTACATCAAGTCTGTAGCCTTTTTCTGCAACAGCAAATAATTGTCCACTCATTTTCTGAACTTCTTCCTCCTCAAGTGCATGTGCCCTTGTGACAGGAATAAGCTCAACCATCTCCATTACCCTTGCAGAAGTTTCTTCCATCTCTTTTCTGAATTCATTATTACGCTTCTTCATTACATTCCTGAAAAATACCATTGTCGCAGCGGCAATTGGTGTTGTGAGCAGAAAGAATATGAATACTACAAGGCTCTTATTAATGGTTACTATAAGTGCTATAGCTATATTAAGTGCTATATTAAGTATGCTAAGAAACATCTGTGTTGACAGTGTTTCCACCGCTTCGACATCTCGCATAATCTTGGATTGCAGACGTCCTGACTGCGTTTCCTTATGATAAGATATAGATAACTGCTGCAGCTTTCTTACAAGTGCCCTTCTTAAGCCTGTCTCTGCATATCTTGTTGCTAATGATTTGTATCTTGTATACATATAATTCATAGGAATATTAAGTGCTACAAGAACAATCATAATCATCGCCTGTATAATTATGTTCTGATAAGTTTCTGGCGAACCACTCGTTATATCATTAATAATATTCGCTGTGACAATAGGCAGTACCCATACAGGTGCATGCTTTATAAAGAAGAATATAACAGCAAGAAAGAACTTATGATAGTTGCCTTTATAAAGACCTCAACAATATCTGCATAGGGTGGACCTTTATGCTTTTTATAACATTCTATAAACCAGCTCTCGACATCTATTCCCTTTGGTGCTCTTAATTCAATATACTCACCCCGCTTTCATCGTTATAAAAAGGAATGTGCCGCGGCACATTCCCCTATTTATAGTTGTAATCATATGATGATAAGTCATAAGTTCCAAATCCTATTACGCAGGTATTAACGACTTTCTGAACTTTTGACTCTGACATCTTATTATTTCTTAATTATATTATCTACATTTTCTGCGACAATTTCTTCACCGTCACAGCCTGTAACCTTAACATTATCAAGAATAAGTGTGTTGATATTACTTACAATCATACCTTGTCTGCTTGCTTCATCACAGCCTAACATCATAGCTGCAACACCTGACTTGGCATTATCTGCGTATGTAATATTAATATTCTCAAATGTAAGTTCTTCTATCTTGCTTTCTGGAAGTCCGCATATATAAGTACCTGCAACGTGGCAGTTCTTAGCATTGATATTCTTAAATGTGAACTTCTTAATTGAAGGTGTTCTATCATCTACAGGAAGCGGCTTCTTAGAACCAACATACTCTGTCTTACCATCTGGGTCACAGAAATAGAAGCTGTTGACTACAAATGGTGTCATAACATTATCCATATCTATATTCTCGAAAGAAATGTCATCAAGAACTGAAAGTTTTCCTCTTCCTCGTCTTGTCTTAACTCTTAAGCCTCTGTCTGTGTTCATAAACAGGCAGTCTTTGATATGCACGTCCATAACACCTGCGGCAATCTCGCTTCCTACTGTTACAGCTCCGTGTCCATCTCTCATACAGCACTGTCTTACTATCATATTGGTTGTTGGAACATTGTATTTCTGTGCCATATAGATTTTGCCTGATTTAATAGCAATACAATCATCTCCAACTGAAATATATGTACCAAGTACGAGTACGTCCTCACAGCTTTCTGGATCAAGACCATCTGTGTTGTGTGAGTCTGCTGGTGCTTTAATCTTTACATCTATAAATTTAAGGTGGTTACTAAAATATGGGTGAATAGTCCAGCAAGGTGAATTCTGTACTGTTATGCCCTGCATAGTAACATTTTCACAATGATTTATAAAGAAAAGGTTAGGTCTCCACGCTATATTACGCACTTTGCAGTTCTTCCACCAGTTATCGTGTGTTGTACCACCATCAATAGTACCCTCACCTGTTATAACAATATTTTTAACATTAAGACCACATATTATTGCCGAGAAAGAGTCTACCGGATTACCTTCCCATGAAGCCAGATTGTATTCTGACTTCTCATCATATGACTCAATAAGACCTGGTAATATAGGGAACTTATCTCTGTCTGTGAATGCAAGTAATGTAGCACCCTTGGCAAGCTCAAGTGTAAGGTCATCTTTTAAGAAAATGCTTGATATTCTGTAAGTTCCTTCTGGAACATATACTCTGCAATTCTTCTTAGAAGCCATAATTGCACACTGGATTGCATTGGTATCATCGTGCACACCATCACCATATGCACCGAAATCCCTTACATTAAGTGTTACAAATTCATAATCTGTATGAAGCTCGACAGGACCATATTCTTTACCGTCATATACCGCTGTTATCTCATAATCTGTATCTGGCTTGAAGCCATATAAAGATGTAACCTGCTTGTCTGTATGTGTGAACAATTCTCCATTAACATATATGTCATATTCTTTCTTGGAATAATACTTTCCTGCTTCTGTTAATTCTACAACTGCATTTCTGCTTGTATTAGTTACTAATACTAACTCCATAATGCTCCTCCCTTGCCACGGCCATAATCCTGATATTCTCTGTTGCGTACTGTCTCGCTGTATACTAATGCCGCCTTGCTTACTACATTCTTATCGGTATCATCATCAGTGAATATCTCACCTGCCATTACCTTATCGCACACGCCTAACACAATGCCTTCGTATTTCTCTGTGTGAAGTGCCTTCATTCTACATCCCTTTAATACAGCATAGGCAAACATAAGCTCTGACTCTTCATCAAAATCATCAAAGTCATCATAATCTCTCCCTGTTTCAAGAACAGCCTTAACTGATGCCTTGAAATAGTCCTGCATCTTTCTGTAGATTTCATATATCATCTGGTCCATAACTTCCATTGTATCAATAAGTGAAGCTGCATATACAGATAATACCTTAACCTTGGCTGTTGTATCTGATGAATACTTAGTGTCTGCAAAAAGCTCATCATTCATAGCGTTATACTGTCCAATAACATCATTATACTGCTCTTTTCCGCCGTCCTTTGTTTCATATGCCATATAAAATGGTTCATATGAATATGCCTTACATAAGCATTTCTTATCATCTGCATCTTTAAAATAACCTGCTTCATTTCTTGCAAAATTCTTAAAACCAGCCGCAAGCTTTACAGCTTCATTCTTATATTTATCATCACCTGTAAAATCTGATGCTGTATAGAACGCATTACCAATCATAAAATGCTTAAGGCTATTCTTATCGATGCTGTCTATAATACCACTCTCTATAACCTTATCAAGTGCTTCTGTTAATGCTTTAACTGCACTATCTTCTCTTAATGCCTTACATAATGAAGAAAGTGCGTTAAGTCTTAATCCAAGAGCGTACACATCGTTACTGCTGATTAATTCATCAACCTGTGATAACTTTGCATACATATTCTTTTCCAATTCTGAATTTCTGTTAATTATCATTGCAATCTCCTTACTATATATTAAGATGAGCACCTTGGTGCTCATTATTCCGTAATTTACGATGTCTTTCAACGCTTACAAAGTTTCGCAAGAAACTTTTAAGATGAGCACCTTGGTGCTCATTATTTTATGCTTTATATCTGAAATAATCAAATGCCGCATAATAATCATCTGTTCCGTGTCTTCCCTCGCTGTCAGTATACCGGCTTCCATAATCTCCAGCGTAAGCATACATTCCAATCATTGCACCTGTAAAACGCTTACCCTTACGAATTCCTTCATCACACAGATAATAGACATTATCCAGACTAACAACTTTATTATAGTCTTTATCATTATAACTATATGAAAATGTCCTTCTTAGATTATTCGTATCTATCTTAAGGTATATGTCTTTATTACTGTTATCAACGCATACACTCGTGTGTAATGACCTCATCACCAATCTTCTCCACTACATTAAGCATAAGTCTTGGTGTTTCCTCTAACGTAGCAAATACACCGAATTTTATATAGGTGTTCTCATCATAATAGCAAGTCATGCCGCAGTTCTGACCCGGATATAATTCTGGCATACAAGCTTGCATACAGCACTAAATCTGAAATGTTTCTGTCTTCTTAAAAGTATATTCTTAGCTTTCATAGTATCAAGGTCATACTTGCTTCCCTTGATATGAACCTGAGAGTCTTTTAACTTAATGCCGTCCATCTCCGGCACTCTTGGGAACCACCATTCATTACTCAGATATGAATTATTAAAATCATCATCTGACTCATCTTCCATATCATCTCTGGCAGATCAGGCTTTACCTGTAATGCACTAGGACCTTTAAGGTTATTGACTATCGGCCAGCCGTCCATAGTCCAGCTTATAGGGTCAAGAGCAGTTTCTCTTCCTAAAATGCTGTATCCATCGCCAATCTTTCTTCCACACAGATACACCATATACCAGTCACCATTCTGTGTCTGTACCGGCTTTCCGTGACCACACCTCTGTATTATCTCATCAGGGTTGTTCTGTCTCATAATAGGATTGTATGGGCAGGGTTCATATATTCCTTTAAGCTCCCTGCTTCTGGATACCGTTATTCTGTGTCCCGGTCCTGTTCCACCCTCTGCTTCAAACAGATAATAATATCCATCCTTCTTTAAAAGATGAGGTCCTTCCGGTGCTCTCTTATTATCTCCATAGAACAGAAGCTCTGCTTTGGATATCTGTTTAGTAGCATCCTCATTAAGCTCAAATATTCTTGCTCCCCTGTTAAGGAGCATATATCTTCTTCCATCATCATCATTAAATATAGATGGGTCAATACCATCTTCATCTATAATGGCAGGCTTGCTGTATGGTCCTTCCGGCTTATCTGAACTTACAACTATCTGCTTTCTGTATACATTACCTGTATCATTAAGTCTGTATGTAGCTGTTATATAAAATCTTCCCTTATAATAAGATATATCGGGAGCCCAGTAACCTCGTCCTCCTTCAAGGTCATCAAGAGCCGCCACTCTGGTTCTGTAATAGCATAACCTATTATCTTCCAGTGAATAAGGTCTTTAGAATGCGATACTGGTATACAAGGATAGAATATAAATGAAGAATTAACCATATAATAATCATCTTCAACCCTGACAATTGATGGGTCAGGATACATACCTGTCCTTATTGGATTGTGATACATCTCACTTAACTTATGACCAACAACACTCTCAAAATATTCTTCTAACTCTATAAAATGATTCTGATGAGCAACCTCAAAAGGTGTCTGTAAATTAATATCTCCAGACAAAGGTGACATTCCAACTCTCTCAACCAGATACCTGCAAGTAGGTACGCTTCCTGACATAGCCGCATAATGAAGCATATTCTTATTATTATCATCGTGAATATTCATACTTGCCCTTGAATATTCAACTATATACTTCACAAGCTCAAGGTTACCCGTCTTAGCGGCAAGTAATGCCATAAGTACTCCATGTTCGTCCTTCTCATCTATAAGATTAGGCTCATTCTCAAGTATAGTCTTAACTTCTGCAATATTTTCAAGATATATCGAATCTGCTAACTTCTCAATTCTCCACCACCTTAACGTGTTTTATATAGACAATTCCTAAGTATGTCCTAATTTTAACATATAGATATATGTATTTCTACATAAAAAATGCCAATACAACAAAAAAAGACGGAAATGATATTAGCATTTCGTCTTTTTAATAATTATAATAATTAATCTCAACAATCAGATAATAGTTGATTAATAACTATTCTTATATTCCTGATATTACTCCTTAACGGCACCTACATTAACACCCTGTACAAAGTACTGCTGGCAGAATGGGTAGATAATCATGAAAGGTAATATAGCAACGATTGTAGCCGCATTAGAGATTGTGTTAGGGTCTACTGAATCATCGTTAGGAATATTACTATCCATAACCATATTACGAAGCTTAATCTGGAAGTTGTATAACTTATCTGTTCTGATATAAATCTTGAAGTTAGTATAATCATTCCAGAATGTTACGGCAAACATAAGACCGATTGAAGCAAGGGCAGCCTTAGAAAGTGGTAACACGATCTTAAAGAATATACCCATTGGTGAACAACCATCAATCTGAGCAGCTCAAACAATGATTCTGGAATACCTTCAAAGAAGTTTCTCATAAGTACAAGGTTATATACGTTGATAGACATTGGTAAAATTACTGCCCATAATGTATCAAGTAAGTGTAAGTTCTGCATAACTAAGTACTTAGGAACCATACCACCATCGAAAATCATTGTGAACAATAACATATATGCGAAGAAGTTTCTTCCTGGCATTTCCCACTGAATGAGTACATAACCACCAAGTGTAGCAAGTAATAATCCCATAAATGTACCAGCTAATGTTGTAACAACTGATACAAGGAATGGACGATAAAGAGAAGCTCTTGAAATAATCGCACCATATCCACCTAATGAGAATGTGCTTGGCCACCATCTAAAACTTGTTGCTGAATGAGCATCAAATGAATCTACAATAACCTTCCACATAGGGAAAAGAATTAACAATGAAATCAATATAAAGAAGATTACATTGACTATTGGGAAGATCTTAAATTTTTT
>ENA-OQAS01001670-OQAS01001670.1-human-gut-metagenome-genome-assembly--contig:-NODE-1670-length-10118-cov-6.638775_pt1 | contig 10118 bp, 12 predicted proteins | sample MGYA00242733_ERZ504523 | MGnify/ENA primary metagenome ERZ504523 (study PRJEB26092, sample SAMD00036239) | human gut metagenome | host: Homo sapiens | study: EMG produced TPA metagenomics assembly of...
ATACGCCTTTGCAACAGTTCCATTCTTGTCATACTCATAAATGCTCTGTCCTGCTGCACTGCTTTCTGCTGCTGTGATAGCCACTGGAATAACAGTTTTGAAAATCCTAATATGCTTTCCATAATTCTCTCTAAGGCTATCCTCTGTTGTCTTTGCAAGTTTTGTCCGCATATCTGCAAGCGTCAGCAATACTCCACCAATTTTCAGGTTGGGATTTAACTGTCTTTGTACCTTTCCGATTGTTTTCATTAACTGCGTCATGCCCTTTAGTGGAAGATAATGAGCCTGACTGGTACAATTACGCTGTCTGCGGCAGCTAATGCATTGATGGTCAACATTCCCAAACTGGGCATACAATCAATCAAGATATAATCATAATCCTTTTTCAAATCTGCCAGATATAACTTTAAAGTCTGCTCTCTGCTCATGCATTCACCAGTGAGATTTCCATGCCCGATAATTCAATGTTGGTCGGAATAATATCTACTCCTTCTTCATGGTGTAAAATGCCTTCATTATACACAAACGGTTCGTCTTGTAATATCTTCTTCATTTGTGTATCCAGTGTAATCGGAAGACTGTCCGCATTTGTCCAACCCAATGCAGTTGTTAAATCCCCCTGTGGATCAGCATCGACCAATAATACTTTTCGCCCCTGATGTGCAAGACCAATTCCCAGATTTAATGTTGTTGTGGTCTTGGCTGTTCCTCCCTTCTGATTTGCAAGGGCAATTACTTTACACTTAGTCATATGGTTTCCTCCTTCCTCGAAAAATTTAATAGCCAATCCTTTTTACGAAACCGGCTATGTACAAAAATGGGCATGAAAAAAGCCAACTGATTCTTAGTGAACCAATCGGCTTTTAATTATTCATTCAACTCCTATTTTTCGTGAAATTTATACCTTGTTTTCGTCATCGGACTTTCCTTCATCAGATTCCTCTTCATCGGAATCTTCTTCATCTGCTTTTTTCTTTCCATAAAACATTGTCCAACAAAATGATCCAATTGCTAATATAAACGGAGCTATGCTTCCCACATTTTTATCCATAAAAATACAAATTGCACCTATAACTAACAAAAAGAAAGTGGAAACAAAACCAAATATTTGTAATCTTGTTTTTAGTTTTATTGATGTTTTAAGTACTTCCACTTTTCCCGAATATAATGAAGTTTGGCTTTCAATTAACATACTTTCCATATTATGCCTATGCCCTTGTTCATCTATAACCATTTTCAAAATTTCTTGTGCAAACCCTGGCTGTATTTCATCATATTGTTTCAAAATAGAAGGATGTGGTAAAGGCCCTGCAAATTCTTCTCGACGTATACAAGCAATTATTCTTGCTTTATCCTCTTCCTGAATATCTGATTTATCTATAATGTCGGATATTTCTGATATTTCTTTTGCGTCATCTTCAATCGGATTTTCTTGTATAGATTCTTGTAGACTTGAAAACTGCTTCATTTATACACCTCCCTATTTTTCTCCAATCTGTTGATACTGCCTCTATGTCTGTCTTTGTAATATATTCACTAAGTTTATTCATTTTTGTTTCTATAACTGCAAGCTTTTTAATTGTTTCATTCAAAGAATACATTTCTGGTATTTCATACGGAATAATTTTTGTATCCAGTTCTTTTACATATTTTTTTATTTATTTCTACTTGTTGTAATTTTTCCAAAAGCTGTGTATAATCTACTTCTTGAAAATATTTCCCTATATGTTCCAGATTTTCTTGCATTTTATCGCTTTTTAAATACTCTTGTTGTTCTGCATTATCTCCAGAATCTCTTTCTGTCATTTTTATAGAATATTGAGATACCTGATCTTTCTGATTCTTTTTTATACTCTGAAGTTTCTGATTCTTTTTCAATCATATTCCTCCCTTCTGTTTTATCTGTTAATTTTATATTATACCTAATTAATAAGAAATCAACAACATATTTTCAATTCTTTTATCTTCTCTCAGCCACTTCTTTATAAATATCTCGCAATAAAGCTATCGATACATCTAAATCATTATCACTAAATCTGCGTCCACTATCTGGATGATCAATTGCATTTCTGATAAATACAGGCAATGTATAATAATGATTATGTGACGTGTCCTCTTTTTCATGTCTAACTGTATCATATAATCTATGATTTTTATATAGCAATCTATTGACGCAATATGAGCATTTACCTCGTTTTCTGGTATATTTTGCAACTTATTATGTAATGCGCTAAATAACTGAATATGATAATCTTTTTTTTCTACACCAAATGCCAAATAATTGATTTCAGCACTTGAATACATTCCTAGGACTGCTTTATCAATTACGTTTGCTTTAGTTTCAATTCCTTCTTTTTTCAAAAGAATCACCTTCACATTATCACTATCCTTCATTGCCTCTTGAACAATATACTGCGAATGTGTTGCTATTATCAATTGTGCTATTTGTTTCCCATATTCGTTTGTAAACAAATTTCTATAAAATTTCAAAATTTTTTTCTGCCATTTAGGATGAAGACTTAATTCTGGTTCATCAATAATAATTGTAGCACCATTTGTTGCTTGATATAATAAATCTGCCCCTCGAAAAACAATCTGTTGTTCCCCAGTACTTAATTCATTAATATCTATTAGTTGTTCTCCTTTTAAAAACCAAATTGTTCTATAGTCTATTTCTGGCTTCTCGCCACATACACCAACTCTTCAAACATACTTTCATAGGCTTTTTTAAATCTCAATATACGTGAATTCTTTTTCATATACTCTTCATATGTACATGTTGGATTAAGTTTAGCGTATTTTATAAATTCATAATTATCTTTTTCTTCCAAATCAATTAGTAACTGAACAATTCCCGAATAATTTGCCCCTTTTTTTTCATATTTATCTTCCTCATAATCATAATTGCTATTATTACCTTCCAATTTGACCTCAAATCCAGATCTAGCCTCTGAAAATATCACTTTCCTATTACGAATATCATATGGCTTTTCATTAGATAATTTCATCTTTTCTGCGTAAAAATCTTGCTCTGTAAACTCATTTGCATCTTCCCATTCTTCTTGTGTAATCCCGCCTGGTTTAGAATATCTCAATGACTCCTTCTCTCTCAAAATTTCATGAACTTTCCCATTCTCGTCCAAATACATCACCTTTTGCACCGATGAACTTCATGCAAATAGCTGCCTCTTTGAAAAGCAGCAATTGCATTCAAAATTGTTGTTTTTCCACAGCCATTTTCTCCTGCAAGTACAATTGTATTATATACTTCATTTTTATTTTTAAAAAAATCAAGCTCGATATCACCAATTTTTATTTCATTTTCAAATTTTATATACCCTATCATTATATTTTCTTCTTCCTTTTCAAATCACTTTTTTCTTCTCTTAATTATATCAACTTTTCATCCCCTATACACTAATTTTTTCAAATTCCATAATCAAAAAGCAGGCGATGAAAAGTCACAAAACCTCTTCATCCACCCGCTTTTCACCTATACTCTCACCACTACCGCTTCCACAACATCTGGATGTTCAACCACCCACATACCACAAAATACTACCCGTTTTGTGACTTTCTCATGCTAGGAGACAAAGTATTCCACTGCGTTTTCCGGGAAGAATTCCTTAAACTCACCATACAGCTGTGCTGCAAGTGTTTTATTGTGCGCTATGATCAAGGTTGGCTAAAAGCCCCATTAACAAGGCAAAGACCATCTGCATATGGATCCGTGTCTCCTTCGATGCTTCCAGCAACAGTTTTACCTGCTCCAAAGTATATGTTTTAGTCTCATCTACAATAATCGTATAATACTTTGACTTTTTTACTCCTTTTGGCAGTTCCAAACCTTCACAGGGATTCGTCATAATCAACCTTTTCGATAATGCGTATCTCATAGAGGTATTCATAATTGTTCTTGCCCTTTTAGGAATAGCAGAATATTGTTTTACAGGTTCTTTATACATTTTCATCAGATGCCTTGATTGAGCGCAAGCAGCCTCAGACCGCCAATTCTGGGAATAATATGTTTCTGAATACAGTCCCTATAATTATAATAGGTATTCGCCGTAAATGACATATCAGATGGAGACATTCTCCATCTGATATACTATCATACAGATACGATCATTTCAATATATGACTAAACCCCAACAGTTTAGCATCGTAATACCCAATTGCCACCTTTAAAAAGATAACTGTATCTTTTTTTCATAAATATTAATAATTCTTCCTATAAATAAGGCTGTCAGTATGGTTCCTATACCAAGACCATAAAAATGGGTATGATTAATTAAACATAAAATAATAGTGACAAACACAAGTGTAATATCAAAAGTATTTTTCACTATTGAAAAAGGAAAAGAGAAGACTTCTGAAATAGTTTTTACAATACCATCAGTTGGTGTTAAAATAAGATTTGTTTTCACGCTTAAAAATACGCCCATTGCAGTAATGAACATCGTCATAATAAAGCAAATAACCCTTAAGTATAAACTTAACGATAATGTAGGAATTATAAAATCATATAAATCAGTCAACCAACCAAAAGCAAACGATAACGGAATTTCTAAAATAAAAGTAACTGTGATCTTTTTGGATAAAATACATTGAATAATAACAAATATTAAGTAACAAATAATAGAAGCTGTTCCTAAAGAAATGTTATAGATTTGTGATATTGAATACATCACAGAACTAAAAGCAGCAACTCCTAAATCAAAGCGAACATTTAATACAACAGCAAAAGCTATTAAATTCAAACCAAGAAAATACAAAAAATATTTTTTCATTCTTATTACCTCATCATGTCTATGGTACTGTAAGCCACCAGAACCGGAGATTCTGCCTTGATGGCACACTTATAAAAAGCCCAAAGGTCTTGATTTCAAGGCTTTCAGGCTTAAGTTAACCCCAGCGGAGTCTGTTGTGTTTATCTTACTGGAATTTCACCTTCATCTATCAGTCTGTCTGGGGAAAATACAATACGGATTCTTCCGTCTGTCGCAACCTTGCAATCTCCGTCAAACGCATTCTTACCGCCATCCTCGATTTTCGCAGTTCCTGAAAGGATATTCTCACAGATGCGTATCGCTGTATTCATGATGCTATGATCCATGGAACCAACGAAAGGCATTCCCGCATATCCCACATGGCCATTAAAATTGCGGTCAAATTCACTTTCATAGGACTTGATTTTATCCAGAGCTCCCAATAGTGTATTAATACTGTCTCTGCAGAGCAGATTACCATTGCAGGCATCTCCAGAAAACAGGATTCGCTCTTTCCGATCAAGGAAACAACAGCCTCCCGATGTATGCCCCGGTGTCTCAATTACCTCGATACTGCGTCCCCCCAGCTCAAACACCATCCCCTCCTTCAAAGGAAGACATTTTGGCATCTTTTGTATCCGCCGGATATCCGCAGGGCTACAGTCATACACATCGTAAGCCCCCATATTTCCCAAAAGTTCCACATAATCTGCGATGCTATCATAATTTATCGGTTTAAGACTATCCTCATCTTTTTCGTGAATATATACCTCTTCAAACTGAGCAGCTCCTCCGATATGATCCGGATGTCCATGTGTCAGCACTACATCATAGGGAAGCGGAGTCAGCCAGGAAATCAGCTTTTTCAGGTCTGTCATTCCGACACCCGTATCGATGAGTAATGCACGTTCCGTACCTTTTAACAAAAACATGGCTGTCATACCAGCCTCATTGATAGCCCAGGTGTCTTTTGCAATCTCCATCACCTGATATGTAGTCAGCTTTGCCATATCCATTCCATCCTTTCCGCATCAGTGCATAAATACATTTTCTGCATCCTCATTTAATGGTACCGTAAATGCCGGAGCATGTTTAACAAGAAGCTCCATCAGCCTGTGGTCATAATTATCTTTAACTTCGCAGATATTGTCAAAAATCATAATTGCCTCTTTACCTGGCTCACATACCGGCCACTGCGGAAGAGAAGGAACGGAAGGATTTCCGTATCTCGCAAAGTTTATCCAGGCACCACATATTCTCTCCTGCAGGCGGTCTGTTTCTCCCGGCACATTGCAGATAGGAATTCGGTCAATATTATGGAAAACAAACGGGATTTCAGAGCAATGCCATGCCAGTTTTCCTCCCTCATATGGGAATTCATAATTAAACATGTAGGAATATACGGGAGCTTCCTTATGTACTGACTTCTTCGCAATGAAATCTTTCGATGCATAACGGAAAATATAATCCAGCGACAGAACATCTACAAGGCGATTATTCGGATATGCTTTTTCGAATTCTGCTGCAATCTCTTCTGCATCCTCCTGAAAGCATTTTTCCAGAAGTTTCATCGTTTCCTCACGGGTCAGTTCATCCCTATTCTCCAGAACCGGCTTGAAATCAAATTCTCCAAAAACGCTACCCACTATCACCGGAATCTTTTTTGCTCCATCGGTAAATCCTACTCTGCGCGGATCACCGGCATACCATGAATTTGCTCTCGGCTCTCCTCCCACGTAGAGTCCTTTCTCCTGCAGCTTGGGTGACACCTTATTATATGCTTCCGCAAGGAAATAGTAAGGAATCGTTTCCAAATCCTCAACGGATTCCAACTTCAATTCCGTCAGAAGGGCCTCCACAATTGCGGTACCGTCATCCTCTGTCTCTTTTTTACCTTCTTCTATTACGCCGCTCTGGATAATCCCCTTATGGAATACCCTTCTGCAGCCGGTGTATTCATCAGGGAATAAACTTTCATTCCACCACCGGACTGACCAAACAGGGTTACGTTACCTGGATCTCCGCCAAAACCAGCAATATTGTCCTGAATCCAATGAAGGGCTGCGACCATATCTGCATTTCCCACATTAGCAGAATTGTAGTATTTTTCCCCATAAGCAGATAAATCAAGATATCCCAAAATATTCAGACGATGGTTCAATGACACGACAACCACATCTCCGTACTCACTCAGATGATCTCCCTCATACGCCACCTGTTCAATGGATGAGCCTGCAAAGAATCCACCTCCGTGCAACCATACCATAACCGGTTTTTTTGCTTCCGGATCCAGACTCTGTGTCCAAATATTCAGATACTGGCAATTCTCATCCATTGGCCAGTAACGATGTGGGATCATAACCTCCATCAACGGATGATCCTGCATCAGCATAGGCACACATAACCGTAGGCCAGAGCATTTTTAATACCTTTCCATGGTTTTACCTCTCTGGGCATTTGAAAGCGATCAGCATCAGCATACTTGATGCCATGGAAAGTGTATGTAGAATTCATCTTAAATCCCCGTATCTTACCCGCCTTAGTCTGAACTACCGGTTCTGCCTTACTACAGTAAAAACAATCTCCCATTTTGTATTCCACCTTTCTTTAGTAATTTTATGTATATCTTATTTCATTACCATTTTCTCATTTTTTTGTTACCGTTTTATTACATCTCTATCTCCACATACAGTTTGCATATTGGTCTCTTCCTGTATTGCAGCCCGATACTGAGAGGGAGTCATATGATAATGCTTTTTAAACGCACGAAAAAGTTTTCCGTATTTTCATATCCAATCTCTTTTCCGACTTCAGTCATCCTCTCATTTTCTAAACTTTTTCACCTCATTATGCAATAATTGTTGATACCCATCTACTATAATCCCATACATTTCAGAATGATCCGAAGATTATGGACTGCACATCTTTGCACATCTCCGAGACACAGACGAGGTTTCTTATCCAAATGTCCTTTGTACCCGATTGCTCTGCCATCATCTAAAATAAAAGCAACTTCCTCATTGGCCGGGCATATCTTTGGCACAAAGCTTGCCGGATCATTGAAAAATGTTTTCATATCATTTGCCTGCATGTAGACTTTTTCCCCATCAACCAAAATCTCTCCATCCTTCATCTCGGCAGTATGTCCTTCACCCAGAGGTGCCATGACTGTATCCGGTCCTTCCGGATCAACCGTAAAGGAATTCCAGCGGGCTGCAAAAACCGGTGCAAATGGTACTTCCTGCACCATAATTACCTGCCCACGTTCATCAAACTCCGGCATAACTGTTCTCACAGCCTGAAGAATATTCATGGCCCTTCCTTTTCCTCCCGGCATAATCAAATCATTTCCGGCATGCATGGATTTCCAGGGTGTACTGCTGCCTCCGTTCCAATCAGTCATGATCAGACCTTCAAATCCCCATTCTCCGCGGGTAAGATCCGTACATAAGTCATAACTATCTGCTGTAGGAACACCGTTGATCAGATTGTAGGAACTCATGATAGACAACGGCTGAGATTCCTGAATAGCAATTTTATAGGGTTCCAGATAAATCTCCCTCAGTGCCCGCTGACCAATCACAGAATCCACAGCATTCCGATTCGTCTCCTGATTATTAGCTGCATAATGCTTAATGCATCCACCTCCTCCTGGCAGGCTCTGAAGACCGCGTACCATTGCTGACGCCATCTTTCCAGATATGAGAGGATCTTCAGAAAAATATTCAAAATTTCGTCCACACATAGGATCACGCTGAATATTCATTCCTGGTCCCAGAAGCAAATCAATCCGCATTGCCTGCATATCTGCTGCCATTCCGCATCCTACCTGTTCCAAAATTTCCGGATCAAAAGACTGAGCAAGAAGCGTACCCACCGGCCATGCCGTACAGTAATGGTATACCTGCCTCTTTTCCCCCGATTCCAGATCGGTTGCCTCAAACTGCTGTGTGATACGCACACCGCCCGGACCGTCTGCCAATACAATAGAAGAAACACCATAACTTTCCAGTGCGTGTGTTGTTTCCCCTGCCGCTCCAGGTACAGATTCCGAACTGGCTCCAATCACAGGATTGTTCTCATCCTGCACACCCCAGCCTGTACCACAGCAAAGATCCGCCAATTGTGCAGCATCAAGCTGTGCGGCAAATTCTTCCATTGACACTCTGCCCGAAGCCACATCATTCAGCTTCCATTCTTTCTTTTCCACATACCGTACTGTTTCGTAAGGCATAACCGCTGATAGCTGGTATCTGTCGCATATGTAACCACCTTTTCATCGCTATAGGCTGAACGCGAATCCAGCGTTTCCGGTATCTGCACAGCCAGAAGAACCGGTACATCCTTCCATATAGTTTCATCCTTTCGGTCAGTTAACCCCTTCTTTTCCTCCAAAGTTTCCGTTAACGGAAGCTCCACCAATACCTGTTCTGTCAAAGCAGTTTGTTCCAGCCGAATCTTGCACACCGGTTTTGTATCTCTGGAAGAAGTACCGATACGCACTCCATAATCTCCTTTTGACAGAATATAACCTCCTGCATTTTCACTATAAGATGCAAGATTACGCAGCGGTATGCGGATTTTGATATCTTCCTTTTCGCCCGGTGCCAGTAACATCGTTTTTTGGAAACCTTTCAGCTCCTGTTCCGGCATATCCATCTCCGATACCGGTGCAGAAACATATACCTGCACAACTTCACGTCCGGCAAACGCTCCTGTATTTTCTACTGTTACGCCAAGAACCAGTGTATCCTCATCCAGCGATGCCTCCAGATTTCCCAGTGCAAATGTCGTATAGGAGAGTCCATAACCAAAAGGATAACCCGGATCAACATTAAATGTATCAAAGTAACGATAACCTACATAAATTCCTTCCGTATATACTGCTTTATTAAAATCCTGAAGGAAATTGCCTGCCGTAGGATAATCTTCATATTTTTTTGCCCAGGTTGCGGTCAGCTTTCCTGACGGTGTTGCCTTACCTGTGAGAATATCGGTAACGGCGGCTCCTCCCTCCTGTCCTGCCTGCCCCATGAGAAGAATAGCATCCGCACAAGCCGCCTCCAGATCCTGCACCGATATGGAGCCCGGAACATTCAGCACCAGTACCAATGAGGAAAAAGCTGACCGCAGCTTTTTAAGATTATCCATCTCCACTGCAGAAAGCCTGTAATCTCCAATTTCATACTTTTTATCCCCAATGGATACTTTCTTTTTTCGTCTGAGCATCGATCGATGTACAGCTACGTACGTCTGAGCATCGATCGATGTACAGCTACGTACGTCTGAGCATCGATCGATGTACAGCTAGTACGCTACATCATCGATGTACATACGTAGTCTGAGCGT
>ENA-OQAS01001671-OQAS01001671.1-human-gut-metagenome-genome-assembly--contig:-NODE-1671-length-10117-cov-1.546847_pt1 | contig 10117 bp, 15 predicted proteins | sample MGYA00242733_ERZ504523 | MGnify/ENA primary metagenome ERZ504523 (study PRJEB26092, sample SAMD00036239) | human gut metagenome | host: Homo sapiens | study: EMG produced TPA metagenomics assembly of...
GTGAATGTTATATTCTTCATAGTGAATAGAAGGCTTTCAGGCAAAAAGGCTGTTTGTGTTTATTTTGCTTTGTTACCTATATTCTTTTGTTGATAGTAAAATACTCCCATGTGTTTTTAATAGTTCGAATGTTAGCTTGGGGATTGTCTATTTTTATGGGGGATATATGTTTCGTAAAGCTTCAATGAAATACTCTATATTTAGGGTTTGGTATTTTATATTGGCTTGTGTCCTCTACGTACTAATTATGACATTTGATCCACAGTATTTAATGTTTGTATCGTTAGGCAGGTAAATGGGTACTATATTTTGAATTTAGTATTCTCCATATCGGGAATTTATATATTGTGGTTTGTTTTCAAGAAACTATTACGCATATCATTATTCGTATATTTTGGAGAACACTCTATGTCGTTGTACGTATGGCACATGATACCATTGCGTTTAGTCTTGGATCTAATTAATAAAGTATTATTATCCAGAATGTCCGTTCATTCTATATTTTATTACGATGCTCGTTACGATATGTTTAACCGCATGGATTATAGAATATTGTCTTGGTAGAAAATACTGTATCCTGTTTGGCTACTAGTTTTACTGGTATACAATATGTAAGTACTCAAAAAGGGCTTATATTTAAAATTATTACCATTGTTGCGAACAGAATATATAGTAATTATGTAGTAGTGAAAATTCAGGGAAATTTAATTTTCAGTATTAAACAGAGTCATTCTCCTATGAATAGTCTGTTCAGTTTTTGAAAGAGGAATCGGGTTCCCTATAACCTCTTTCAAAAGTGGAATAAGGATACCCGCAATAAAATAGTGGAGGTAAGAGTTGAGCGTATGCTAGAGGATCTATCCTCTTCTTGTGCTATCGGCATCATCTAAACAGCATTGGATAATGGAAATAAGGAAAAGGAGGTTCGTATGAGTATAAACGCATTGTCCTCTTGGCTGATAATTCAATAGTAGATAAACTATTATTCTAAATTCAATAAGACAGAATTTAGGAAAGTCATGAATTACTTGAATGAGAAACTAATAAGATGGCTTAGGTGCAAGTTTAAAAGACTTCGTAATGGGGTATATTGAAGAGCAAGGCGTGTGCTTGCTATTACAGCTCAAAAGAATCCAATCTTGTTCATTGTACGTGTGGACATAAGTTGTATATGAAGCGTGTCGATTGAATTATAAACATATAACAAATGAGTTAAGTACGAAGAGCTGTGTGACGGGAGACTGTCAAGCACAGTTCTGTGAGAAGAGAGTGTGAAAGTTCCACTACTTACTTGACCTGATAAGATTGAGAAAGAAGAACTTGTTTATCCTGTTTTAACTAAAATAAGAAAGAAGATAAAAATATGGATCATGAAAATAGGAATATTGACACAACCTCTTAGAGGTAATTATGGCGGAGTTTTACAGAATTGGGCCTTGCAGCAGATCTTGATTCGGTTGGGGCATGAGCCGATTACTATTGACATCCTTCCTCGTCCTTCGATTGGAAGATTTATTCTTTCTACGATCAAATCCTTGCTTCTTTGGTTTATTCCTTCACGCAGGAGAAGATTTAAGAGATGGAGAGAGAGGAGGATGCCGCTATTTGAGGAATTGTGAGTAAAAATATTATCAAGACTCCTGCTTGTAGAAATTATTTGATGGAGATGATTAGAGAATATGGTTTAGAAGCATTGTTGGTAGGTAGTGATCAAACGTGGCGTCCGATATATAATGTGAATCGTTTGTCGGATATGTTTTTGCATTTTGCGAGGAATTTTTCGGGAAAAAGGGTTGCCTATGCTGCTTCTTTTGGCGTAGACTATTGGGAATATTCAGAAAAACAAACCTCCGTTTGTTCCTCTTTAGCTCAGCTTTTTGATGCCGTATCTGTGCGAGAGACAAGTGGAGTGGCTCTTTGCGAGAGATATTTGGGAATAGATGCTGTGGCAGTACTCGATCCCACGTTACTTGTTAGAAAGGAGACATATGCGGAGTTGTGTATGAAGTTCCTGTTTTTAAGAAGAGATATCTTGCTGCTTATGTGCTAGATTCCGCAAAGGAAGTAGATCTGATAATCACAGAAGAGGCGAAAAAAAGAGGATTGCCTATCCTTCGTTATTCCGCTTATGGACAGGCCAAGCTGACAGTAGAGGAATGGATCGCTATTTTTCGTGATGCTAGTTTTGTAATTACGGATTCATTTCATGGAACAGTATTCTCTATTATTTTCGAAAAACCTTTCCGTTGTGTTGTGAATGAGAGAAGAGGTGGTGTTCGTTTTGCTGATTTGTTAGAAAAATATCATTCTGGTAAGTTGGAGGAGTGGCGTGAAAAGAGTCTTGATTTTTTGCGAGAGGCGTTGAATGGCTGACGGTATGGATGTAGCGGTAAATGAAAATATTCTTAAGGATAACCTGTTATAATTTGATATCGTGCTTTCAGTATTTATTTATACATTTATAATGTGTTTTATGTTTTGCTGTGCTTCTATTGCATCTTATAGAGAGCATGTAACTATACATAAAAATCTGTTTTTTAGATGGGAGATAATCCTTATGCTCCTTTCTTTTGCTGTTTTATTTGGAATGCGATACGATGTCGGTCAAGATCATTAGCTTATTTAGATGGATATATAAATCCATTTCTTCATAAGGAATATGAACCTTTGTTCGCATTAATTCGTGATACGCTTAGTAATGCAGGTGTACATCCAATCGTTTTTTTTGCGGTTTGTGCATTCATTCAAGTGTTTTGTCTTTTCTATTTTATGAAAGACTGTAAATTCTTATATCCAGCTTTGATTGTATCTCTTTTTATGGGTCAATTCTTTATTCATTGGATGAATGGTATTCGACAAGATATTGCAGGTTGTATATTCTTATGTGCTATTACTTGTGTTATAGATAAGAGGATTGTAGGATTCTTTACTCTTGTGTTGATTTCTGTTGGTTTTCATTATTCTGCTGTTATATTATTCCCGTTTTATTTTCTATATCTAAAAAAAGATCACTATTTTAATAGTGTTAATGTCCAATATTTATTACTTTTTGTTGTGGCTTATGTTGCTATATATAATGTTGATTTGTTGACATATATAAATGATGATATATTCTATTTAGCTACACTCTCTGGGTATGAAATGTATACTGAAGATGTGCTTGAAAGATTTGCGGATATTACGAAAATAGGTGTAAGTATGTATGTTTTTATTTTATTGGATTTGATTATTGTATCATATTATAAAAAAATGAAATGCTATTATTGTGGAAGGAAATTTAATATAGTATATGATTTGTATTTTTTTGGTACTGTACTTCAAACTCTTTTATTAATAATTTGGTGTTAGCTAGACCATTTCGCTATTTTAGGGGATGTAAGTTAATAATTATAGCGTATTTATTGTTTTTTTTATATAAAAAAGGAGGATTAACTGTTAATGCTGTTGTCTTTTTTATAGTTATGATATTATTACTGATACTATTTATTGCTACAATAAAAATGAACCATTTTATTTTATGTCTATATGAAGAAAATAAGTGTTATTATTCCGTGTTATAATTCTGAAAATATATTTCCAAATGTATAGAGAGCTTAAGGGCGCAATCATGTGATGATGTGGAATTCATATTTGTAAATGATGGGTCAACTGATAGTACTTGGAATTATATAAAACAATTTGAACAAGAAGATAAAAGAGTTATTGTTATAGATAAGCCTAATGAAGGTGTATCTAAGGCTAGGAATGATGCTCTTGATATTATCAGCGGTAGGTATGTGTATTTTTTGGATCCTGATGATTTTATTGATAGAGGTTGGTGCGAAAGAAATGTATTTGTTAGCATGTAGATATGATGTCGATATTCTGATTTTTAATTTTTATAGTATAGTAAATGGATTCAAACAAAAATGTTTACATAATATTCCTGTTGGATTATATGATATTGAGGAGTTTTTAATAACGGTTGAACGTTTGCCAATTACACCTAAATTGTATAAGAGGGAAACAATTAAAAACGTTCGGTTTAATGAAAATCTTAAAGTAGGTGAGGTTTTTGATTTTTTTATTAACGCAATGTGTAATTCTTGCAAAATATATGTTACAGATGGTTTTTATTATAACTATGTTCGACATGTAGGTTCTGCAACTAAAAAACTAAATGTGGAGGTAGATTCGTTAATTGTTGATACAATATATAGTATAAATGAACGAGTCTATAAGTATAAACGTGAAATAATTTCTAGCAGATGTTTTGTATATTCTATTTGTTTGTTAATTAATAGTTTTGCGTTTAATAAATATGTTAAAAAAGTGTCATTAAGTGAATCTGTTAGTTTAATAGAATGTGTGTATGCGGATTCTTTGGTGAGAAATTATATTAAAAAAAGGATAAAAATGACTTCGTGGGGAAGTGATGAAAAATATTATTTTTTATTGTTATATGCTTCTCCTAAATTGCTATATTCTTTTTAAGGATCTTGTTTAAGTTTAAAATTCTGTAAATGCAAATTGAATAATAATGAAAAATCTTATAATAATTGCTGCAGGTGGATTAGGAAGAACTCTCTGTGGAATGGCAGAAGTTGTCTTGGGTATGAAACTGATTTTGTTGTTAAAGGATTTATTGATGATGACTTAGATGCGCTTAATTACTTTGATAATTATCCCCCAATAATAGGAAAAATATCAGATTATGTGCCACAAAATGATGATGTTTTTGTTTGCTCTATTGGAGGAGAGTCTCGTAAAAGATGTATAGAGCAACTTATAGATAGAGGTGCTACTTTTATATCATTGATTCATAATACAGCTCGTATTTGTCATAATGTTAGAATGGGTGAAGGAAATGTCATTGGGGCTTTTACAAGTATAGGAGTGGATTCTGTATTAGGAAATTACAATTTAATTCAATCTCATACAGTGATTGGACATGATGTCATTATTGGTGATTGGAATAGAATAGATACACACGTAACATGTGTGGGAGGAACTAAAATATGTAATGCAACTGATATTTACACTTCGGCTATTATAAATCATGGAGTTGTTGTAGAAGATAAAGCACATGTTGGGGCTTGTAGCTTTGTTATAAAGAGAGTAAAAGCAGGAACTACTGTCTATGGTAATCCTGCAAAACGTTTATGACTTTATTTATTAATTAAATATTTATTTGTCATGGAAATACAAGATTTTATTGTGAAATTTGCAGAACAATTTGATGAAACAGATGTAACTGAATTTGTTGCTTCTACTAAATTTAGAGAATTAGATGAATGGAGTTCATTAATAGCGCTTTCAATTATTGCGATGGTTGATGAAGAATATGATGTCACGTTGAAAGGGGATGATATGCGTCAAGCAGAGACGATTGAGGAGCTATTTAATATTGTAAAGGAATATGGCACTATTTGATATCACTAAAGTGCGTATTGCAGGCATCTCAGCGTGTGTTCCAAAGCAAGTAATACGTGTTGAAGACAGTGTAAAAAGTGCAGATTATGACTCTTCCAATTTTGCAGAAAAGACAGGTATAAAAAGTGCACATATTTCTAATGAATATACGGCATCAGACCTGTGCTATAATGCAGCGGAAAAGTTGATTAATGATTTGGAATGGAATAAGACTGATGTCGGTGCTTTATTTTTTGTGTCTCAACATCCTGATTACATTCTTCCAGCAACGTCTTGTATTTTACAGGAACGACTGGGGCTAAGTAGAGAATGCTATGCGATAGATATCTCTCTTGGATGTTCAGGATGGGTATATGGTTTGAGCTCTGTGGCTGCAATATTATCTCAAGGTGGTATAAAAAAGGCGTTATTGTTAGTTGGTGATGCGAGAAAAAGGGCACTTTGTGAATTTGATCCCTTGTTTGGTTATGCTGGAACTGTAACAGCTTTAGAGTATACAGGAAATGAGAGTGATAGATTCACTTTTCATTTTGGAACTGACGGCAGTGGATATGATGCTATTATTATACCTGATGGTGGTAGTCGAAATCCTGTGACATTAAAATCGTTTGATATGGAAGATGTAGATGGAAAGAAAGTGCATCGACTTCAAACAAGAATGAAAGGAATGGATGTTTTCGCTTTTGGGATTTCTGTTGCTCCAAAGTCTATAAAGAAAATAGTTGAATTTAGTGGAAAACAAATCTCTGATTATGATTATTTATATTGCATCAGGCTAATTTGATGATGAATGAAAAAATTAGAAAGAAATTGCAATTGGACTCAGATAAAGTCCCATATAGTTTGACCGAGTTTGGAAATACTTCTTCAGCATCAATTCCTTTAACAATATTAACTCAGACAAGAGGAAAAGTAGAAAAAAAAGAAACTAATTGGATTGCTTGTGGCTTTGGAGTAGGGCTTTCTTGGGGTACTGTTGCTTTTACGACAAAAAATCTTGTATTATCAAATTTGATAGAATTGTAGATATGTATCAGTATAATCCTTTTTCTTTAGAAGGTAAAGTCATTCTTATTACTGGTGCATCTTCAGGGATAGGAAGAGCGACAGCCATAGAATGTGCTAAAATGGGGGCGTCGTTGATTATAACAGGACGAGATGAGGAGCGTTTAAAAGAAACTTTTGCAATTGGAGGGTTTTAAAAATAAAGTACATATGCAAATCGTGGCAGATTTGTCTACGGAGGATGGCATAAAAGATTTAGTTAATCAGATTCCGCAAATTAATGGTTGTGTTAGTAATGCTGGAATTGTGGGACTAACTCCAATTCAATTTGTTACTACTAAAAAAATAGAAGAAATGCAACAGATTAATTTAATGGCTCCTGTCTTATTAATCAAGCAAATTCTGAAGCAAAAGAAATTTCAATCTCAGGCCTCTATTGTTTTTACTTCTTCTGTTGCGGGTGTTTACCGTGTTTCTATGGGAAATGCTATTTATTCGATTACGAATGTGGCATTGATGCATATATGCGCTCATCGGCTTTGGAACTTGCCACAAAGGGTATTAGATGTAATAGTGTTAATCCTGCAATGGTTGAAACTCGAATTTTGAATAGAGGACAGTTGACGCTAGAACAATATGAGGCTGATAAGTTAAGATATCCACTTAAAAGATATGGAAAACCTGAAGAGGTTGCTTGGGCTATTATATATTTATTGTCTGATGCATCTGCTTGGGTGACAGGCATATCCCTTAAATTGGATGGAGGAATGACATTGAGTTGAGATGGGAAGATTTTTAGAGAATAAAGTATGTATCATTACTGGTGCTGCACAGGGCATCGGAAAATCGATAGCCGAACGTTTTGCTGGTGATGGTGCTATTGTATATGCTTGTGACCGACAAGAAGGGAGCATGGATGTATGGGTAAAACAATGTGCGGCAGTGCAAGATACCCGTGTGATTCCGTTGTATTTTGATGTGACGGATGCTGCAGCTGTCAAGTCTGCTTTTATGTCGATATTCAAACGAGAAGGTCGTATTGATGTACTGGTTAATAATGCCGGTGTGGTGTTTAATAAGAAAATCGGCATGATTGTTCGACCGGAAACAGAACTGATGTTCCGGGTAAATGTGATTGCGGTCATAGAAATGGTGCAGTTGGTATCTCGTTTGATGGCTCGCAATGGCGGTGGATCGATTGTGAATATCGCATCTGTTACGGCTGTATTGGGGTCTCCCGGCCAGTCTGCCTACTCGGCTACCAAAGGGGCTATTATGGCGTTTACCAAATCGGCCGCAAAGGAATTGGCTCCTCTTGGTATTAGAGTCAATGCTGTAGCGCCGGGTATTGTGAAGACGGAACGATTCTCTGAATTGTATGAAGAGAGTGGTGAGAAAATAGATACACGTATTCGGAAGATTGCGTTGGGACGTTTGGGTACACCGGAAGATGTGGCAAACGCTTGTGCTTTTCTGGCTTCTGACAGGGCTTCCTATATTTCCGGCCAGATATTGGGCGTGGATGGTTGCGCTTCCATTTAGAATAAATAATCAGATGATATTGGGTTTAAATGAACGGTCGCATTCTGCGGTTGCCGCAATAGATGCTTCAGGGGCTGTCTTGAGGTATGGGGAATTGTTATCCTTTTCTGAGAGAATCGGATCTTTGCTTTCTGCACGTTCCTTATTGTTTTTGTTGACAGAAAACAATGTAGGGGGAATAGCGTGGAGTATGGGTTGTATTAATTCGGGTAATGTGCCTTTGATATTGAATGCGCATATCGAAGAGGAGCTTTATCATAATTTGTTTGAAATATACCGTCCTTCTTATGTGTGTCTTCCTACAAGAATGGCATCCGCATTGCGATATGAGATTGTGTGTGAGTGCTATGGCTATACGTTGTTGCATACAGGTATGGGACCTTGTACGCTACATGCCGACTTGTCTCACTTGTTACCTACTTCCGGCTCTACGGGAAGTCCTAAGTTGGTACGCCATAAGTACGGGAATATAGAGGCGGCAGCTTTGAATATATCGACTTCTTTGGGCTTACGTCTAATGACAGGCCATTGCTGGTGTTGCCTTTGTATTATACGATGGGATTGTCAGTCGTATTCAGTCATTTGTATGTGGGCTCTACTGTATTGATAACGAATCAGAGCATGACGGACAAGGCTTTTTGGAACTTATGAAGGAACAACGGGCAACTAGTTTTACGGGAGTGCCTTACAGTTTTGAGATATTGAACTTAATGCGCTTTTTCCGGATGGATTTGCCGGAAGCCGAAGTGTTAAAAAATTGAAACATTTTCAATAATTATTTTCTTTTAGAATAAGTGTGCTATAATAGGCATATAAGCAGTAACGGCTTGAAAAGATTAAAAATGAAATAAAAGGAGATGGAATTTATGGCAAAATGGGTATGCAATATCTGCGGTTACATTTATGACCCCGAAGTAGGTGACCCTGATAACGGCGTTGCAGCAGGCACCGCTTGGGGAGATGTCCCGGAAGACTGGGTTTGCCCCCTCTGCGGCGTAGGCAAAGACCAGTTCAGCGAACAATAAGAAAATAAAAACAGGCTTCGTACTTTTAATTAAGTATGAGGCCTGTTTTGTTTCAGGATAAACTGATTGATAATTTATAAAAGTTAGTTAAAAATATAGGAAGTATCTCTGTTCAGCTTGTCAAAAACGTCGCTCCTATTTGCGTTCGCCGAACCGGATGGGCGGTCCGGCGCATGGGGGCTACAACAATTATTTAGCCGTCGCGATTTTGATCTGCGCTTCACATTGATACTTCCTATATTTTTTTATATCACGCGCAGTTTTTATAATTCCGTGCCGTCTGCAAGGTAAACTGTTTTTTCTTTGGCGGCGTTGGCAACTGTTTCGCCGATAAAACCGCGTTTAACCATGGTATCAAGTACTAAATGCTGGCGTTTTTGCAGCTTCGGGATTTTCGTACGGGTTAAGCGCGGACGGTGCATATGGCAGCGAAGCAATAACTGCACATTCGGCAAGGTTCATTTCGGCAGGCGTTTTGCGAAGTAACTGCGTGCAGCGGCAGTGATGCCGGTTGCTCCGTTGCCGAAGTAGGTAGTGTTAAAATACATTTCCAGAATCTGGTCTTTGCTGAATTTGTCTTCCAGCATCAGCGAGAACATTACCTCATAAACTTTGCGGCTCATTGTCTGTTCCTGGCTTAAAAACATATTTTTGGCAAGCTGCTGCGTAAGTGTACTGCCGCCCTGCACAATTTCGCCGGCAGAAATATTTACGAAAGTTGCACGCAGTATGCCGCCATATCAACGGCACCATGGCGGTAAAAATCGTGGTCCTCTATGGCTACCAGCGCCTGCTGCATAGCCGTCGGTATATCGGGCAGTGCCGTCCATTCCATACCGGCAGTACGTTCATTAACCGTGTTTTCAATAGTAAAGAGCATAAACATTTTTTGCAGCGGGTCAGGCCAGGTGTTACGCTCCGGCAGATAGGGCAAAATTGTCATCAGCGTGCTTTCTGTCTGCTGATATTCGCTGACAGGGTTTGCCTGCTCCTGCATTTGTGCTGTTGCTGCCTGCTGCGCCGGCTGCGGTCGGTTTATAGCCTGCTATATTAGGGTAGTACATAAAAGTCCTGTTACAGCTGCCAGTATAATTAATAGTTTAATAAATTTTCCCATAATTACCTCACCTGTT
>ENA-OQAS01001672-OQAS01001672.1-human-gut-metagenome-genome-assembly--contig:-NODE-1672-length-10113-cov-1.546765_pt1 | contig 10113 bp, 12 predicted proteins | sample MGYA00242733_ERZ504523 | MGnify/ENA primary metagenome ERZ504523 (study PRJEB26092, sample SAMD00036239) | human gut metagenome | host: Homo sapiens | study: EMG produced TPA metagenomics assembly of...
CTGCGACGGCGAATGGGGCGAGATTTCCTTGGATTTTGAAAACGGCACAGCGGAGGTCGTAAAGCTGGCGGATTGGGATACGATGAAGTCCAACGTTTTCGCAAAACGGCGCTCCGGTTTGTTCAGAGCTTACCGGAAGCAAGACTGCTGAAAGATGCCGTTGTGCCGTTTGAGATGGGGATTTCGGAAAAACCAGCTCTTCCGACGAGCACGGCAAAAGCAACGAAGATCAATCCCGCACACACAATTTCTCTGCGGCAGACGGAGTGTCGGAAAACAGGTGAAACGATTACCGCCGCTGTCTACGAATATTTGGTGGACAACGACGGCGAATGGGGCGAGCTGCGGTTTGACTTTGAGAACGGCACAGCCGAGATAGTAAAACTGGCAGATTGGGACACAGTGAAATCTAACGTCTTTGCAAAAATGGCGATCCGGTACATACAGGGATTACCGGAAGCGAGACTGCTGAAATCTGTGGTCGTGCCGTTTTGGAAAGGCAGGGCATAATTACCCGCAGAGCATGACCTTTACACAGAACAGGCCGTCCTGATAGGTAACCGTACTCACCCCGCCGGATTTTTCTGCGATGTGACGGACAGACTGAAGTCCGACGCCGTCTCCTTTTCGCTTGGAGGACTGGAATATGCCACCTTTTTCGCGGATGACTCCGTCATAGGTGTTTTCAACCTGAATCAGTGCCAGACTGTTGCCATGCAGATAGGCGGTCAGCTCGATTCTGCGTCTGGCAGGTGCAGTATGCAGGCTGGCTTCCAGCGCATTCTCCAGCAGATTAGAGAGGACCAGGCAAAGATCGATCTCGTCTACAGGAAGACATTCCGGAAGATCGAGCCGCACGGAAAATGGGATCTGCTCCCGCTTCGCAAGTGCGCAGTAATACCCGACACGCCGTCTGCCGCCCGGTTTCACAGAAATGCAGCTCCAGACTCGGGATTCTGGAAACTGCGTCGGAAAGATAGGCTTTGATCTTTTCAAGATTCCCTTCTTCTGCAAGGGCGGCGAGCTGACATAGCTGGTGGCGCAGATCGTGCCGCGCCTGCCGTGCTTCCTCAATGGCAGCTTTCAGGCTTTCGTAGCGCTGCTGCTGCATGGAAAGCAGCTGGTTCTCCTGCTGCAATCTCACATTCCGGTTGATGCTGATCGCCATCAGAAGAAAGATTGCGTTGAAGAAAAGCATCAAAAACAAAAGTGCGATGCTGATCACAAAATACCCCTGCAAAACACGCCCGGTATAGAGCGTGTCCGCATACTTGGGGATCATAAACAGATTCAGCGCAATGAACACCAGCGGCAGCACCCAGAACACATACCAGGTCTGCGCAAAATTTCGTCCTCGACCATCCTCTGCACGCTGTGCGTCGCAGGATAATAGGCGATGGCGGCAAACAGCCAGCAGATCGCATGATAGCAAATCACGGCCCGCAGACAGAACCATGGCGCAGCTGCGCCTGCGGCAAACCGGCCAGCATAGCGGCGTTGATCGCCCGGCAAAGGCTGTTGATACAGGCAAATACCGCACAGACGGACAACGCAACCGTTCCGGATTTCCAAAGCGTGATCCGGAGCGTTTTTTATGTAGATCACGGCTGCGAGCAAGGTCAGCCCCGCAAGCACCGGCGCAGTCGGCATACGGCGCGCATAGCACACCATGCCTCCGGCGGCACAAAGCAGCGCAAGCAGCGGGGCAAGCCACAAAACAAGCTTTGACAGCGGCTGCTTTAAACTGGATTTTACCGGGAAGCAGGCAAGCAGCATGCCGGGAATCACCACGCCGAGTTCCAGAATTGGACGCAGCAGCTCCATTATACCATCCGCCCCCTTTGAAGCAGGAATTCCATAAGCGCCTGCCGGCGCTTTTCAGAAGGTCCTGACTGACAATACGCGGCTTCCGTCCGCCATGCGGAAGGCGGCACCTTCCAGCTCCTTCGCGTGTTCCAGATTCACGATCACTCCGCGCCCGCACACAAAAAAGCGTGTGTCATCCTTTAGTGGGGCGATGAACGTCTTGAAGGGTTGGCGTGTGGCAAGCGTCTTTTGAACCGTCGTATGGACGTAGATCAAGTGGGCGAAGTGTTCTGCGTAGACGATGTCCTGATAGCGCAGATGGATCTCGCTTCCCTCCACCTTTAGCTCCATATATTTGTCCGGCTGCGGTATGCAGGCAAGCAGCTCGTCCGTCAGCGCGTCGATGTCCGCTTCGGTAAGGGCTTGACCAGATAGTGCAGCGCCCGTACCTGAAAGCCCTCCAGCGCATGGTCGGTCGAGGTCGTGATAAAAACCAGCAGGCAGTCCGTGTCGGTTTTCCGCAGCTTCTTTGCCGCCTCCATGCCCGTCATGCCATCCATATAAATATCCAGAAATGCGGCAGTAAAGGGCGCTTTCCTTGCCGCTTCCAGAAATATCTCGCCGCTTTCGTATTCCAGAATATCCGCCTGTACGTTTCTCCGCTGAAGCTGCCACTCCAGCCGGCCTTTCAGCAGTGTGCGTTCCGCGGCAAGATCATCAACAATCGCAATTCTCATGCAGGGTCCTCTCCTTGTGCTTAAATTCCAAGATAATTATATCACAGCTTGTCGAGGATGACAAAGAACTGCTGTCGGAATTCGTGCCAAAATCGACCCTTTCGTGCCACGGCGCTTGAAAAAAACGAATGGCCTTTTTATACTGAGCGCAAGCAAGATGCTAAATCGGATGAAGGAAGGAGGGAGATCTGTGTATCGTATTGCAGTGTTGGCAGAACAGGAAGCAGAGCGGCAGCGCTACGCCGAGCAAATTACCCGGTTTTGTGAAGCGAAGGGGCTGTTTCCGCAGGTCATGCAATATGACGACCAGGAACGTTTTTTTTGAAACGGCGCAGAAAGCTGATCTAACCAATGCCGTCATTGCACTTTCCGGGTGGCAGGTTGAATGCGGCGGAGCACCTTCGGTCCTTATGCCCAGCATGCCGGATGATATGGTGCAGTGACCTGGATTTCTCTCTTCATGCCTTCCGGCTGCGGGCCGACTATTTCCTGATGAAGCCGGTTTCCGAAGAAGCATTCCAGCGAGGACTGAATGCCTGGATTGAATAAACGGGCATCGAACCAAACCGGGACAATAAGCATAAAAATGGAGGATATCAATGAAAAGGAAAAAGTTACAATGTTCTGTACCAACTTATGCTGGCAGGTGTGTTGTGCCTGACATTGGCAGCCTGCGGTGCGAAGCAGTCTTCCGACATGCCTGCATCGGATACAGAATCCGCGGTAAGCCCTGCCCTGCCTGCATCGGATACAGACTCCGAGGTAAGCACTGCCCTGCCGGTAAAGGCCATGAATGCCAACGTGTTGACGAAAACCCCTATATGGCAAAGAGCGACGCAACATTCACCACGACGGCTACAATACCGACTCTACGGATGAAGTCCTGCCGCTCGGCATCTATCCGGAGATCAATGTTTCCTATGAAAAAACCACGCGAACGCTTCGCCTGCCATTTACTTTGACAGCTACGGACACGCAGTCGTTCCGCTGCTCGGCGGCATCGCCATCCGTGATCTGAACGCGGAGGAAACCACGACGCTGGGCTATTTCTCCCCAAAGCAGCATGACGGCGGCGGTTACGTCATCCAGAGCTCCTATACGTTCCTGGACTCGGAAAACCACATCGTCTGCCCCACCAGCAACAACCATGTGCTGATGCTGAGGGCAACCGATGAAGCAGGAAATGTCCTGCCTGAATTTGAAAAGGTACTGGACATTGACATCAAGGCGGCAGCGAGACTGCGCTCGGCAAGGAGCTGACGCAGAATCTTCTGTCCGTGGTCTTTGACTACGATGAACCTCTGGTTTGCAACCGGCGGCTTCCGCATCTACCCGGAGCGTGAGCAGCAGGGTGTGCTGGGCTATATCGAGCGCTCCGCCATCGACGCAATTCTCAATGGCGAGCAGGCTGACCTCTCCGATGCGGTCTTTGTTTATGAGCTTACCCCCGGCGAGGGCGCGGAAAACGGCATTGCCGCCTCCAAGGACGGCGCGGTCATCCTGACAAACCAGAACTGCTATCTGCTGCGTGCCAACAATGGTGTCGAGCTGTCTGGTGCACACCGTATGAGAGCGTCGGCGCTAAGTCAGCGGCGAAACGACAAGACCACCGGCGGCGGTCTTACCTGGGGCGGCGGCTGCTCCCCGTCGCTGACGCCGGATCTTGTGATGTTCACCGACAACGCAGATCCAGTCAAGCTGCTGGCGCTCGATATGAAGACCGGTGAGATTGTTGCAAGCATGCCGGTGCTGGATGATCTGCCCGAGGGCTATCAGGTGGCGGTTGATAACTCTGCCATCGTCTATGATGACAGTGAGGGCACCGTCAGCACCATCGTGTGCAACTGGTTCGGCGCAGGCAGCGCAGGCCTTGCCGATCCAAACAGTGACTCTTCCATCCAGAGCTACGCCAACATCTATGACACAAACTGGCTGACGAAGGGCAACAGCATGATTGCTCCCGGTGTGGAGCGTGTCGATACGGTTAAAACCGATTCCGGCTATGAGATGAAGAGTATCTGGTCTCGAAATGACCTGAGCGATACATCGATTCTCAAACTTTCCACCGCGACGGGCTATATCTACGGCTATGTGCAGGATCTGGAAAGCGGCATGTGGCAATACATCATTCTGGACTTTGAGACCGGCGAGACCATCTTTACGATGGATGTTTCCAACAAGTTTGGCTACAACAATATGGCCATCGGGATGTACGCCGGAAACAGCGGCAACGCGCTCTACTGCCCGACGGGCTATCTGGAGCTGCTGTGCTTGCAGGACCGCTTCGTCTATCTTCCCGAAATGCCGTACCGCAAGGTCGATCTCGATAAGGTCGCGCGGAACGTGCTGTCGCAGGCACAGTTTGAACAGGACGGCGGCGAGGGAGCGGTTGCAAGTTGGCGCAACACCGTGACAGTCGAAAACGTCCACCCCAACACGACGGTCTCGTTCCGAATGAACAATCTTTCCGGAAGCACTGCCGAGCTGAAACTCTATGCCTACGGTGCGGACGGAACGTTGGTGGAGGTCAGCAATGAACTGTGGTCGATCACGGATGAAGCAGGCAGTGCCGTGGATAAGCTTTCTGACGGCACACTGTATGAGCTGCGTGTGAGCGTCGCAGACGGCGGCGCGTTCGACCTGAGCGAGACGGAAAAGGAAATCAAATTTCCGTTGTACTTGCAAAGTAAGACTCAAGGAAAGCTGTCAAAAAACTACAAAATCACCCCCGTTTCTGATTGATATGCTCCCTTTATGAGGGACAGTGAAATAAAAACACTGTCAATCACGAAGAGCATTGTTCATGTCAAGAAGGAAAACCAGCAGATCAGAGCAACTGTCGGCGGCGAAAGCTCTGCATGACCTGTGGACGCGTCAGCCCTTTGTCCATGCAGTCTACCTTTGAGGACTTGGCGGTGGATTTCGAGGGTACAACCGCCAGTGGCGCGAAGCGATTCTACCGGCGTACGCTTGACAAGCTGTGCCTGAAGCTGCTTGAAAGCAGGCTTGTCCATACCGTGACGCTGAAGCAGACCGAATGCCGCAAAAGGAACAAAAAATAGCCGCCGCTGTCTACCTATATCAGGTAGACAATGACGGCGAATGGGGAGAGATCAGATTTGACTTTGCAACCGGCACAGCGGAGATCGTCTGGCTGGCAGAGTTGGATACGGTAAAGTCCAATGTCTTTGCAAGGACGGCGATTCGGTACATCTATGGCTTGCCGGAGGTGCGGCTGCTGAAAGAGGCTGTTGTGATGTTTGATTAAGCATTGTGATCATAAAAATTTACAATTTTTATTCAAGCAATCGCCTGATTTATTTTGTGAAGTCTGATATCTTATTATAAGAAACACTGGATAATGCACAGAAATGAGGGGATTGTGTTTTGCGGGAAGAAAAGAAAGCCGAAAAGAGACAGGAGCTTGTAGGCGTCTGCCTTGACTGCTTTGTCGAAAAGGGGCTGACCCTTGCCACGACAAAGAACCTCTGTAAGGCGGCAAAGCTGCAAAACGGCGGCATCTACTATTACTTCTCCACCAAAGAGGAAATCGTTCTTGCCTGCGCCGAGGAAGCGATCAGTCGAATTGAAAAAGCCGCGTTTGCCATCGTGCTTGAAGATATTAGTGACATCAAAAGCATGATGGATCATCTCGGTGAGCTGGCGGATAAAATGTCGCCTACCATGCGCTTTCTGGTCAGCGTATGTGTGTCGCGCGAATACGGAGAAAAGGTAAAGCCTTCCCTTGTGCGGCTTGCGGAAAGAAAGGGGCGAAATAATCGATAGTTTACCATAAAGAGAAAATCACAAACGACTTTATAGTCAATCCATACGCACAAACCCTTTCGAGGAGATGACCAAAAACAGAAGAGAATCATAGGAGGACAACATGAAAAAGATACTTGCAATTCTACTATCGCTGCTTTCCTGCGGGTTTCTTTCCGCCTGCTCTGCCGAAAAAACGCAGCCGGATACACCGGATACTGAAACCGTGTGGGAAATGGTCAGTGAGGCATACATCTATGCGTTCCCGCTGGTGCTGACCGACGCAACCAAAACATTATCGACCAATACGGACGGGACCATGACTGGCCGTGCGCCCATCAATCAGTTCAACCATGCAAAAAAGCTGGCGGACGCCTCTTTCCGCACCGTCGTGACGCCGAACGTCGATACCGTCTATTCGCAGGCATGGCTTGACATCAGCACAGAGCCTATGGTCTACGTCCTGCCGGAAACGGATCGCTTCTGCAATGTGCAGCTTCTGGATGCGTGGACGAACACCGCCGCGTGCTGGACAAGGCGGGTGCTTATGCCATTGCGCTTCCCGGCTGGGAGGGCGAGCTGCCCGACGGTGTGACGCGCGTGGACGTGCCCACCGCAACGATGTGGTCGATCACCGCACGGTGCTGTCCGGGAACGAGGACCTGCCCAATGTCTATGCTATTCAGGAGCAGATGCAGCTCCTGCCGCTTTCGGCTTATGTACAGGGAGGCGAGTATGCCGCACCGCAGGGAGCTTATAAAGAGGAAAATGACTTTGTTCCCGTGAACAAGGTGCTTTCCATGACGCCAGCAGAGTTTTTCAATACGGCTAACGCTCTGATGCAGGTCAACCCGCCCGCCGATGCGGATAAGGAACTGCTGAAGAAACTCTCCGCCATCAACGTGGGCGCGGGTAAGACCTTCGACGCCGCTCTCCTGGGCGAAGGAGCTGCCGAGCGCTGGACGCAGATGCTTCAGGGGCTTCGCGCCACGCTTGCCGCCGACGGCGCGAAGTATGCGCAAAAACTCGGTCAGTGGATCTATTACGGCAAGCCCATCGGCGACTTCGGCACGGAGTATACCTACCGCGCGATGGTAGCGCTGGTGGGGCTTGGCGCCAACACCGTGGACGTGGCAATCTATCCCAAGACAGCGGTGGATGAGACCGGCGCAGCGCTGACCAGAGAAAAGAAGTATACACTCCACTTTGAAACCCTTCCTCCCACGCTGGAGGGCGGCTTCTGGTCCGTGACCGCCTACGGAGAGGATGATTTCCTCATTGACAATTCCATCGACCGCTACTGCATCAACGACCGCTCCGACTTCAAGCTGAATGCGGACGGCACATTGGATATTATCCTGTCCAAGGATGCACCGGAAGACACCTCTAACTGGCTGCCTGTTTCCGACGGGGAAATTCATCTGTTCATGCGGATCTATGTACCGGATATGACAGCACTGGATAGCTGGCAGCCACCTGTTATCCGCGAACAATAAGGAGATGGAAAAGAATGGCTATGAAACGTATTGCAGCAATGCTTCTTACATTGGTACTATTGCTGTCCTGCGTCGGCTGTGCGCAGGATGGGCGCAAAGAGCCGGGCGCGGAAAAGGCAGACCTGGGTCTGACTGCCGATGTCAAGCCCGCCACAGACTTTACGGCAAAGGCAAATGCCGCCATCTACGATGAACTTGACTTCGATGATAAGCAGGAATATGAATTCGCCACCCGTGGACTGATCGACGCGCCGGAAACCCTGGAACTAAAGGACGAGGATGAAGAGTCCTCTGAGTCAGGAAGCCTATGCTTCCTGGACGATTACGAAAAAGCGCCTGACAGCGTAATCCAAGTCTCTGGGAGAACACGAAAAATAACCACGCTTATGGCCTTTTTGAAGTGACGGATGGCATCTATCAGGTCCGCGGCTATGACATGGCAAACCTCACCGTTGTCAAGGGCGATACCGGCTGGATCGTCTTTGATGCGCTGATGAGCGTGGAGTGCAGTCAGGCTGCCATGCAGCTGATCGAAAAGAATCTTGGTAAATTCCCGGTCAAGGCCGTCATCATCTCTCATTCCCACGTCGACCATTTTGGCGGCATCGCCGGCGTGATGGCGAAAGAGGATAAGGCAGACGAGACACTTTCTATTGAAGATCAGCTCGCCAGCGGCAAGATCCCCGTGATCACGCCTGTGGGCTTCACGGAGCACTCCGTGAAGGAAAATGTCTACGCCGGTAAGGGTATGGGCCGCCGCAGCAATTATCAGTATGGCATCCTTCTGACCCCCGGCGTGACCGGCAAGCTGGCGCAGGGCATCGGCATGGGACAGTCCACCGGAACGGTCTCGTTCATGACGCCCAGCTATGAAATCACGCAGTCTGGCGAAAAGCTGACGATCGACGGTGTGGAGCTGGAGTTCCAGCTCACGCCGGGTACGGAAGCACCCGCCGAAATGAACACGTGGCTGCCCCAGTACAAGGCGCTGTGGATGGCGGAAAACTGCACCGGCACGCTCCACAATCTCTACACGCTGCGCGGCGCGGAGGTGCGCGACGGCGCGGCATGGGCAAACTATATCACCGAGGCCATTTCCCTTTACGGCAAGGACGCGGAGGTCACCTTCCAGTCCCACAACTGGCCGCACTGGGGAAACAACGTGGTGAACGACTACATGGTCAACACGGCTGCCGTGTATAAGTTCATCAACGACCAGACTCTGACCTATATCAATCAGGCTACACCAGCGATGAGATCTCCAACATGATCGAGCTGCCGGAGGCACTCAATAAAATCTGGTACACCCGCCAGTACTACGGGACGGTCGCCCACAACGCCAAGGCGGTCTACCAGAAGTTCATGGGATGGTATGACAGCAACCCTGTCAACCTGAACCCCCTCATGCCAAGCGACAGCGCAAAAAAATGGGTGGAGTACCTGGGGGATGTTGACAAGGTCCTGCAAATGGCAAAGGCGGATTTGACAAGGGTGAATATCAGTGGGTCGCCGAGGTCACAAACACCATCGTCTTTGCCGACCGACGAACACCGATGCACGGCTTCTGTGCGCCGATGCACTGGAGCAGCTGGGGTATCAGGCGGAGTCCGGTCCGTGGCGCAACGAATATCTGACCGCCGCGCAGGAGCTGCGCCATGGAAACGCCAATTTCACCGCTTCCACCAAATCTACCGGCGACATGGTCAAGGCCCTCTCCGCGCCCATGCTGTTTGACTATATGGCCATTGTCATGGACAAGCAGGCGCTGGCTGACCGCGACTTCACCATGAACGTGATCCTGCCTGACGTGGGCGAACAGCACATGCTCCGCGTGAAGAATGGTGTGCTGCTGGTCTATGCGGATACATTGTCTGATGATGCGGACGTGTCTATTACCTGCCCGAAGAATGCGCTGTTTGCGATCCTGACTAACAATCAGGAAACGGTTACACAGGTCGTCAAGGTCGAGGGCAGCGCAGAGCTGCTGACGCTGATGATGGAGAATATGAACCAGTTCCCGATCACCGGAGCCAACCCCTTCAACATCATCGAGCCGTAACGGCTTCGCGGGGCGGTCCGTGGGAAGACCGCCCCGCTCGAGAGAAAACAGCGAGATGCTTTCAACGCAAATCAAAAGCTGTCTGTTTCTGTTGGAAACAGACAGCTTTTGCAACCTTACGGTTGCCCTGCACACCCGAATCTGTCAGCCAACAGTAAAAATTAGAATTACTTCCTTATCACTGTTAAGCCAAATTTTCGGGGTTTTTCTGCAACAGAATAGGCACTTTTACGGACTATATATATGACAG
>ENA-OQAS01001674-OQAS01001674.1-human-gut-metagenome-genome-assembly--contig:-NODE-1674-length-10110-cov-2.520084_pt1 | contig 10110 bp, 10 predicted proteins | sample MGYA00242733_ERZ504523 | MGnify/ENA primary metagenome ERZ504523 (study PRJEB26092, sample SAMD00036239) | human gut metagenome | host: Homo sapiens | study: EMG produced TPA metagenomics assembly of...
AAGTTCCGCATGGCAGGCTGTAATAATTCCCCCTGTACTGCACTGTATTGTCCTTGCGTACATGGTATTCCCTCATCTCCTCCTGCGGTGGTTGTGGCGTCCCATGATAGGGCATGAGAAAGCCTTTTTCCACGGCAAACTCTTCCCGGGGAAAAGACGGGTGGTCCCGTGCACCTTCCCGTTCCCCGTCCTTTCAAGCCATTCGAGGGCCTCCCTGTTCAGACTGTTCCTGCATGATTGATGCAGTACTCCCCGATTTGTCTGTGAGCAAGCATGTTGTACTCTATGGATTTGTCAATCTTCGAACGGCTATGATGTTGTGGACTTTTCTTTCTCCTTTGTTGTCGAATTTCTTGTTGTCGCTTGGGTGGTTGACCACTTGACCATTCACCCATAAGGTGGTAGAACCGCCTCCATCCAGATTAAGTGCGCAATGTGCCTTCAGAATTCGCAAAAGATAGGCAAGTTCTGCAATGGACATTCCATCTGCGTGCTTCTGCCCTTCCATCTACCGCTACCAGCATTATGTCACCTTCTTTTGTGAGTGCAATGGCACTTCTGGGATGTCTGGTCTCTGAGAATTCCCGATCTATCGTCGTGAAGTCACACGTCTTGCCGTCCTGCATCAAGAGCGGTCCGGACGCAAGTATATCCCCATCCAGCGGGAACCCTTTCTTCTCATTTTCGTCGTTCCATGGTATGATCCGGATATTGTTATCCACATGTGTACGGCACCATTGACACGCAAATGCCTTTCTTCGGTAGTTGTCGTATCTATTACCGCTTCATTTTTACGGAGGTAACAGGTAGAGAAGCCTTCCTTGATACTGAAGTACGACCCGTTTATGGCTGCAGAAGAACGGCTTTGTTCAGCCAATTGGCTAGTGGTGGTCAGCGAGTCCGTCGTAGCAATAAAGGCTGTATACCCTTCCGCTCTTCCAATGGTCAGGATGCTGATGGATTGCTTGCCTCCAAACAGGCCTTCTATCGAAGCTTGTTTCAACTGGATGCCTTGCAGTGAAGATGTTCTCTCCCATTTGGCCGATACGATGGCCAGGGAATCCGATGGATTGCTGGCTTTGGAAAGCTGTACGCCCGTGAGTGTGAGCACTGAAGCAAAGATGAAACTGAGATATTTATTCATGGTTTTCAGATGATTTGATGACAATGAACGAGGTTACTCTGCGTTGTCCCGCATGGTCGAATTTCTTGTTGTCAGTCGGATGGTTCACGACCCCTCCTACTCGCTGCTCTGAAGAGGCAATCCACATGGTAGTGGACCCTCCACCATCCAGGTTCAAGGCTGATTGGGGGCAGAAGTAAGTAAGTAGAAATCGGGTCAGTTCGTTTGCAGACATTCCTGCCGCCTGGGTACTTCTTCCGTCAACGGTTATCAAAAGCAGTTTCTTATGCTCTGTAAGTGCTACCGCTGTCCGCGGGTGTCTCACTCCCTGGTGCCTTCTGAAGTCTTCGTAATCAAGCTTGTTCAGGTCCATTCCTTCTACGTTTCCGGTAAAATTCAGCCCTACAGGATCGTTGTTGTCTATCAACATGGGAGCACCGGATAAAATGTTTGCTGCGGGGTGTGAAAGAAAAGTCGAGTCGCTGGCAAATCGGATGTCGATGTTCTTGTTGTCGTCATCGAACAGGAAGGCACCTTCGTGTTTCCAGTATCGAATGTGTGTGCTGTCCAAACGGTTTTGGGCAAGGAGTCTACCTCCGATTTTGATGAACGATGCTTCGGCCTCGTAGGTTCCGTTGATGGCGGCAGCCGCATTGTTGCGTTCCGCTACAGAAGATAGGGAATCCCCATGCTCTTCGTAAACAAGCTGTATATCATAACTTGGGGAGGTCAGGTCGACCTCGAGAACGTCTACATTTTGGTGCGCTTGGCTGATGGAGTCATATCCGGCGAATCGGTAATGTATCAGTGCCGGCGCAATGGTGTCTGCCACCCACCCGTCCGAAATACGCAGTACCGGGTTTGAAGCTGATCCCTTGTTGGATATTGTCATGCAAGACAAGCACAGTAGGGAAATAAAGGCGGTTTTCAGTTTTTTCATGAGAATCCATTAAAAGTTGGGCGTTGGGGTATTCCCAACGCCCGATAGTGACTATTTCCGTTGCCCTTCACATTCCAATCGAAACAGAGGTTGGCAGGCTGTCCCAACAGAAACCAACAGTATCCCGACCGAGCAGGGCAACGATGAATAACAGGGATTGGTTTATCAGTTATATTCGTTGAGGTTGGGATTGTATTGCACCTCTGATTCCGGCAAGGGAAGATAAAGGTTTGTCTTTCCGTTCATGGACACTACCTCTTCGGAAATCTTGTTGGTACGAATCAGGTCAAAAAACAGGAAGCCCTCACAGTAAAGTTCCTTTCTGCGTTCCAGGGCTACTTTCTTCTGGTAGTCTTCCTCCGAAGCAATATCCGAGTTGTTGTACGGATTCAATCCTCTTGAACGGCGCAGCTCGTTCAGTCTATTCAGTCCGTTCCGTCCTTGTGCTTCCGCACTAATCAGGTACATTTCTGCAATACGTGAAACGATGAGCGGCGTAAAATCTCTGAACTTGTTCATGATGATATAGGTTTCGGAAACGCTCTCCAGCGTAGTGATGCAGGTGTTGTTGCGCGTATCAGCGGATCCTCGAACAGTTTCTCCGATTCGGGAGACGGGCAGAGAAACCAGCTTCCTTTCATCGGTGAGTTGTAGGTGGTGAACAGGGCGTACAAGTTCTGGCCTCCTTCGCTAGTGTTGTTGCGGAAACTGAAGATTATCTCGCTGTTGTTGGTTGTCGTGAAGATGTTGTCGTAGTTTTCGCTGAGTTTGAATTTGGGATTTGCGATCAGCGTTTCAGCCATATTTTTGGCCGTTTCCATATCTCCGGTTGTCAGGGCCAAGCGTGCCATCAGAGCTTGGGCTGCTTCGAGGCTTACCGTGAAGGGTGCGCCCGAAGTTTCACCAAAAGGTTTCAAATGTCCTTCATCGATACAAAAACTTAACTCTTCCTTGATGAAGTTGAACACAGCGGACTGTTTGTCACGCTTTACGTTCTCCAGGGTATTGTCCTTGATGATGGGAACACCATCCCAGCGTGTGGCCAGACAGTAATAGGCGTATGCCCGGAGGAAACGAGCCTGTGCCTCTATATGGGTGTTCTTTTCACTGGGCTCCAAATTGGAAAGGATGGAAAGGGTGGTATTGGCATTGTAAATGGCCTTGTAGTAACCACGCCACATCGTAAGCAGCGTACCGTTATTGGAGGGTATCTCGTTGTTTACAAAGTCATTGGAACCGCTCAGGTAGGTATTGATCAGATTCTCGCCCCGCATGTCAAAGAGTACCCAGGTGTCGCGACCCGGGTCGTTCTGTAACGAGCGGTAGGTACCGGTTAGCAGTTGTTCCACTTCACCTTGTCCGAGAATGGAGGGTGAGACGGCCGTTGCAGGTTCCAGATCCAACCAGGAGCAGGAACTGGTACCCAACGCGGTGCCCAGCATTAATGTATATATCAGATGATTTAGTTTCATGATGAATATCGATTATAAATGAATTATATTTAGAAAGTAAGATTGAAGCCGCAGACAAACGTACGCAACTGAGGAACGGTCATGGCATCCTCGCCCATTGTCTTGGAATTGTTGACTGAGTAGCTGACTTCAGGGTCATATCCAGGATAAGAGCTGATGGTCCACAGATTCTGTGCGGACAGGTACACACGCATATTGCTGATGTTCAGCTTCTGGGTCAGGTTTGACGGAAGGGTATACCCCAGTGTCACATCCTTGAATTTGAAGTATGAGCCATCATGAAGCAGGTAGGTAGATGCTGTGTGTTGTGCGTGCTGATCATGGCACGAGGTATCGAGTTGTTTGTGCCGGGGCCGGTCCATCGGTTGGCAGCAATGTCCTTACGCATGCCGTAGTTGTTGTGTCCAACGGCATCAATACCACCCATACCGGTAGCATAGACATCGTTGCCAACGGAGAAAGTGTTGAAGATGGTCAGGTCGAAATTGCCGTATCTGAACCGGTTGGTGAGACCACCGAAGAAATCCGGAAGGGGCTTTCCGACGATTTCCTTGTCGGCGGGTGTCAAATCACCATCATTGTCCTTGTCTGCATACTTGATGTCACCGGCACGAACCCCCTTGGCATAAAGTTTTTCAGGAACCTCTTGATTATCTTGATAGATACCATCCATTTTATACATGTAGAAGGATCCGATGGGTTGTCCCACCTGAAGGACATGGTTGCCTACAGGAATGGGCTTTTCATCAATCAGTGAGGTCAGCTTGTTCTTGATCGTTGAGATGTTGAACTGTGTATCCCAGCTGAACCGGTCGTTCATGATGTTGTGACTCTCTACATTGAATTCGAAACCGGTGTTTCGCATGCTGCCGATGTTTTGGGTAATGGATGAGAATCCAGTTGTAGTATGCAGCGGGCGGTCATAAAGCAAGTCTTTCGTGTTCTTGATGAAATAGTCCATACCGACAGTGACTCTGTCATTGAACAGCGACAGGTCCAGACCGATGTTTGTCTGGTCGGACTTTTCCCATTTCAAGTCCGGATTGGCCAGGGTGGTGATAGCAATGCCGTCCTGGCGTTGTAGTTGTGTCCGCCATTTGCCAGTGAACGGGAGTCATAGTTTCCAATTCCTTCCTGGTTACCGGTCCATACCCCAGCTGGCACGCAGCTTCAGGTCCGAGATGATTCCGTCTTTTGGAAAAAAAGGATTCGTTGCTGATGCGCCAAGCACCTGACACCGATGGAAGGTACCCCATTGGTTACCGTCAGCGAACTTGGATGAACCGTCTGCACGGATAGAGAAGGTGAAAAGGTATCTGTCCGCATAACCCATGTTCAATCGGAAGAAGGTAGAGATGAGTCGATTCTTTCCTCCGGTGGTAGAAGCGCTGTTGATTCTACCTGCCGCGTTGATGTAGTCAAATTGTGAAGACGGGAAGTCCTTGCCGACAATAGAACTGGCATCTGTGTTGATTTCTTGCATGGAGTACCCTCCCAATGCCGTGAAATTGAAGTCCTTGATCTGTTTGGTATAAGTCAATGTATTATCGATCAGATAATTCTGCATCATCGAACGATAGTCTGTAATCTCACCTTTCGGACTGCCGTAGGGATGGTCCTTAGTCAGCTTCAGATAGTCGTTTGAATAGCGGATGTCTCCGCTCAGGCTGAGCTTGTATTCCAGTCCTTCCAACAGTTTGATGGTCAGGTAGGCGTTGGCCAGCACTCTGTACCATTCGTTTTTGGACTTTTGTTCATTTAGGACCTGGATCCCGTTGTGTCGTGGAATATCCACGCCTCCAATCATGTATCTTCCATCTTCTTTGAACGGCACATCAAACGGCCGCTGCTCGATGGAGCGTGTAAAGATGCCGTTGCCGACGTTGTCATTGGGAACGCGGTTGTTAATGGTTTTGCTGAGTGCAATGGACACCCCAGTCTGGAAGGCGTTGGAGATGTCGTGGTCGACATTGGTGCGGAGTGAATATCTCCGGAATCGGTTCGTAAGGATAATACCTTCCTGGTCGAAGTATCCCAAAGAAGAGTAGAAACGCGTCTTTTCGCTACCGCTGGAAACCGAAACCTCGTAGTTTTGTACGGCTGCTTGGTCGTGAGTAATGAGATCGATCCAGTCTGTATCGGGTTGTCCCGGACGGGGGTTGACTTCCAGAGTCTTGTAGAGGTTGTCTCCCGGTTTCAGGTTGTTTTGGGTATTGTAGTTGTTGACGGCTTCGTTACGAACAGTAAGGTAAAGATCCGAGTCAGCCATTTCGATTTCCTTGGGAAGTGACTGCAAACCGTATGAAGCACTAAGATTTACGGTTGTCCGTTGGCCTTTCTTTCCTCTCTTGGTGGTGACCATCACAACACCGTTGGTAGCTCTCGAACCATAGATGGCCGTTGCCGCTGCATCCTTCAGTACGTCTATTGACTCGATGTCGTTGGGATTGAGCATGGACAGCGGATTCTGCACGCTACCACCAAAGCGTCCGTTGACGCCTGAATTGTCCGAGTTGCTTACAGGTATACCGTCAATGACGAACAATGGTTCGTTTGAGCCGTTGATAGACCCTACACCACGGATGCTGACACGGACAGCTCCACCGGGCATACCTGATGCGTTCGTAATGTTTACACCGCTCAGGTTACCTTGCATCATCTGGTCCAAGCTGGTTGTTACCGAAAGCTTTTTGTCGCTGGCCTTGAGTGAGGAGGTTGAACCGGTCAGTTCTTTCTTTTTCTGGACGGCGTATCCGACAACGACCAACTCATCCAGCGCAACTGCATCTTCTTCGAGCACAATTTTCTCGACCAGCTGGTCTCCTTTCAGTTCCTGTGTCTTGTATCCAACGTAGGAGATGACAATGACAGCATCCCGATTGGATAGCGAGAGCTGGTATTGGCCGTTGAAATCTGTGATACATCCGTTGTCTGTACCTTTCTCAAAGATGGTTACTCCAATCAGTGGGTTTCCATCCTTGTCAACAATGGTACCGTTGACATTCTTCTTTGTCACAACATACTCTTTGGTCAACATCTTGCTGTAAGTCTGTGATGCAAGAGCAGGATGAGACATCCCTAAGTGACAGCATGTAATACAGATAGACGATGCAATCTGTAAGTAACGTAATTTCATATAACAATATTTAATAACTAAAAATCCTTTGTTGACAAGTAGTCAATAACTCTTAAAAACGGTCGCAAAGTAAGGCATATCCGTATTACAGGGAAAGCGAAACTGGTTAAGTTCCAAATTCGAAAGCGTTAAGAAAATGTTACATAAAAAAACCGGTAAGTCAAAGATGACCGCTCGTATATATTAAGGTATCGTTGCCAAGTATGAGGAGTTCGGGGAGAGTTCCGGGTAGGTGGATTGTAATCGATTAATGTAAAAAAACGTACTTTATTTTGTCATTGAAACGTTTCTGCCACTTAACTGCTATGTAATATGATGCCGGTATTTTTGCCACCATATCAATAACAGGCATATATCATCAAATACATGAATCATAGAGCAAAAGTCCTTTCCGGCATGGGTAGTGTGCCACTTTTATCCGTCGCTGCGCCAATGTCTTTTTGGAGAGGATGTGGATTGATGGAGCATTCAGTAATCAGCCAAATGGAACTTTGTCGGTATGCGGATAATCCTGCTTTATTGCCTCTAAACCCTGCTTGGAAATAGTAAATTCATCATTTAAATTAATAGATATATGGAAGTAAAGAAGTATTGGTGAGTGCATTCCTTTTGACCACTTGCTTGATGAGTGGACAGGCGCAACGCCGGAATGAAATTCAGGTTCCTGATTTGGACGGATATACCACGTTGAAGTGTGACTTTCACATGCACTCTGTGTTCTCCGATGGTCTGGTTTGGCCTACCGTGTCGTGTAGAATGAAGCCTACCGGGATGGACTGGATGCCATTTCACTGACAGAACATATTGAGTACCGCCTCACAAACAGGATGTTGTTTCGGATCATAACCGTTCGTTCGACCTTTGTCGGGAACAAGCTGAGAAGTTGGGGATACTTTTGATTAAGGGCAGTGAGATTACGCGAGCCATGGCACCCGGACACTTTAATGCCATCTTCTTGTCTGATTCCAATCCATTGGAACAAAAAGACTACAAGGATGCTTTTCGTGAAGCCAAAAAGCAGGGCGCTTTTATGTTTTGGAACCATCCCGGATGGGATAGTCAACAACCGGATACGACCAAGTGGTGGCCAGAACATACAGCACTCTATCAAGAAGGCTGTATGCACGGTATCGAAGTGGCAAACGGTCATTTGTATATGCCTGAAGCATTCAGTGGTGTTTGGATAAAAACCTTACGATGATCGGTACTTCCGATATTCATCAGCCGATTCAGACTGATTACGACTTTGAGAAAGGAGAACACCGTACCATGACGTTTGTCTTTGCGAAGGAACGCTCTTTGCAAGGTATCCGCGAAGCTTTAGACAATCGCCGTACTGCTGCTTATTTTCATGAGTTGCTGATAGGACGAGAAGACTTGCTTCGTCCCTTTTTTGAAAAGTGCGTGAAGATTGAAGAGGTAAGTCGTAATGAGCAAGGAGTGACGCTCTCTATCACCAATGTGACGGATCTTGTTTTGAAACTGAAAAAGACAGCGCATGACACTTTATTGGTGTATTTCCGGGATATGACCTTAAAGCCACATACGCGTTACACTGTCCGTATCGGGTTTAAACAGGGTATCAAAGGTGGCGATGTAAATTTCGAGGTAACGAACTTTATTGTGGCTCCCGATAAAGGACTGAAATATACCATTTCTCTGTGAGATGCTATCGATAGTAATTCATGGACTGATCTTTTGCCTGCACGCTGTTCCTACTCTTTTGAAGAGTTAGAATAAGCAATAACGGTGGCATGAATAGCCAAATAGATTGTGATGGCCATGAGTCAATTTATTGAATTTGAGGATTCATCAGACTTGTTCTTTATATTTTATCTACATTCAATCAAATTGATATCAAAAGTTTGAATATCTAATTTAAATTATAGGTTTATATAGATATAAATCAACAAGAAGGTGTGTCGTAATGCACGATGCACCTCTTTTTTGTTCATCACTATACAAATCTGTTCATTTTCTTTAAGCTGCGATCTTTTGAAGATTTCTTTGATTTATGCAGCGGGTGGAGAGAATAAGACTTTTATCGGTTCGGCGGACTGGATGCCGCGCAACTTGGATAACAGGGTGGAAGTAATCACTCCCGTTTATGATTCTCGAATCAAGGAGGATTTATGGAAAGTCATTGATTTTGGACTCCGGGGTAATTGTCAGGGTAGCGTTGTCGACGGAAGCGGTAAGAACTGCCTTTGGACAACGGATACCGAAGAATCTTTTCGCTCGCAAGAAGAACTATATAAGTATTACAAATCACATATAACGAATGACTGATAGTAAATGTTACGCAGCTATTGACATCGGCTCTAACGCAGTGCGGTTGTTAATCAAAAAGGTGAAGAATAATGAGAATCTAGCCAATAAGCGCCTTTCCAAAGTGATGCTCCTGCGTGTACCTCTACGTTTAGGCTTTGATGTTTTTCCTTGGGAGAAGTGTCGGATGCAAAGGTGATGAAATTGCGCAGGTTGATGAAGGCTTTCCGACAATTGATGAAAATTTATGAAGTGACAAACTATAGGGCTTGTGCCACTTCTGCCATGCGTGATGCCCAAAATGGCAAGTCTGTAATCAAAAAGGTATGGAAAGATACGGGAATCAACATTGAAGTGATTAACGGTCAAGAGGAAGCACGTATGATTTATAACAATCATATCGAGTGTTTGGAAGACCGTGCCGGAAACTATATATATGTAGACGTCGGTGGGGGAAGTACGGAAATAAATTTTCTCATCAACGGAGAGTTGGTACAGTCTCTATCATATAATATAGGTACCGTCCGAATGTTGAGCAATTCTGTAAGAGAAGGTAGTTGGGAACAGATGAAAAGTGACTTGACTCGTTTAACTGCTGATTTTCAAGGTGTCAATATTATAGGTTCGGGTGGAAATATTAATAAACTTTATCGTCTTGCTGATAAAAGGATAAGAAACAATCACGTTTGCCAATCACTTCTTTGCAGGAGCTGTATGATAAGTTAAAAGTTCTAACTCTTGAACAGCGCATGGAAGAATTTAATCTGAAAACTGACCGTGCAGATGTTATTGTTCCCGCCGCTGGGATATTTCTGATAATTGCAGGTATTGTCAAAGCTGAGTATATCCATGTTCCGGTCATTGGCTTAGCAGATGGTATTATTGACAATTTGTATGCCATAGACCTGAAAACGGAATAAAAGGAATTGTGCATAGCTGTTTTAACTAGGGATATTCAGTAAATCCTATAAAATTAGCCAACTAATTCATACTAAAAGTATTGCGAATTAGTTGCTTTTTGTATCTTTAGGTATTTCCCCTAAAATTTTGAAGAACGATTGACAAATGCTTCAGCGGAGTCGTTCAATGCTAAAATCAAAGCTTTTCGAAGCCAGTTAAGAGGGGTGGCTGATCTGAAATTCTTCATGTTCAGACTGGCTAGGCTATACGC
>ENA-OQAS01001675-OQAS01001675.1-human-gut-metagenome-genome-assembly--contig:-NODE-1675-length-10107-cov-2.026653_pt1 | contig 10107 bp, 17 predicted proteins | sample MGYA00242733_ERZ504523 | MGnify/ENA primary metagenome ERZ504523 (study PRJEB26092, sample SAMD00036239) | human gut metagenome | host: Homo sapiens | study: EMG produced TPA metagenomics assembly of...
ATTTATCATAACATTATATTTCCTACCTGACAATTTATTTTTCTGCAATATAATGAGGATACCAGGTCAAAAGGTCAGAAAGCCGATGCAAGCTTGCTTGCAAGAGGATTTTTTGACCTCTTGACCCGCCAAAAACATGAGTAAGTAGCCATTTTTCAAAGAAAAATGAGCGGATTACGAATGTTTTTGAGGATTGCGAGAGTGCAAAGCACGTAGCAATCTGGTATCAAGAGCAACTAAATGCTTTTTGTCTGATTGTTTTGTTCGATATATTCAGCTATTTTTTCTAAGAGATATGTGCCGCCTGCTATGATTGTGGTGCCTCCGATGATTCCGATGATAAATGGTGCCATAACTGTCATTCCTTCCGTTTCTGTTTATGTGGGTTTCTTTTGACAGTTTTATTGTATTAAATCTACGGGTGCAGAACTATCATGGTTGATTTAAATGTTTGTTAAATCAGCACGCAGCATATTTTTCTTAATCGATTTCTCATTTTCACTTTTCAGGATATCCGACATATATTATATAAAGTTCATTTTTTGAGGTATATCTATGCCTGTATCTATCATGCTCGATGCCGGTCACGGAGGACGTGATCCGGGAGCTGTGTATAATGGTCGCCAGGAAAAGGATGATGTACTGAAGCTGGTGCTTGCGATCGGAGAAATTTTACAAAACAGCGGAATTGATGTGGAATACACACGGACAACGGATATTTATGAGACACCTTCCAGAAAGCAACAGAGGCAAACGAAGCCGGTGTTGATTTCTTCATATCGATCCACCGGAATTCCAGTCCTCTTGCCAATCAGTACATGGGCGTGGAAAGCCTGATCTATAACCTTCCGGCATCAAATATGAGATGGCGGAAAATATCAATGCACAGTTGGAGACAGTTGGGTTCAAGGATCTCGGAGTAAAGGCGCGCCCAAATCTGGTTGTCCTTCGCCGTACAAAAATGCCGGCGATTCTGGTCGAAGTCGGTTTTATCAATTCCGATTCTGACAACACTCTTTTCGATAAGAACTTCAATGATATTGCGCAGGCAATTGCAGATGGAATCCTGGATACGCTGGAAGAAAAAGGGCTCTGGAAACCAGAAGGCGCAAGAAACAGTTCGACCGCATCGGAATCCGGAAGGACTTCTTCTGACGCAGATACTTCTGCTTCCGTTTCTCCTGCTGACGGTTCTACAAAATCAGATGTTGGTACCCTGACAAATTCAGGCTCAGTCCCTGATTCTCCTTGTACGTCAGACTCTGCCCACATGAATCCGTCTGATGAAAATACAGATTCCGAATTTCCTAATTCTTCTCCATCTGTAACCTACAGTGTGCAGGTCGGTGCATTCCGAAATCCGGCGTATGCCAGACGGCTTCTTGACGAACTTACCGAAATGGATTTCCCTGCCCGGATTGATGACAGCAGCCAGTATGACCGGGTTCTGGTCGGTCAGTTCGATGTATTGAATGATGCTGCCATGATGGAACGAAGACTCAAACAGAGCGGATATCCAACTGTGATCGTGAGTTTTTCTGAAGAAGCCTGATTGCTTTTTCTTGTCATTCGTAAAAATTTTTTGAGTATAAAATAATATTTTCACGCCCGTTTCGCACATACGAGAATATTCCATTTAAAACGAGATTTTTCGAGATTGCTTTCAATAACTACGGGTTTTATACTTATATACCAAACACAAAAAACAAAGGTGAAAAATGATATGTCACTGAGAAACACAGCGAAAGCGGATATTGTCTTGAAAAAATTTCTGGAAAGACAATGCGCATTTCGCAGATTTGTTCAATGCAGTCTTGTTTGACGGGGAACAAAAACTGCACCCGGAAGTTCTCAGGGAAGCTGATGTAGATCTTTCATCTGTCCTGAAATTCAACGGACATTTAGAAACAATCCAGCGGCAGAGAGATGTCGTAAAAAAGACAGCCTATGGAATGGATTTTGTGATCTGGGGTATTGAAAACCAACAGAAAATCCACTATGCAATGCCATTAAGACACATGATCGAGGATGCACTTTCATACTTAAAAGAGTATAATGAAATTGCCAAAAAAGAACGTGGATGAAAAAACCGCAAATACAAAAGATGAATTCCTGTCCAGATTCAAAAAGACGGATTGGCTTCATCCGGTAATCACTCTGTGCGTTTATTACGGAGAAAAGGAATGGGATGGGGCAACCAGTTTGAAAGAAATGCTGGAACTGCCAGACTATCTTGAGAATCTTGTGCCCGATTATAAGATGAACCTATTACAGCTCAGAAACAGCGAAAATCTAAAATTCAAAAATAAAGATGTCCAGACAATATTTGATGTAAGCCGGTTGATTTATGACAAAAATTATGGCAAAATTACAAGTATCTACAAAGACCAAAATTTAACTAATGAGTTAGGAATTGTGATTGGAGCAATCACAGGCTCGCAGGAACTGATAAACTATGCCGCATCAGAAAAAAAAGGAGGTCAATTTAATATGTGTACAGCTTTAGATGAATTAGTAGAATCTGGAAAAGAAAAACTTCTTATCGAAATGGTAGAAAAGAAACTTGCAAAAAATAAAACTCCAGACACAATCGCAGATGAACTGGAAACAGATATTTCCGTAATCAACAACATTATCGAGAAAATTGAAAGTGTATAAGAGATTACAAATCCTCAATTTTTAATACGATGATTAAGTTTGTCCACTGCACCGTATAGTCAATGCAAAAATCTCATTTCATGAAAAAGATCCTGCATAAAATCATTGTTTAAACACACTTTGATTTTATCAGGATCTTTTTTATCTATCTAAAATACTTAAATATTCTTAATCTAGCTCATCACTTACCTCGGCATCCCTTTCTCCTCATCCGCAACATACTCGAAGAAATCAAAGTCCGCATAATGCTTATGCAACACTCTGTCCGCACAGGTCAGTCCTACAAATGTTCCTGTAAACTCACCATATTTACAATATTCATCCGAGAATTTTGTTGTGTCAAATGGTCCACCGATCTTCACATACTGTTCTCCGTCATAGCTCCACTCGAACCATGATTTCTACCATCGATGTTCAGTCTCAGGTAAATCGGCACATCTTCCACCGGGATTCTGGTGTTTAAAAGTTCTGTTTTTGTTCCGTTTTCCAGATGAATGATAGAAAGTGCGCTTTGCCTAATGTTTGACTGTAATATTTGCGGAGATTAATGTAATTCATGTTGTCATAATACATAATCAGTCCGGCGCTGTGCTGATGGGTTTCCGGCTTGAATTCCATCTTTGTCGTCACTTTTGCATATACGCTGGTCAATTTTCTTGCAAGGATGCTGACTTTATTCAGAGAGGTTCTGGATTCCTGTCCTCGGATTCTCACATACCCAGGACGGACCTTCACATCTGCAAATCTCTGTGGCATGATTCTTGGGGCATAATACCAGTTTCCAAGTTCATCTCCGTCGAAATCGTCAAAATCAGGAATCTGCGATACCGGATATTCCGGGAGCTTGCTTTCTTCTACATATTCTTTTGCAAGATTATCATCGTCATACATGCGAAGCCATCCATCTTCTGTCCATTTCATCTTCTGGATCGCAGTTTCTCGCCCGAGAGTACAACGAAGTTCCGGTGCAAATGGTCTGGCACAAAGATGTACCAGATAAACCTCTCCAAGTGGCGTTTCCACATAACTTCCGTGACCGGATTTCTGTAATACGCTCTCCGGATTATAGTACTTTGGTTTCAGATGATCCGGATCCTGTCTTTCGTAGGATACTCCCGGAACACTTGTCACGATTGGATTTGTCGGATCTCCCTCGTATGGTCCCCATACATTTTGTCACGTCCCATGGTTACACAATGATTATATCCGGTTCCACCTTCCGCACACATAATATAATAATACCCATTTCTCTTGGTCAGATGTGGTGCTTCGATACAGCCGCGGTCGGTTCCTCCGTTCCAGATACGTTTCGGATAACCGATCACTTCCTTTTTCTCCGGTGAATATTCTACCATACAAATCGCACCCGGTTTTTCATAGCCTTCGCGGGTTTCCCACTCCAGAGATACCACCCATTTTCTTCCGTCATCATCGTGGAACATAGATGCATCGAACCCTGCCGAATGCAGATAGACCGGTTTGCTCCACGGTCCGCGAATATCTTTTGCCGTGATCACAAAGTTGTCCACATCAAAATATCTTGCATAAGTTATTTGTACTAACCTGTGGTTATGTATTGAATTATGGGTTTGGGGTAACAAAAAACACCGTATTTCTACGGTGCGATCTGTCAGATATATTCTGTTTTATGATAGCAGAAAACTGGAATTCACAGTTCTTCCATCCTTCCCATCTTCAGCGCCATAACAAGAGTTCCGGCTGCCATCACAAAGACACCAATTTCAATCACATAGATGGGAAGAAGCGCCGGACCTGCCACGGCAAAGAAGTCCACGATAAAATGAATCCCATATGCAAGAACCGCTGTAAAAGCCGCTGTCCTGCATTTGCCTGCCTTTACCGCCCGGTAGATCAGCAGTGACAACCCGATATGCAGAATGATGGCACTGATTCTTTCGATTCCGCTTACAAAAAAGAGTGGTGCCGGTGTTGTCCATAGGGCCGACAGCTGTGACACGGTCTGGTTTGCAGACTCAGCAGGAAGTGCCGCCAGCGTATTCTGCATGGCTCCGCTGTTGATCATCAGCATGGACACAAGATTGCTGATTCCGGAGAGTCCTCCGATCAGAATGGCCTCCACACCGCCATGCCCGATTCCATACATCAGTGCATTTGGAAAATCCAGCCATTTCTTCATCCAGAACTTCATGGCAATCAGTCTTCCGGTCTCTTCAAAAACCGCTGCAGCCAAAGCCGCGTACACATAGTAAAGCCATGGCCTGCTCTGTGCGTTCAGTCCGCAGAACTGAATGACAAGAACATGCAGCAGCTGCTCCAACAGCATGGCAAACAGCAGATAGTTCCTGCTCCGATAAAGAACGAGGAAATCCTTGCCTTAAGCTTCACCCTTCCTGCAATGAACAAAGCAATCGGTACCCCCATCGAGAGGACAACGGAGCAGATAACTCCCGCTATCGCCAGACCTGATATTGTGTTCAATTCCATCTTTATACCTCCCTGATTCTCAAAAAATTCCTTTATTGTATTTGAACTGTCCATACAATATAAAGCCTAATCCGACAATAACTGCTGGAAGAATGATATAATCTATAATTATTTCACTCCAAAACGAAACAATAAAACCTAATACAAGAGATATTCCTATAATCAGCGTTCCTGTGCCGACTGTTTTTCCATACTTTGGTATATCTTCTTCCTTTACTTTTCGCCTGTTATAAGAGTGAATTGTGCTGATATTGCCTTTGATATTTACAATTCCCACAACAGATATGAACACTCCCAAAATCAACATTATAATATTTTCCATAATGACCTCCTAAAAATAGAATAGTTCCTCAAATTTTTTGTCCAATGCAATACAAAGAATTAGAGCCAATTTTGCAGTTGGATTAAACTGTCCTGTTTCAATAGAACTAATGGTATTTCTTGATACCCCTACCATTTCTGCAAGCTGAGCTTGAGATAGATTTGCTTCTGTGCGAACTTCCTTTAAGTGATTTTTCAGTTCTAATTGTTCTTTCATATTCTCACCTCTAAAAGATGGCTAACAAATCCAACAAATGCCAAAATGGAAAGCACAAAAAACAGAACAGTCAAGACCAAATCGCTCTTTCGCTTCATTTTGATAAAACGAACTAACCATTGTGTTGCAATAATGCTGAAGTATATAACCCACGGACTGTAAATCATAGTATGAGCAAGCACAGAAGATAACAGCGAAAGCAAACAACACACTAAAACACCAACTCTGCTTGCGTGACTTCCGGCTTGATATACCACTTCCATTTCAGCCAAGTCCTTATTGCGATGTTCTTTTCTGCTTGCATTTAAGATTTCGTCCTTTTTCATAAAAACACCTCCATGCCAAGTTTTCTTTGCATATTTTAATTATACACATACCAAGTTTTCTTGTCAATAGAGTTCATAAAAAAGTTACAACCGATATAAGAGATAACTTTTCTACCACTTCGATTATACTCACGACTTAATGACTTCTTGAATACTTGCCGAAAAGAAAAACTGCCCTCGGTTTGACAGCAGTTCTTCTTCGGTTGGTATCCGTTAGGAATACACAATATCATTCAATACAATCTCATCGGCACAGGCTCGAATGTTATTCATCAATCCTATCCATCTCATCATATCCGTTGCTTTCAGTTCTTCCGTTACACCCTGCTTCTTTGCCATTTCCTTTATCAGATATACCGCCTGTTTTTTATATATTTTACATATTTTTTTGCCAGATGACATCTGTTTTTATTTGCAAACATCTGATGTATTTTTATTTTTTCCACGTTCTGCCAGCATCTCAATAATCACTTGTCTGTTATATGTCAGATGCATGCTCATCGCATAACTGCTTTACTTTTGAATCTGCTCTTTCGTTGCTTTCTGCACGCCCAGGTTACAATCTCCGGTTCGATCATCAGACGTACATCAAACAGATCCAGTGCCAACCGATAACGGTCCTCCACGTTTCCAAACCCGAGAACATCATTTTCCATATAAATGGTACTGATGACATAAGTTCCGTCTCCTCTGCGCACTTCCAGAGCGCTCTTGTGACCAGCCCTTTAACCGCCTCTCTTACCGTACTTCGTCCAACTTCAAATAATTCTGTCAGTTCACCTTCAGTAGGTATCCTCTCTCCTATTTTTACCGGTTTATCCAGAATATATTTCATCAGTCGATCCTCTGTCTTCTGTCCCAGTGTCCGTTTTACACCTTTTCCGCTTTGCTGCATTTCGTCACCTCCTGCTTATCCGCTTTCTCAAATTTTCGCATTTGTTTTTTCTCTTTTCAGCTCTGCATTGCCTGCCCTTCTCATTTTTGCTATACTGTCAATGTAGTTTTACGCCATAGTTTCCGGCGTATCGTTATTTTGACTCAGGAGGAAATTTATGATCAAATTAGTTGCAAGTGATCTGGACGCACTCTGCTTCACAACTATCAGCAGACTGTGCCGAAAGAAATATATGATACGATTAAAGCACTTCATGAAAAAGGGATCATCTTCACTGCCGCAAGCGGACGCCAGTATGCCAATATCCGCAGGCTTTTCGCTCCTCTCGGCTTCGACATTCCATATATCGCTGAAAATGGTTCCATGTGCGTCTATAAAGAAGAGGTACTCGCCACCGGTCTGACTCCATCCAAAACCATCCGGCATATTCTGGATGCCCTGATGGAATACCGGAAGATCTATCACACCGGACACTGTATCCTTTCTGTAAAAGATACTTATTACAGCGACTCAACCGATGAACGTTTCATTGATTATATGGAAAATGATATGCATAACATCGTTACCTACGTGCCGGATCTGTATGCGATTAAAGAACCGATCATCAAAGCAGCCATCTGTGATTTTGGTGGCACAAAGAATCTGGAACCCTTCTTCCACAAAAGAATCGGGGATGAAATCCGCGTTGTAACTTCTGCGGATCACTGGATTGATTTTATTGCGCCAAATGCAAATAAAGGAACGGCACTGAAAGTTCTAATGGAAAAATTCGGGATCAAAAAAGAGGAATGTATCTGCTTCGGAGACCAGCAGAATGATATCGAGATGCTGAAAGCTGCGGGAACAGCGTATGTCATGGCAACCGGTCACCCTCTCGCCAAGAAGGCGGCAGATTACGTTGTGGAATCACCTTTGCCGGTGATGCAGGGGTTGTTGTAGGTTGAAATGTGGACGCTCCATATAAAGAATTGGACTGATAACTGTTTCAGAATATAAGAAGCTCTAAGACCACAGAAATTTATTAAAAGCATTCTGAAAATCCATAACTCGCTTCGCTCAAACAGATGGATTTTTCAGAATAACATAAATTTCTGTAATCTAAGAGCTTCTAATATTCTTCCAAATGTTACCAGTCCAATTCTTTATATGGAGCTGTTTTTCAAGACAGACAACTCCTGAATGATGGAGGGCGGTGACTCCAGAACATAATGGAGAAAGTGCGCCTGTAACCCGAGGAGCGCTGGACGGCTGCGAGAGCAGCCTGCAGCTAAATAATTTTCTGAAACGAACAGCGCAGCTGAATGTTTCCGTCTTGACGGCATTTGAGACTTTTAGGGAATCTTAGGTTTTGAGAAGATGCGTTAGGGGAAGAAATCCACACTGTCTGAGCGACAGCGAGTTTGTGGATTTCTTCCCCTGTTTTTAGCATCTTTTCATTTTAGAGTCCCTTAATGCCTCAAGCCTGTCCGGCAAGATGGAAACATTCAGCTGCGCGTCCCTTTTGAACCAGCAAGCCTATATAACTCCCCCTATGCGTTCTCCCATCTTCACAATGGTTTCTGCTCCCTGCAACGTGTTCCGGATCAGATCACTGTCTGGCAGGACTTTATCTGGTTCCAGGAGCAGCACAACCGTTGAACCTCCGAATTCAAATCTTCCTTTTTCTTCGCCGCGTTTTACCTGGCAGCGTTCTTTTTTATAATTCCGGATCTTTCCGACCATCAGTGCACCGACTTCCATCATCAGGACGGTGCCGAGTTTTCATTTTTTACAAGACAGTATTCTCTGCTGTTCATTTTGTAGATCGGGCAGATATCATTTGCAATCGGATTTACAGTGTGAAAAATTCCCGGAATCCTTCTCTGATAGGTCTTTTCTCCATCCGCCACGTAGCAGTATCTGTGGTAATCGTCTACTGTAAGACGGATCACTACCGCCCAGCCTCCCATATAATGTCTGGCAAGCTTTGCATCGCGAATGAGGCTGTGGGTTGTATATGGTGTATGTTTAATGAAGAATCGTCCGTTTTCGTGAATTGGATAGACACTCACTTTCCCGTCACATGGACTGATCAGTACGGTATCTTCCTGTTAACCGGACGCTCTTCCGCTTTTATTTTTCTCGTAAAAAAATCATTATAGGAATCAAATTTCTGTTTTTCATATTTGTTCAGATCGATCCCGTGGGTCCTGGCAAATAGTCCGGCAAAAACAGCGGACACTTTTGTATTCAACAGCTTCCCTCCCAGTCTGGATACTGCCGGTAAAAGAAGCGGGCGCATCAGTACTCTGGTTGCTGTATGGGTATACACAAATTTTAAAAACTTATCCTGACTGGTTGTCTTTTTATCCGATGACCTTCTCTGTCCATGTAATCCATTTTTCTACCTCCTGTCCGCCTTATCCATGCCTGATAATGTAGCTGTCAGGCAGATCTCAGCCCTTCATTTTGCTGCCTGCTCATAACCTGGTTTCATTACATCATACTCATATAACGCATATAGTGCCGGACCAGAATAGCGATCACTGCCATTGCCACAACAGCTACAATCGCACCCATGGTCACATTTTTCGGCTTTTTCAGTTTGAAATTGGTGATAAACAAAATGCCGACCACCAGCATGACCACATGAAGCGCAAGCATAAATTCACAACCTAAAAATGGTTTTAATACAACCACGATCGGAAGTGCGATCGCCATCGAAGTGATCGGAAGTCCCTGGTAGCATTCTCTCTTCTCTGAGGTTTCTTCCTGCCGCTGTTCTTCCATTACATTGAACCATGCAAGGCGGATCAGACCTGCAAGCACATAGAACATCAGGATTGCCACACCGATCACTCCACGCATTCCAAAGCAGTAACAAAGAACAGCCGGTGAAGCTCCGAAGCAGACGATATCACTTAAAGAATCAATCTGGATCCCAAAACGCTTTTCCACCTCTGTCCGGTTCTTTTCGTCCGTGCGATCTTTCCATCGAACATATCACAAAGCCCGGAGATTGCAAGACACATGACACCCAGGTGCAGATGCCCGTTCACTGCAAACATCATTCCTCCGACCGATACCATCAAGCTGACATATGTAAGTACTACCGTATAATCATAAACCCCTAACATTCTATCTCCCTCTTTCTTCCAATTGTAAGTTTGCTACGATCGTAAGGCAGGGCGCTCAGCCCCAGTTCTGTATAATATCCAAGCCCACGGCTCAGGATCATTCCCGGC
>ENA-OQAS01001676-OQAS01001676.1-human-gut-metagenome-genome-assembly--contig:-NODE-1676-length-10105-cov-5.540690_pt1 | contig 10105 bp, 12 predicted proteins | sample MGYA00242733_ERZ504523 | MGnify/ENA primary metagenome ERZ504523 (study PRJEB26092, sample SAMD00036239) | human gut metagenome | host: Homo sapiens | study: EMG produced TPA metagenomics assembly of...
ACAACTGTTTGTTGTACCTAAGTCAATACCAATAATTTTTCCCATGATAAATTTCCTCCTCTATCTAATCTCTGAATCTTGTTAAAAATCAAATTAGTTTGCTACTTTTACCATGCTGTGTCTCACAACACTTTCACGGTACATGTAACCTTCTGGAATTCTTCTGCGATGATGTTCTCACCGAGCTCATCATCTTCCACATGCATTACTGCGTTGTGGAAATCCGGATTGAATTCCTGACCAACTGCCTCAATTGGTTTTACTCCAACGGATTCCAGTGTAGTCATAAGCTGTTTGTAGATCTTCTCCATTCCTTCTACGAACGGAGCATTCTTCTCCTCCTCCGGTACGGAACCAAGTCCACGCTCGAAGTTATCCACAAACCGGAAGAATCTTTTCTATGATATCTTTCGCTCCGATCTCGTACATCTGGGATTTCTCCTTCTCAGATCTCTTGCGGAAGTTATCAAACTCTGCCATCTGACGAGTGAGTCTGTCAGTCAGTTCCTCAATTTTCTCGTCTTTTTTATCTTTTTTATTCTTTCTATCCCACCAAGTACCTGCTAATGAACAACTTCCGCCCATAACTATAAAGACAATCATAATAAGCCAAAATTCCATGATTTTTCCTCCCTTTTAATTTGTTAAATGCTGGCAAACAAAAATTACAACAAAACATATAATAAGTGCGATTATACCTGCAATGAATGCAAATATGATTTTTTGATAATTTCTTTTTCCTATTTCTTGTTGTGTTTCATCATGCGTTAATTGCTTTCCGTCAATAAATGCCAAAATTTCTTTATAGGTTTGAATGTTATGGCTCTTTTTAAATTTTTCAATCTTACTTGCCGTATAGAGCGTTATTGCGAACAAGCATAACCAAATAATAATTCCTATATTTCCATTAATACTAAATAAAGGATAGCACTTACGGCTACGACTATCAATTCAATTAGGAAAACTACACTTATCACATTAAACTTTTTAATTGTTGCTTTTTCTACAATCTCCCTCATCTCCTTTATATCTTCTTTTATAAAATTATCTAAAGACACATTGAAGATATTAGATAAAGTAATTAAACTTTTAACATCTGGACAACTTTTATTTGTTTCCCAGTTAGAAATTGTTTGTCTTGAAACAAATATTTTAAGAGCCAGTTCTTCTTGAGAAATTTTTTGTTGTTCCCTAAATTTCTTGATTTGTAATCCAATATCCATCTTGAATCTTCTCCTTTATTGTATATGAATATAGCTATTTTGTCTGTCAAAAGCCTTTGACATTGCCTTTTTCCCTTGTCAAAATAGTTTTACATGACTTAAAACAGAACTTTTTAACTAATTATATCGGTTCCATATATAAGTTACAAGAAAAATATGGGCTCACATTTATTTTTTCATCTGTCCCTGCGGTACATGGTTCTGTGGATTGCCTGCGTTCTGGTTGCCTTTATTCTTCAACACAATATCCTCTGCCTTTACATACCAGTCCACATCTGCACCCGTATAGGTTTTTCTTGATACCGTATCGGCTACTGGATTGACAAGCTCCACAACTGCATTGTAAGAAAATTCCCTTACTGGTACTTCTGGCGGTACAGACACGGGGATAATTCCACCATGCAGACTGCACTTCAAATCATAGATACGCTTTTTAAGCTGGGTGCTCGGTGTCCCGTCCTCATTCTGCAAGAACACATCACGCACCGCTGTAAATTTTAATTCTCCAAATGTTTTCTCTTTGTCAATAACAAACCCGTTTGATAATCTCATAAATTCTTCACTCCTTTACTTTTCTTCAACTGCTACAATATCATCAGCAACTAACACATAATCGGTATGTCCCATATCCCCGATTGCGTAACCTCTGCCATATAACTTCGGATTGACAAGTTTTACGTTCTGCTCATACTTGAAATGCTTTTCGCCAGCCTGCACGGGAATTTCCACTACAACATTTTCGCCTTTCTGTACGTCAGAATAAAGGTTATAGCTTCTTCTTGCGAAAAATCTGCGGTTATCTTTATCTCTATCAAAAACATGGTCGCTTTCGCCTGCAAATTCAAGAGTTCCAAAAGACTGTGCCATATCTGGCACGACATATTTCATTTCCATATTGTTTTACCTCGTTTCTTTCTATTTTTGATAAGTTTATTGATTATGATTTCTTATTCTGGCAGTTTGGGAAGTACCAGCAATCCCACAGATAGTAAAGGGTAAAATAAATGCTTACGCACCCTTGACTATCCGTGTTCTTGCAGGTTGTTGGCGGACAAGCCAGAATAAGCGGAAGTCTGCCGTTTGACAGCTTCGGCGGAGAGCGTGATTTTTCTTTCCTCATACCGTTACCGCCTTATGATTTCTTCATTTGACGGCGTTTGTAGAAGAAGATACCTGCCAGTCCAGCACCAGAAGTCAAAAGAAGTGCAAGCAGTCCGTAAAGGTTTGTGCTATCGCCAGTTTTTGGACTGTCTGTTTTATGCGGTGTATCTGGTGTCTGTGGCGTTTCTGGTTTCTCTGGTTCTTCTGGTTTTTCCTTAAAGGTAATTGTCTGTCCCTTGTCCTCAATGTCTTTATGCTCGGTAACTTTCTTCGGCTCGTCTGGATTGCTTAAATCGTACAATTCTTCAAAAGTTACAAGCTGTTTTCCGTCAAGAGAAGTAGCGTCAAAGGTAAAGGCAACTTCCACTTTCATAGTTTCGCTGTCTGCGGTAAAGGTGTAATCACTTTCCACACGTTTTCCATTGATAAGAAGCTCTGCATTTTCTTCTTTCAACATCTGCCAGCCTACAAGTTTGTACTGTGTGCCGACTTCTAAGCCCTCTAAAGTTACGGTATCAATGATTGTTACCTCTTTTCCAGCTTCAAGCTCTTTGTTGCCGTCCTTATCGGTAGCAGTCGTATGAATTTTGATGATACGCTCTGTGATAAGTACCGTCTGTCCGTCGTCCTCAATGTCTTTATGTTCCGCAACTTTTACGGGTTCTTCTGGATTGCTTAAATCATACAATTCTTCAAAGGTAACAAGATTTTTGCCACCTAAAGCAGACGCATTGAATGTATAGGAAATTTCCACTTTCATTTCTTCGTCATCAGCGACAAAGGTATAATCATTTTCTACACGCTTTCCGTCAATGATAAGCTCTGCGTTTTCTTCCTTTAACATCTGCCAGCCTTTGAGCTGGTATTTTGTGCCTTTTGTAAGTCCGTCTAATTTGACAGTATCAACGATTGTTACCTCTTTTCCTGCAAGGATTGTTTTTTCGCCATCTTTGCTGGTCGCTGTGGTATGAATAGAGATTTCTTTTTCGTATTCATCAGTCAGCGTTCCTAAATCAACCACAAGGTTATTTCTTGATACCACGATTTCAAAAGGTGGGATAAGTTCAAAGCCTTTGTTGCTGTCAGAGCGTAATTCCTCAATGATGTAAGTATCATAAGGTAATGCACCCTTGCTGTCGTCAGGTTCAGAATTTCCAAACCACACACCGTCCTCACTGGTCTTTCCTGCGTTGGTATTGTGCTTGTGAGAAGCCCAGTCAGCAGAAGTGGAGAATTGCCCGTTATCATCAGTTACCACAACATGACTTTCTCCCGTCGTCTTGCTTGTGATCCTAAAGGGAACATCAGCAAGACGCTTGTGTGTGCCTGCACCGATTTTCACGCCCTCAATATCCCCACGCTTAATCTGATTGTAGATAGAGTGGGCTTCGTTGGTTAAGTCCACAATTTTGCCGTTTTCTGTGATTGCAAAATCAATCGGCTTTGCACCGTCTGTCAAGTAACCGTCGGGAGCTTCACTCTCAACGATACGGAATTTTCCATAAGGTAAGAGGTCAGCAGAAGTAGAAGCCACACCCTCAATATCCGTATGGATTGTCTTTACCACTTCATTTTTCTTGTATAGCTTGCCGTCAACCAATACCGCATTATCATTTAAGGAAATGATGTCAAAGGCAGTATCTTTCAAGGTAGCACTTCCTTGTGGCTTTGTATCGCCCGTTTCTAAATCTCGTTTCTGGATTTTCACACCGCCACGGATAACCTTGTCTGATACGGAAAACTGGTTACTTCCAGATAATACGGCAAGGTCGCCGTCCTCGGTAATCTGCGTTACATATAAGCCTTTTATCTGTTCAGACTTATCGCCAGCCTGCATATATGCACCCTCTAACAAGTAGCCGTCTGGTGCTTTTGTTTCTTCAACGGTTAGCGTCCCAAGTGGGAGAACTGCTTTGCCGTCCTGTATATAGAAGCTGTCGCCAGATACCTTGTATGCGTCCGCTAATTTTGTGATGTAATGAGTTGTCCCGTCGCTGTCTGTTTCAGCGATTGTCTTTGTAATCCATGTTCTTGTAGCTTCGGCAGGGAGATTGTCTTTATTGTAGAAGCCAACATAATACTTCCATGTAAATTCCGCACCTGCTAAAGAAGCGTTCCCCTGCGGATTGTCTTTCTGTGTTTCCATATCAATCTTGAAAAGTTCAATCAAAGTGTCTGTTACCTTTGGTGTATCTGATACTTTTTAAGATTGCTGTTTCGCCAGCTTTGATTGTTAATGGATAAACTGTTTTATCCACTTTATATCCTGCTGGTGCAGATAATTCCTTGATATAGACTGTGCCAGCCGTTACCTCTACAACATCTGTATTTCCGTTTTTATCAGTCGTAAGGGTGGCAAGCTGTTTCGTGCAGTCCTTATCAACAAAGACACCGTATGTCGCACCAGCGATAGAGTAATTCCCGTTACTGTCCGTAATGCTGGCATTACTGGAAGTCTTTTGTAGTTTTGCATTTCCTACATTCAGCTTCGCCCAGAATTGTCCCAATTCCTGCCCCTCGCCAGAGTAGATATAACCGCCACATTCATAGCGTCCTTTGTTCTCTTTGACAAAGGCTTTTGCACCAGCGTACACTTCGTCCTGCGTTGCTTTTGAAATTTCATCATAAGAAGCTCGCACGTTATCACATTGCCAGCCAAGATGTACGCTCAATCTCTGCCAGACTACAAGCTGTCTTAAAAGGTAAGCGTGATTTTTGCTTATTCCGCTGTGGCTGTCTGTGTACTGTTTTACATATTCGATAGATAAGGCAACGTCGCTTATCTGGTCGGTACTCATGCGTGAGCTTGCGTCAGCTCTGGTCTTGTAACCATTCTTAAAGTCTGTGTTGATGTCAATACAGTAAGCGTCCTCGCCCTCAACGGTCAAATGTCCCTCATTAAAGGTAGAACCAATCGAACCGTCATTCATTACTTTTTCAACGATACCGACACGCTCTTTTGACTCCGTCCAGTATTGCTTGCTTTCTGCATGAACGGGTGTAGTCGGTAAAGCAGTAACGACAGTTGCAAGAGCTAAGAAGCCCGTACACAATCGTTTTAACATCTTTTTCATAAATCTAATGCTCCTTTCATTTTGAGTAATAAAATAGCCGTCCAATAAGAACGGCTAGAAATAGAAAAGGAACGTCATGTTATGCGTTCCATAGTCTATGAAATATTCAATTTTTTGTTGTTTTAATACTGATGTGCTGTACTATATCTTTGCATATCTAGGAAAACTTGCGTATCAAGGCTCATTCAATGGTAGTAAATAAGTAGTAAATTGATGTATTTGTTTCCTTGAAAATGCTGATAGATACTGTGTTTTAGTGGATAATCAGATTTTTATTGTGTTTTTAAATAAAAAGAAGAAAAAAGATAAAAAAATGACGATATACATAGTGGAGGTAAAACCATGGATACTATAATAAAAGATACACTTAGTCAGCATAAAATCATGTTGGATCAAAATTGTAATTGATGATCAGTCATGAAGAAATGTTATCAAGAATCATCAAAGAATTTGTAGAAGAAGCAAAACATTTAAGTATTGAAGAGATTATCAAAATTGTACAAGATGAGCATCGTTTTCAAAGATTGAATAATGAAAATTCGATACCAGGATATGGAACAGTCAGGTTTGATTTCTTTGGATGTATTGATTTACCACAACCAGATCATACAATTAAAAGAATCTATTTAAATGTAGAAATACAAAATGATGCCTATCCCAAATATTCTCTCATAACAAGAGGAGATACATATTTATCAAGAATACAGACAACACAATGGGGAAAGGAATATAATGATCAAAACTATGATGGGATGAAAAAAGTCTATTTAATATGGATACTCCCACAAGCAGCAAAAAAAAGAGATGGACAAGTAAGTATTTGTAAAACAGATGAAGAAAAGCAACTAGAAAAGGTAGAAAGCTATGACAAAAGAGAACAAATCGTGATATACTTGGATAAAGAACATGATACTAGTAAAAAGTATCAAGAGCATGATGAAATATTAACACCATTAGTAGTATTCTTGAATAATATATTAGATTATCAAGGAAAAATAAGAATCATGAAAGAATATGGATTTAAGGAAATAGAAAAGGAGGTCAGAGATGTGTGTGATTATGCAAATATACTAGAAAAAGAATATTTAAATAAAGGAATTGGAATTGGTGTTGAAAAAGGAACACAAAAAAAGAATATAGAACATGTAAGAAAATTAATGACAAAGCTAAAAATGACATTTAAAGAAGCTATTCAATTTTTAGATATACCTGAAGATGAAGTAAAAGAGATAGAAAAATATTTTAAATTATAATGTTTATAAGGATAATGGTTCAACATTATCCTTTTTATATCGATACATTCTTAACAAATGTTCTTTAAATGTGTATAATGACACAGGGTTTATAGAAGGGGGATTTTATGTTTAAAGATTATATAAATGACTTGAAAAATGAGTTTAGAGGTTATAACGTACAAACTCTTTTACAGGATATTTTAGCTGGATTAACAGTAGCAGCTGTTGCTTTACCACTAGCTCTGGCTTTTGGAGTAAGTAGTGGGGCTGATGCAGGTGCTGGGTTAATTACAGCGATTATTGCTGGTCTAGTGATTGGTGTTTTATCGGGGGCTAGTTATCAAATTTCTGGACCAACAGGTGCTATGTCAGCTATTTTAATTGGACTTTCAACAACATATGGTTTACAAGGTGTCTTCATCGCTAGTTTTTATCAGGATGTATGTTGATTATTGCATCGTTATTTAAATTTGGAAAAATCGTTTCATTTATTCCAACAAGTGTTATTACTGGTTTTACAAGTGGGATTGCGATTATTATCGCATTAGGACAAATCGATAATTTCTTTGGAACAACTTCTGTTGGTTCAAGTGCTTTAGAAAAACTATTTTCATATTTAAAATTAGGTTTTCCTGTATCACTTCCAACTGTTTTCTTTGGAATTTTAGTGGTTGTGATCATGCTTGTTTGGCCTAAAAAATGGGGAGAATATTGTCCTTCCTCACTAGCTGGAATTATCATTGCTTTAATTTGTCAATTATGTATGAATTTACCAGTTCATGAAGTTGGTACAATTCCAAGTACTTTATTTCCAGAAGCAAGATTATCTTTTTCTTCACTTCAACTTGGAACAATTACACAATTAATGTTACCTGCTTTAAGTATTGCTGCACTTGGAATGATTGAATCACTTTTATGTGGAGCAAGTGCTGGTAAAATGAAAAATGAAAAATTAAATGCTGATCGTGAATTAATGGCACAGGGTATTGGAAATATGTTGATTCCATTATTTGGTGGCGTTCCTGCAACAGCTGCAATTGCTAGAACATCTGTAGCTATTAAAGCAGGTGAAAAACAAGATTAGTCAGTGTTTTTCATTCAGTTGTTATTTTAATTTCAATGTTTTTACTTGGATCTTTAATGTCACGTATACCTTTATCTGCACTTGCTGGTGTTTTAATGGTTACTGCTTGGCGTATGAACGATTGGCAAGAAATTAAAACATTATTTCATAATAGAGTTAAAACAAATATTTCACAATATTTAATTACAATGTGTGCGACTGTTGTTTTTGATTAACTGTTGCGATTGTTATTGGAGTCATGGTTTCAATTATTTTATTTGTTTTAAATAATTCTCATTTACATATAGAAGTACGTGATATTGATAAAGATCGTGTAGGAAAAGATTTAAAACATCATCATCAAAAAACAAGAATTATGTATTTAAGTGGTCCTATTTTCTTTGGAACACAAGAACAAATGACACAAGTTCTAGATAGTTTAGATAATTCTTAGAAGCAATTATTTTTTCTATGAGGGGAGTTCCTTCAATAGATGATTCAGGTATTCATGATTCTTTGAAATTGTTGATCGTTTAAAAGAACAAAATTGTAAAATTAAATTTAGTGGTATTCAAGAAGAAGTGATGATTCAATTAAACGTAATCATTTTGATGAATATGTTGGAAAAGATAGTTTTTGTTGGGATGCTATTATGGCTTTAGAAGCTTTGGATCAAGAATTAATTTTTGCATAAAAGAATTGACAAAAAAATTAAATATTTATTAATATAAACAAGCAAATTAAATATTGCTTAGGTAAGCTATAGATTTCTCTATTTCTGATCATAAATAGACATCTATAGCTTTTTTTTATGGAAAGGAGACTTATATGGAAAATAGAAACCCAATGGAATACAAGCTTGTATTTCCTTTATTAATGTCAATGGCGATTCCGCCAATGATTTCAATGTTGATTCAATCATTATACAATATTATAGATAGTATCTTTGTTTCTCAACTTGGAGAAGAAGCTTTAACAGCAGTATCATTGATTTTCCCTTTACAAAATTTATCATTAGCCATTTCTTGTGGAATAGGGATTGCGATGAATGCCTTTATTGCAAGACATTTAGGAGCTAAAGATGATAATAAGGCATCTTATTATGCAACTCAAGGAATTGTGATGTCACTTGCACATTCTTTATTATTTTTAATTATTGGTTTATTTTTTATTCGACCATTTTTAAATATGTTTACAACAAATCAAAATGTAATTAACTATGGAATGCAATATGGAATGATTGTTGTCTCATTAGTTATTGGTCAATTTATTCATCTAGCTATTGAAAAGATGTTTCAAGCAACTGGAAACATGATGATGCCCATGATCATGCAAATCTTTGGAGCTGTTATTAATATTATTTTAGATCCAATCTTGATTTTTGGTTATTTTGGATTACCTGCTTTTGGTGTTGCTGGAGCAGCTATTGCGACAGTAATTGGTCAATTTTCAGCAGCTTCTTTAGCATTTGTCTTATTTAAAAAATACAATACACATCTTCATATTTCATTTAAGAAATTCAGAGTAGATTTTCATGTTATTTCTCAACTTTATAGTATAGCTATTCCTTCAAGTGTGATGATGTGCTTACCATCTGTTCTTGTTTCTTTATTAAATGGTATACTTTCATCTATTTCACAAAGTGCAGTTGCTTTCTTCGGGGTTTATTATAAGTTACAAACATTTATTTATATGCCAACATCAGGAATTGTACAAGGAATGAGACCTTTAATGAGTTATAATTATGGAGCTAAGTTAAAAGAAAGAATGCATCAAATTTTAAAAGTATCTGGGTTGGTCATTGCTGCTATTTTAGGAGCAGGAACATTACTTATTCTTTATAGTTCCAAATGTTTTACTTTCTTTATTTAATGCAAGTAGTGGCATGTTAGAAATAGGAGAAACAGGGCTTAGAATTTTATCTTTAAGTTTTATTGTTTCATCTTTTGGAGTTTTAATGTCAGGTGTTTTTGAAGCTCTAGGTTTAGGAAAATATTCTTTAATAGTTTCTTTACTTAGACAATTATTGATTACAGTACCATTAGCATACATTTTATTAAATGTCATGGGGATTGAAGGTATTTGGTTATCATTTGTTATTGCTGAAGCAATTGCAAGTATTGTAGCTTATATCTTATATCGTAAAAAATTTAAAACCATATAAAAAGAGGCTGTATGAAATTAAATAATTAATTTCAAACAGCCTTTTCTTTTGTAAAATAAAAATATATTAAAATTATTTTACTATAAGAAGCAATTGTTTCTAATTACAATAATTCCTCAAATGTTATCGTTGAGAAATTAATTTAGTAGGAAATAAATATCATGGTATGATATCAATATCCTATTTTAGTTAGAATTATAACAAAAATTATTTTTATAACTATTTCTTTCTATTGATTTATTGAT
>ENA-OQAS01001677-OQAS01001677.1-human-gut-metagenome-genome-assembly--contig:-NODE-1677-length-10097-cov-10.012638_pt1 | contig 10097 bp, 9 predicted proteins | sample MGYA00242733_ERZ504523 | MGnify/ENA primary metagenome ERZ504523 (study PRJEB26092, sample SAMD00036239) | human gut metagenome | host: Homo sapiens | study: EMG produced TPA metagenomics assembly of...
CTTTATTAACTTGCTGTCCTTGAAAATATAACCTTCAATATCCAGCCTTGAAGGATTGCTTACATGCTCCTTGCTGTTCTTTTCTCTTTTCGATTCAAGAATTTCCGGCGTATTCGGATCAAGCTTGTTTTCTATATTTTCAGTTGTTGCCTCAGCCGAACTTTCATTTTGTCGGTTCATCTTTCTTCAGCACTCCCTGCACAAGATATCTTCCGTCACCGCTGTTTAAGCATGTGCTTAAAACAAGAATTTTATCATCGGTAGTAAGCTCCGTATTTCTCTTGTTCACAGAAACAGAATGTGGATTTTTAATCATATTGAGATAATCCGAAAATACATTGTCATCGGAAAAATCAAACGAATTCATAATGTGTCGGTTATCATATTCAAAAGCTGACACAATTTCGTATGTAAGCTTTCTGTCGGGAGTGTAAACATAGATGTACCTGTTCTTGTTAAAGAAATCGGCATCATAAAAGCGATGGAGCGTTGCAAACATTGAGCCGTTTGCCATATTATGACCGTAAAGCACAGTCACTCTGTCGGAATAATCACGCTTGTTGCACATCTGCGAATAGATACTGCCCGAAAAGCTGTAATTCTTATAAATATCGTGGTCAAGATATAAGTTATCGTCAAGATGACTTTGCAAAACAGGATAATTTACATTTGTATTCGGAATGTAAATCCACGAATAAATGTCGCTGTTCTGCTGTTGAAGCGACTTGAAATCAATCGGATTTTCGACCTTTTTCACATTGATTGACGGTGAAGTCACTTCTGTTGCAGAAGTTGTACCGTTTTCAATGCCTGACGCATACGAGCCTGCGATGTTATCAAGACTTTTTCGTTCGTTATTTTCATTTAAGTTTTTAACGACTATGTACGCAAGTGTGCCGATGATTGCAGCCACAAGCAAAATAATCAAAGCTATAAGAAATTTGTTTCTTTTTCTGCTCATATCAAAAACTCCCAATCGGTTATATTGTATCATTTTTGTGTCAGTATGTCAATTAATCATTACCTGTTAGTAAAATTTTATTACAATTTACAAACTTCTGCATCTGCAATACAAAACCTAATATTCAAACATCTAATGAATAAAAAAGAGACTTCCTTATGAGAAGTCTCTTGATTTTTAGTTAAGGTTGGATTATTTGCTCTTTACAAGCTTAAATACAGCCGCACCGCAAGCCGCAAGAGAAAGAACTAAAATTGCATACGGTACAACATCGCTTGCGCCTGTCTTTGGTGAAGTTGTTGAATCATCTTTCTTTGCCGTAGCTGTAGCAACAGGACCTGTTGTACCGCCGCTGCTTGCCTTACGGTAATAAGGAGTACAAACAATGTCACCTGAAATAATAATATTCATATTAGCATCTGTATACTTGCTGTCGGTTCTGAAAGGGCCGCCCGAAATTTCCCAGTGGTCAAAAGTATAGCCGTCATAAGGAAGCGGCTCAATAAATACATGCTGTTCGCCGTTTTTGTCAATACCTGTTGTGAACTTATAAGCACCGTCACCGCCCTCTGTCGGAATAACTTCAACCTTATATTTGAATGTACTCGGTTCCGGACTTACGGCAGCAAATGCGGGAACTGCCGACAATAACATCATCATAACTGCAAATAACACAGCAATTGTCTTTTTCATCACATAATCCTCCTAATTTAACCCATTCTAACTTTGGGATATGATACTATTCAAAATTTATACTTAATTATAGCACATATTCATTTATGTGTAACGTCTAAAGGAACAAAAATATTTTTTTAAATACAACCAAAAATATGGGCTGTTTCTTGTTAAAAACGCAAAAAATACAGCTTTTTTACACCGAAAGCTATTGCATATAAACTGCTGAAAATGTATAATAAGGGGGAGTAATTTTAATTACCTTGAAAGGAAAACTATTATGAATATTTCATCAATGCAGGAACAGATTCTCAAGCTGAAAAAGGAAAAGGATGTCTGTATTCTTGCCCACAGCTATCAGGCGCATGAAATTCTTGAAATTGCAGATTACACAGGCGACAGCTACAAGCTGAGTGTTGACGCAAGCAAAGCCGAAAACAAGAACATTCTTATGTGCGGTGTAAGATTTATGGCTGAAACCTGCAAAATTCTTTCACCTGAAAAAACTGTTTACCTTGCACAGCCTGTTGCCGGCTGCAGTATGGCAGACCAGATGGACAAACAGCTTATTTCTCAGGTTAAGAAAATGTATCCCGATTACACAGTTGTTGCATATATCAATACTACGGCAGAACTCAAAACAATTTGCGATGTATGCGTAACAAGCTCGTCGGCTGTTAAAATCGTAAACAATCTTGACAATAAGAACATTCTCTTTATCCCTGACTGCAACCTCGGAGACTATGTTGCAAAGCAGTGCCCCGACAAGAACATCAAGCTTCTCAACGGAGGTTGTCCGATTCATGCCTGCGTAAATGTTGAGGATGTTAAAAAGGCTAAGGAGCTTCATCCGAACGCACTCGTCCTTGTTCATCCCGAATGCACTCCCGAAGTTGTTGCTATGGCTGATTATGTCGGCTCAACATCGGGCATAATGAATTATGCAAAGAAATCCGATGCAAAGGAATTCATTATCGGTACAGAAATCAGCATTGCCGAACATTTGCAGTATGAATGTCCGGACAAGAATTTCTACGGTCTTACATTAAAGCTCATCTGCCCGAATATGAAATCAACAACACTTGTTGATGTTTACAACTGCCTTAACGGCAACGGCGGAGAAGAAATCAAGCTTGACGATCAGACTATCACAAACGCAAGAAAGTGCATTGACGAAATGATCAGACTCGGCTGATAAATTACTTATGAACGCAAATCTGTTCGGGAGGAATAAATGACTAACAAAGCATTGATTGCAATGAGCGGAGGAGTTGACAGCTCGGTTGCCGCATTTCTTACCAAGGATATGGGATATGACGCAACGGGCATTACCCTCAAGCTCTTTGATAACGAAGATATCGGTGAAAAGCGAGAAAAAACCTGTTGTTCTCTTGATGACATTGATGATGCAAGGAGAGTTTGCCTCAAGCTCGGCATTCCCTACTATGTCTATAACTTCAAGGACAGCTTTAAGGAAAATGTAATCGACCGCTTTATCAGAGCCTATGAAAACGGTACAACACCGAATCCCTGCATTGACTGCAACCGCTTTATCAAATTTGAAAAGCTCATTCGCCGTGCAGAAGAGCTTGACTTTGACTGCGTTGTCACGGGACATTACTCAACAATTGAGTATGACAAGGGTGCAGACCGCTATTTGCTGAAAAAATCGGTTGACAGCACAAAAGACCAAAGCTATGTGCTGTACTGTCTTACACAAAGACAGCTTGCAAAAACACTTCTTCCTCTTGGCACATATACAAAGGAAAAGGTGCGTGAAATTGCAAATGAGCTTGGTTTGATAAACGCACGAAAACACGACAGTCAGGACATTGCTTTGTTCCCGATGGGGACTATGCAAAATTCATTGAACAGTACACGGGCAGAACTTATCCTAACGGTAATTTTGTTGATACCAAAGGTCATATTCTCGGTGAACACAAGGGAATTATCCGTTACACCGTAGGTCAGCGAAAAGGTCTTGGACTTGCACTCCCCCACCCTATGTATGTTAAGGAAAAGAATCTTGACACCAACGAGGTTATTCTCTGCGATAACAACGAGCTTTTCTCAAAGGAGCTTTATGCAACGGACATAAACCTCATCACCTGTGACAAAATCGACAAGCCGATTAAAGTCAAGGCGAGAGTTCGTTACAGCCAGCCCGAAAAGGACGCAATCGTCGAACAGATTGACGATAACACCCTGCACATTGTCTTTGACGAACCGCAAAGAGCAATCTCAAAAGGTCAGGCAGCAGTCCTCTATGACGGTGAATATGTAGTTGGCGGCGGAACGATTATATAAAGTTTTATAATTATGATGATTTTAGAGAGCGTGATTTCACGCTCTCTTTTTAGATTGATAGCATTGCGATTATATTTCAGGCAGGAAAATACGGTTCGCCCCTACAGTTTAACAATGACATTGTTGTATTTATAAAGCAAGTTGAATTACAAATATTGTACCGTTACTTGCGGGCGGATGATATCCGCCCCTGCTTCAAACCAACATAAAAAGTCGGCAAGACAGTTTAATTTGCGTACTGTCCTGCGACTTATATTTTTACTTATTTACACTTTTTCAAAAAATGATTACCATGTGCCGACATAAGCATGACCCTTTGAGTCATACTGCGACTCTGTATAATAATTGAGCGAAGTGCCGTCAAAACCGATATCAATGGTCTGACTCGAACCGTTTGTGAAAATAATGTAATCAACAGTTTTCGGAACTTCAACCGAGTAAACCTTCTGACCATGGTCATTTGTGTTGAGATATGTCATCGCAACTCCCGGCCATGATTTTGTAGATGTACCGTCTTCAGCCCATGAGTAGCAGTAGAGTGTACCACCCCAGTTGAGTGAATCCGTAAACTTAACTGTATAGGTTGATGACGGAGTGGTTGTAGGCTCTGTAACAGGAGCTGTTGTTGCAGGAACGGTTGTCGGAGCAACTGTTGGCTCTTCTGTTGCCGGCTCGGTAACAGGGGCGGTTGTCGGAGTAACTTCCGACTCATAGTAAGTGCCGACATTTCCGTGACCGTCAAGCTTTGCAACATACATCTGAATGTATGTTGCGTCTTTAACGCTTACGATATCATCCTCGCCGTCAGCGTCACATCTTGCGGCCGCGATAAGAGCCTTATCTGAGAGTGTTATAAGCTTCACAATGTACTTCTGAACCGCTGTTGCGTCAAGTACATTAATCGCACCGTTGAGATTAACATCACCGATAAGGATTTTTTCCGTCGGCTGTGTAACGGGGGCTGTTGTAGGAGTTACCGTTGAAGGAGCAGTTGAAGGACGCTCCGATGATGTGTAAAGATAAACAACATTGATAATACCCGATGAAAGGTTGCCTGACGCATTTACGGGAGCAATAACATCTGTTCTGCCAGAAAGCGGAGAAGTTTTGTATGTATCGTCGGAAGAAACCTTTGACTGAATTAAAATTTCATCATCGGCAATCTTTTCACCTGTTGCGGCGTCAATGTGGCTTGTGATAACCTTGCTGCTAAAACTGAGTTTCTTATTCTGAACCCATGCCTCGCCCGAAACAAGGTAGCCTGTCTCGTTTGCACCCGGCTCCTGCTGTGAGTTTGTGTGGAACATTACATATGAGCTTGGTGCAGGAATTGTGCATTTGAGCCATCCGTTGCCCTCACTTGTCATAACAGTTGCGTTGTTCCACTTGCCGTTAGGCTCTTCACCGCCGTCTGTATAAGCATAGCAACGAACATTTGACCAGTTGTTTGAGTTATAGTAGTGAACAACCGAACTTGTGCTGTCAAGTGCCTTATAAACAAAGTTAATGGTTGTGTTAGTACCGTTAAATGTACTGTCGTGTTGGCAGGATACTTGTCTGTGTCGAGCTGATAGCCCTGAATTGATGTGAACGGAACGCTGTAGCTGTCGCCTTCACGATACTTTGTTGAAACGGTGTCCTTAATTGACTCACCGTTTTCGTCAACATAATTTACCGTAACATAGCCTGAACGAATACCGCTGGAGCTGTAAACATAAGTTACATTGTAGTTCTTTCCGCCTGTAACAGTACCCGAAGTTACACCCTGAGTATCCTTTAGAGTATAGTCATAAAGGATGGTTGTGTCGGGGTAAGTACGGTATGTTGTACCGTCAGCATATTTTGCTGTTGATGTCTTTAGAACATTTCCTCTGTCATCAATATGTTTGATTGTTACAGTACCGAATGTTTTTTCACTAACCTTGAGGTTGTCGAATGTTGAACTCTGAACAAGCACACAGGCGCTGTTTGCGGGAACTGTATATGTGTTGCCCGAAACTGTGCCAAGACTTTTAAGACCTGCCGTCGTACCGTCTGCAACTACTGTCCAGCCGCTACCGTCAAGTGTAATCGGCCAATCATTTGTTGAACTTGCATTTACAAGAACACAAACCTTGCCCCACTCATTTGACTTGTTGTTTGAATATGTGTAAGCAATAACATCGCCGTATTTTGACTGGAATGAAGGAGTGTTGAAAGTTGAACTCTTCATCGGAGAATAGTTTTCTCTGATTTCAAGAAGTCCCTTGTAATAAGCGGCAACATCCGAGTAGGTCTTTACTCTTGACCAATCAATCTCATTTATTGCGTCGCTTGATTTGTAACTATTTGTATCACCCTGTTTTGTACGGCAAAATTCCGAGCCTGCCGTCATAAACGGGATACCCTGTGAAGTAAGGAGAAGTCCCATTACTTTCTTAACCTGTCCCCTGAGTGATGAAGATGTTGAATTCCAGCTTGATGAGCCGTTACTCTTTACAATTTTATCCCATAGGATAAGGTTATCGTGAGCGTCGGCATAAGCAATTGTCTGTGAAGGAGCCTGAGCTGAAAAGCCCTTGCCCGTTACACCGTTTGCAACCGTTCCGGCCTTATCGGTGTTGCCCTGAACAAATCCCTTATCGGAACCGTCTGTGCTTCCCTTAATTGCATCACGGTAGCTGTCGCAGAACATACCTACTCTTGAGTTGAGTGAACCTGCCTTTGACTGCGAACAACCATCGGAAATTGCAACTGAACCGCCTGTCCACGGTTCACCGTACATGAGAATCTTTTTACCCGAACCGTCTGAATAAAGTCCGTCAAGAGCAGAACGGATATCGTTCATTGTTGTGATATCGTGAATACCCATAAGGTCAAAACGGAAACCGTCAATGTGGTATTCCTCCGCCCAATACTTTACGGATTCAATCATATACTTTCTGTACATCAGCTTATCTGACGCAGTTTCGTTACCGCAGCCTGAACCGTTTGAATATGCTGATGATGAATTCATTCTGTAGTAGTAACCGGGAACAGTTCTGTTAAAGCATGAATCCGTTGAGAATGTGTGGTTGTAAACAACATCCATTACAACGGAAATTCCTCTGTCATGAAGAGCCTGAATCATCTGCTTGAACTCAGTGATTCTTGTATTGCCGTCATATGGGTTTGTTGAATATGAACCCTCGGGAGCGTTGTAGTTCACCGGATCATAACCCCAGTTACGGTTTGAAGAAGAGCTTGCAACATCTTCCTTTACCGAACCGTAATCATAAACAGGCATAAGCTGAACGCAGTTAATGCCCTGCTCAACAAGGTAGTCAATGCCTGTTGAAACGGCTGATGAACTTGTGTCTGAATTAAGAGTTGTGCCGCCCTCGGCAAATGCAAGGTACTTACCCTTGTTATCCTCACTCACACCCGAGTTTTTGGAAACCGAAAAATCTCGCACATGAACTTCCCATACAGCCGCCTCGGATGCGCTGTTAAAGAGAACATGCTTATCGTCCGACCAACCACTCGGATCGGTTGAGTCAAGGTCAACAACCATTGTACGGTTGCCGTTTACACCGACAGCCTGTGAGTAAACATCCTGTGTTTCCTTGGTTGTGCCGTTTACTGTTACAAGATATGTGTAATATTTGTTTTTGTAATCACCGCTCAGATTAAGTGACCAAACACCTGTTGAGCTGTCTTTTTTCATATCATAGGTGCCGATTGCCGAAGCGCCCGCCTCGTTGTCAGAACCTGTTGTGTAGAGCTTGAGCTTTACGGATGACGCATCAGGTGACCAGGTTTTCCATGTTGTGGAGGTTTTGCTGTACACTGAACCGAGTCCCGATTCGTTATACGCTTTGCTTGCATAGCTTTCAAGATAATTTGCATTGTAATAATTGCCTGCTGAAACCGATTCATCGCTTGTTACTGCCGCATTTGAGGCAAAGGCCGACATACCTGCAATCATGGACAGAGAAAGAAGAATCGATAACGGTTTGCGTAATCTCATATTTTCACTCCTAAATATTATTTCGCACAAAGTACCGCACGATAACTATATTTTAACATTTATAAATACCGTATTTTTCCTATTGAGAACTAAAAAAGCATCCTAAAGCCAAACTTTAAGAATGCTTTTTATACATTATGCACAAGTAAAGACTGACGCAAAGCAATAATTAACTATTGTTGCAATATTTCAGCATTTAATTGTTATTGTTTTGTGATTCACCAAATAATCAGCTGCCCGCCGATTCATAGGCTTTTATTCCCCTGTTCCACACAATGAGTGAAATTCCGAACAATGCAAGCGAAATCAATATAGTTCCCAAAACGCAGAACCAACCGCTTTCACCTCTTAAAAAGAAGCTTGCCGGATAGTAAGCCGTAAAGGCAAACGGAATGATATAGGTAATAATCACCTTGATAAAATCGTTGTAAATCGTAACAGGGTACTTTGCAAAATCGTTCACAGCGTAAAACATATGAGTAATGTGACCGCTCTGTTTTGTCCAGAATGAAATTGCGGAAGTGAGAATTTTGACCGAGGTGTAAATCAACACGGCAAACGGAACAAGTGCAAGGAGCACAAGCGCCCTTTGCCACACAATATTTCCTCCGATTCTTATAAGGCTGTAGGTAATCAAAATTATGCCCATAAGAAGTTCGCCGAAAGCGTCAACCTGAAACTTTTCAACAGTCACATAGAAAAGGCTGTTGATAGGTCGGGTGAGGTACTTGTCAAAATCGCCCTTGCGGACAATGCTGTAGCCAATCATCCACAGGTTGTCAAAGAACATATGGTCAATCGCTTTCGGAATAAGACTGAAACCGTAAATAAACAGAATCTCGTCAAATGTCCAGCCGGCAAGGTCGGGAATCTGTGAAAAAATTATTCCGATAAAAAGAATCTCAACAGCCTGACCAAGCAGAAATCCGATTGCACCAACGGTAAAATCCACCTTGTACTCCATAAGTCTTTTCAGGTGCTGTGAAATAAAAATACGGTGAAGTCTGAATACTCTTTTCATAATATCAGCCTCCCTGTATGCAAAGGTGCTTCATTGCAAAATGCCATATCATCTTTGAAACAAGCACAAAGACTGCAAGCCAAAATGCCTGCAAAAGCATTGAAAACGCAATTTGAAACGGTGAGTACATATTCATATAAATCATTACAGGTGTGTAGGAAAGGCTTGCAAACGGCAGATATGTAAGCACTGTCTGCAAAACATCGGGCATAAACGCAAGCGGAATTGTACTGCCCGAAAGGAATCCTACAATAACATCTTTGATTAAGTTTGTTCCCCACAGGTTTTTGAGGAAGAATGCAAGAAAGCCGTAGCAGACATTGAAATAAAAGTTTATAAGATATGCAAGCTGAAGTGACACAAAAAACAGCACAAAGCTTACAATGTTAAACTGAACCGTACCTGTAATTACAAAGCGGTAAATTTCAACGCCGAGGACAATCGGCACAAACATAATCGAGTAGTTAATCACCTTGTTGCCGAGTTCCTGAAAAAGAAAGCACATATCAAACGAACACGGCTTAATCATTCTCATACTAACCGAACCGTCAACAATTTCTTCGCCGAGTGCAAATGCTCCGTCGCTGAATGAAAGGTAGCCTGTCAGAAAAGATATGAACACATAGACGGTCATATCTTCCATTGTAAAGCCCATAAAATTCTGATTTTGCGAGCTGTTAAAAACGGCTTTCCAAATAAAGTACATTACAAAGCATTTGAAAATTTCACCGATAAGAAAGAAGATGAAATTCGCCCTGTAAGCCATTGCACTCTGCACACCTGCACGGGAAAACGGCGAGTAGGTTTTAAGGAGTTTTTTCATCTACACACCCTCCTTGTAAATACGGCGGATGATTTCTTCAATATCGGCATCTTTAACGCTAATATCGCTGACATTGATGCTGTTGAGTGTGTATTTGAGAACCTCCTGAACAGACGCTTTCTGACTGTTGAAGCGAACCTTTACCTCAACACCGTCGCTGTCAACGGCGAGGTCATCATCCGAAAGCGAGAAAGTTTTTGCATAATCAAGAGCTGAAAGTGAATCTTGATTTTTAAGTTCAAAGCACAGTTCACGCATTTGACCGTACTTGTGTTTCAAATCATTGATAGGGCCGTCATAAACCTTTTTGCCCTTGTCAATC
>ENA-OQAS01001679-OQAS01001679.1-human-gut-metagenome-genome-assembly--contig:-NODE-1679-length-10087-cov-1.539157_pt1 | contig 10087 bp, 19 predicted proteins | sample MGYA00242733_ERZ504523 | MGnify/ENA primary metagenome ERZ504523 (study PRJEB26092, sample SAMD00036239) | human gut metagenome | host: Homo sapiens | study: EMG produced TPA metagenomics assembly of...
GCTTTTCTTTGTTATGATTTATTGTATCACAAACCTTCCGCTTGTCAAAGAAATTTCTGTGCAGTACGGCGCTTGTACCGCACCGCAAATTCTGCTATACTGGAGCCGGATATTTTTGAGCATGGTAGGTTTCTTGGTGGCGGTAGTCCGGACACCACTGACGGGTATCGTCTTGATTACGGAGATAACCGGGCATCTGGATGTATTCTACCCCTCTATCATTGTCGGCGGGCTTACGTATTACTTCACGGAAATGCTACAGATAAAGCCCTTTAACGTGGTTCTCTATGACGAGATGATCTCGACTCCAGCCTTCCGTGCCGAAGGGCGTTCCAGCCTGTTCGTCGAGATCATGACAGGTGCCTATTTCGACGGGAAGGAGGTAGATCACCTCACCCTCCCCCAACGTTGTATCATCAAGACTATTCACCGGGATCGCAAGGACTTGGCTCCTGCTGGACAGACCCTTATCCCCGGCGATCAGGTAGAGATCGAGATCGATTCGCAGGATATCGAGAAGCTGTATGAGCCGCTGGTTAGCATGGCGAACATCTATTAATCGCTGATCTGCCAATCGCCTCGAAAAGAAATGCCACACCAAGAATCCCCCGGTGTGGCACATTTACAAAACGCTACATTATCAGAAGTTATATTGAGCGGAAACATTAAGTCGATTGGCGTGGCGGGTCATATCGTTGAAATCGGTACGCCAACCTCTCAAGTACTCGGCGCGACTTGCAGATTGGCGTTCACGTTCCAGAAAATGTTGGCTACCAAGTATTGACCGTAGCGGTATTGATCCGACGGAGTAACCGGGTAATCATTCTCGCTGTATAAACGAGTCTGGCTATAGGTACTGGAGACGAATACCTTCGGCGTGATATTATACTGCAAGCCAGCGTACCAACCCATCATCGGAAAGCACTTGCATCTTGCCTTTGGCTCGGGGTCCGGAAACCAGATCCACGTCCAGATTACTGATATCATTCAAGAACTGGCTGATCCCCCGGCCGTAAGTAGCCTGACCGTAGAAGTTCAGCTTGCTCGTCACATTGAACGTAGAGGCGGCAAACACGCCCCATCCGCCTTAGACTCGGCCCGTTGCGCCACCAAGTTCTCATACGTCATATTACGTACGATACCAGCTACACGGATATGGCTGCTCTTATTCCAAGCGTATTGGATATAGGCAGGGAAGTTCGGCATACGTTGGTTACTGATATTCACGCTTTGGTTCGTGATGCCATCCACCACTGGCATCTCGATACCTACACCCGCTTTCCATCCCTTACCGAAAGCACGCTCATAGCGTAACAGGGTGGCACGGCTGAAAACCTGTCCGGCAGGCCCCGCATAATCGATCGAGGCGGAAGGGCGGCCAGATCCATGAAGGTACTATAATCGTAACCCATCGTGAAACCAAGGAAAGACACATAGGCGTTCTGGAGCTCGAAGACCTTGCTGCCTCCCCGGAAGTTACCCGCCGTATACACGACGAAATCCCCGAGGTGTTTGGTACGACCCACTAATTTCAAGAATATCGTACTGGTAGTAGCGTCCATCTGGAACTGGTTACGGACGTAGTTCTGCCCACCATTCGGGATCATGGACGGATAGAAATCGACATCATCCGAGATCCCGCCGAATCATACTCCGCCGTAGCCTTCACGTAACCGCCGATACCCAAGGCGAAACGTCCCTTACGATCGGTCAATACGAAGCGGGGGGCTTTCGGGTCGTGGAAACGAGGGCTCTGCGTCTCATTCATTATCCTCACGATTTCATCACCTGCCTTGTCTTGGCTGACAAGGACTATCGAATTTTGGTGCGTCATCCTCGATGACCACCTTTTGAGCCTTAGCGGGAGCCGATAAGAATCCCATACCTAGCAGTAATACTGCTCCTTGTACAAATAGTCTCATAAATGTGTTTTGTTTAGATTAATTACCTACCTTGAACAAGGCTATAAAGAAAAGGTTCTGATTTTAACAACCCTACGAGCACTTTTTCCACCCTATTGCCCGTTCAAAAAATATTCATATATTTGCGGAATATATTACTTGGGATGAGAAGATTTTTATTGTTCATACTCGCTGTTCTTTACCTCGGGGTTTCCTCCGGGTTTGCGCTGAATTACCATTATTGTATGGGTAAGTTGGCGGAGGTGAGCTTGCAGTATCTTGACACTTGCCCCAGTTGCGGTGAGGCGGGCACGTCCCATAAGTGCTGCTCTACCGAGACGGAATATGTTAAGTTATCCGTCGATCAGGATGTGGCGAATACGCTCGTGCAATTGTCCGCTCCTGTCGCTGTAGTTTTGTTGTTCGATCTACTCGACTCCTATAAGATCGCCGGGCGAGACGAGACAACACGTTCCAATCCCTTTATTAATCCACCCAAGGAGAATAGCGCTATCCCGTTATTCGTCCATCATTGTACTTTTTGATTTAGCGTATAGGCTTCCTTTTTAAAAGGCGATTTACGTCTGTTTACGCACGAGTACCGGCGTAATCTATTGCGAGTACTGGAGTAATCCACCGCAAGTACTGGAGTAATCCATTGCAAATACTGGAGTAATCCATTGCGAGTACTGGCGTAAAGCATCACGAGTACTCATGTGATCGCTTGCCTTCAAAGACGAACAAATAAGCGTTCTCATATGTTTTCAAATCATAAAAGCTCATTCAAATGTTAAACAGAATCATTCGTTACTTCCTTGAGAACAGGGTGGTAACCTTACTTTTACTAGTGCTGATTATCGTATGGGGCATCTCCACGTCCCCCTTCAATTGGCACGGGGGATCATTCCCCGGAATCCGATTCCGGTAGACGCCATCCCCGATATCGGCGATAACCAGCAGATCGTGGCCACGGAATGGATGGGCCGCTCGCCGAAGGATATACAGGACCAGATCACTTATCCGCTGACCACCTCTCTTTTAGGTATCCCGGGAGTGAAGACGATCCGTAGTTCCTCCATGTTCGGGATGTCCTTCATATACATTATCTTCGATGACGATATAGAGTTCTACTGGAGCCGTTCCCGTATATTGGAGAAGCTGAACTCCCTGCCTCCGGGAACCTTGCCGGAAGCGTACAGCCTACCTTGGGACCGGACGCTACCGCCCTCGGGCAGATCTATTGGTATACGCTGGAAGGACGGGACCCCAAGACCGGTAAACCTACCGGAGGCTGGAACGCCGAGGAGTTGCGTACGATACAGGATTTCTACGTCAAGTACACCTTATCCTCCGCCGAGGGGGTATCCGAGGTTGCCTCGGCGGGCGGTTTCGTGAAGGAGTACCAGATCGAGTTGAACCCGGATGCCATGTACGCCTTCAACGTCTCCGTGATGGATATCATGAGCGCCATCAAGAAGAGCAACCTCGATATCGGCGCCGAGACGATGGAGATCAACAAGGTGGAGTACTGATCCGGGCTTGGGTATATCAAGAATGTAAAGATATAGAGAATGCCGTCATCACCGTTCGGGAAGGCGTACCGGTTCGCATATCGGACGTGGCGTTCGTGAATATCGGTCCCGGAACCCGACGGGGAGGGCTGGACAAGGAGGGTGTGGAGGCCGTGGGCGGAGTGTAGTAGCCCGCTATGGCTCCAACCCCTTGGAGGTTATCAATAACGTAAAGGCGAAGATCAAGGAGATGGAGCCGGGATTGCCCCAAAAGGTACTGGCGGACGGGACGGTCTCCAAGGTAACCGTCGTGCCGTTCTACGACCGTACGGGGCTTATCAAGGAGACGATCGGGACGTTGGAGACCGCCCTCTCCCACGAAATATTGATCTGCGTGATCGTCATCATCGTGCTGGTGCTCAACCTAAGGGCCTCTATCGTTATCGCCAGTATGCTACCGATAGCGGTGCTCGCCACGTTCATCATCATGCGTTATACGGGGATAGCGGCGAATATCGTGGCTTTATCGGGTATAGCGATCGCCATTGGCGTGATGGTGGATGTAGGGGTCGTCTTCGTGGAAAGTATCATCGTTACCGGGAGATGCCCGAGAACAGGCATATACAGGGGGGGAAAGGCGTTTGTCAACCTTATTTATAAGGCGGTAAGCGAGGTGTCCGGGGCGATCAGTACGGCGATGATCACGACGATCGTCAGCTTCCTCCCCGTCTTCACCATGGAGGCGCAGGAAGGGAAGATGTTCTCGCCCTTGTGCAGGGTGGCGTTGGCGGGCAGCGTGCCGAAGACGGCGGCGCTGTCCCAGGTCTTGCCGTCAGCTTCCACGTTCAGCTGGGCAAAGATCTTCTCACAGGTGGTGGGCATGAACGGCTGCAGCAGGACGGTGCAGATGCGCAGCGTCTCGGCCAGATTGTACAGCACGCGGGCCAGACGGGGCTTGGAGTCCTCGCTCTTGGCCAGCACCCACGGCGCGGTGGCGTCGATATACTTGTTTGCGTTGTCGATGACCTCAAACACGTCAGCCAGCGCATTCTGGAAGGCATACGCCTCCATGTCGGCTTCATAGCGGTCTCGCAGACCCCTGGCCTTCTCGAGCAGCGCGGCGTCCTTGGGGCCTTCGTCCTGCTCAATGGGCAGATTGCCGCCAAAGTACTTGTCGGCCATGGCGGTAGTGCGGCTCAGCAGGTTGCCGAGGTCGTTGGCCAGATCCATGTTGATGCGGTTGATGAGCAGCTCATTGGAGAAGTTGCCGTCAGAGCCGAACGGGAAGTCGCGCAGCAGGAAGTAGCGCAGCGCGTCGGCGCTGTAGCGCTCGGCCAGCAGATACGGGTCAACGACGTTGCCTTGGACTTGGACATCTTGCCGCCGTCCAGCAGCAGCCAGCCGTGGCCGTAGACGTGCTTGGGCAGGGGCATATCCATGCTCATCAGCATCGCGGGCCAGATGATGGAGTGGAAGCGGACGATCTCCTTGCCGATGAAATGCACATCGGCAGGCCAGAAGGTCTCGTAATCGCTGTCGGGATATTTGTCGTTCATGAAGCCGAGCGCCGTCGTGTAGTTGAACAGCGCGTCGATCCAGACGTACACGACATGCTTGGGGTCGAAGTCAACGGGGATGCCCCACTTGAAGCTCGTGCGGGAGACGCAGAGATCCTCCAGGCCCGGTCAATGAAGTTGTGGACCATCTCGTTGACGCGGGAGCGCGGCAGCAGGAAGTCCGTGTTGACGAGCAGGTCACGCACCCGGTCCGCGTACTTGGACAGGCGGAAGAAATAGGCCTCCTCCTCAGCGTCCACAACGGGGCGGCCGCAGTCGGGGCAGCAGCCGTTGACGAGCTGGCTCTCGGTCCAGAAGCTCTCGCAGGGGGTGCAGTACTTGCCGACATACTTGCCCTTGTAGATGTCGCCCTTTTCATACATCTTCTTGAAGATTTTCTGGATGGCGGCAACATGGTAGTCGTCGGTGGTGCGGATGAAGCGGTCATAGCTGATGTTCATCAGCTTCCACAGATCCTTGACGCCCTTGGGGCCCTCAACGATGTTATCGACGAACTGCTGCGGCGTAACACCGGCCTCCTTGGCCTTCAGCTCGATCTTCTGGCCGTGCTCGTCGGTGCCGGTCAGGAACTTGACGTTGTAGCCTTGCAGCCGCTTGTAGCGGGCCATAGCGTCGGTAGCGACGGTGCAGTAGGTATGGCCGATGTGCAGCTTATCGCTGGGATAATAGATCGGCGTTGTAATGTAGAATTTTTTCTGATTCATCTGTGATTTCTCTCCTTATATAAACAAACCGGTGTGGTGTGTTTTTACGTTTATGACGTGCCTTGTAGGGGCGGCGTCCCCCGACGCCCCGCAAGTCTCCCCTTCAGGGGAGGTGGCCGAACGCAGCGATGGCCGGAAGGGTTCTGCCTGTTCGCCGCAGTTACGCGCTTTCCCGGGCACTTTCCCCTTCACGAGGCGCGTCCGCAGGGGCCGCACATCTGCGGCCCGCAGCCGTGCCTTGACGACCATTTGCGGGAAATCGTGCGCCGATCATGCCCAACCCTGCATAGGGCTAGAACCCTATCGGTTTCACCCCGCACGCCTCCAGCGCGTGCCTGCACAGCACCTCGGTGCTGTCGATGAAGAATTTGCCCAAGTGCTCGTCCCGCTTAACGAGGCTCAGCTCTGTGCAGCCCAGCACGGCCATGTCGCAGCCCTGCTTTTCAGGTCGTGCACCGCCGCGCCGAACTTTGCCATATCGGCGCGTTTGCCCTGCTTGATGTCGTCATAAATGACCGACATGACCTCCTGCTGGTGCTCCTCCGACGGTACCGCCCAATCAATGCCCTGCGCCTGGCAGGCGAGCTGATACGTCTCGGCAGCCAGCGTGCCGTCCGTTGCCAGAATGCCCAGCTTTGTGCAGCCTGCCGCCTTAGCATCGGCCACGGTCAGCCGCGGCATGTTCAGCACAGGCACGGGCAGTGCCTCGGCCAGGCGGTCATAAAAATAGTGCGCTGTGTTGCATGGAATCGCCAGCACCGTTGCGCCGTAGTGTACCAGGCTGAAGCCATCCTGCTCCATCACAGCAAACGGGTCATCCTTGCTTTTACCCATGATGAACGCTGTACGGTCCGGTGTCGACGCGCGGGAGAGATGACAATGTCGATATGGTCCTGGTCGCACGTCGCGGGTGTGTGGTCGATCAGCATCTGATACAGATAACAGCTGGCCGCGGTCCCAGCCCTCCCAGGATTCCCAACACCTGTTTTTGTGGTTTTGTCTGCAGCGTGGCACACCCCTCCTTATAGTACACTTACAGTATATTATAAGGCTAACTGCGCAATTATGCAAGGGGCAAGGGCGACGGTTTTCGGAAGATTCGCAATAAAAAAACGCCCTGCATTTTCATGCAAGGTGTCTGTGGTGGACCCTAATTTCAATTCAATTATATTGCAGACCGCCCCCTGCCTTCCTTGTCAAAGGGAGGTGGCGCCGCAGCGCCGGAGGATTCCTATCCCGCTGGCCGCCCCTATTTCTTTAAGCTCCCCGTAGGCCGGGCATGTCCGGCCCGCACGCCTCCGTAAGCCTCTCCGCCAATCTTAAACAACAACATCCCACGCTAACCACCCCGGCCACATCAGCTTCCGCCCGCGCGGAATCTCCCGGGTGCTTTACTTTTCACGTACTGTCATACGGGAACATTGATTTAGGAAGCTGCCAAATGCCAAGGGTGTAGTTATGCCCTTGGCTTTTACTTTTTAATAATACGGATAAATATACCCCTCCACAGGTGCGGCGGGAGCCACGGATTGCACTTGCAGCTGCGGTTCGCTGTGGTCGACGTATTGGCGCTGATAGAGGGTGCCGGTCACGGTGACCCATGTGTCCGTGGCAAGAGTGTCGGCCTGCGCCCACTTGCAGACGAAGCCGCAAGGTGTAAGGTCGGCGGCACAGCAGGTCATAATCAGCGCGCGGGAATGAACTCGTCTGCGTCCATCTCACGGCTGGCTTTATCCACCTCGCCCGTTACGGTCAGTGTCCAGCCGTCATAGTCGGCAGGATTTGCCCAAATCACGTCCATCCATGTATAAAACTCGGCATCGGAGATGGTAATATGGCGGTTCGCGGCATCGTAGCCGTGCAGCGTGGTCGCGTTGTCGAGAAAATCCGTGGTTTCATACGTTCCTTCAATGTTTTCTGCATCGGCTGCACTGTCCGCAATATCCGGCTGCGGCGTTGCGGCAGGCTGTTCTTCTGTTTCCGGGCTTTCCACAGGTTCGGAGCTTTCGGCGGTTGCCGGTGCAGAGGCGCTGCGGTGGGCTGCGGGTCAGGTTGGCCGCCGCCGCACTGCCGCGCAGTGTCTGCACGGCGGCAATGCTCTGTGCCGGGGTGGACACCGAGGACACACTTACACTCCTGTGCGGTAAATCAGCATCAGCAGCGGGAACACCAGCACAAAGCAGTGCAGGCAGTGGCGGCGATGCCGGACAACATACAGGTTTTCTATGGCTGTCCGCGCCCATACCAGCAGCACCACCGCCGCAAAAAGAAGATACGGCTTCATGCGCGGGGTCACATACTGCAAATACTGCCCGGAAAACACCAGATACAGCAGCGCAAAGGCAAACAGCAGGTAGCAGATACATTCTACAAGTGCCTGCTTGTCGATTTTTGAGTTCTTTCTCATAAAACCGTCCCCAATCCCAGCCGAAACGCCGCGTACACTACGGCGGCATCTATCACGAAAACCGTCACGGCCAGCCGCAGGATAAACTTCTTCGGCAGGCTGCCAGACAGCATGATCACATTTTTAATATCCATCATCGGCCCGAACACGAGAAACGCCATGACCGCGCCCATCGGCAGCTGTGCCGAAAAACTGCGCCCCACCACGGCATCGCTGGAGGAACACAGCGACAGCAAAAATGCAAGCGCCATCATCGAGAGCAGCGGCAGCAAAAGACCGCTGCTGTTTGTGAGCGGTAGTTTCTTTGTCAGGCTTTGCATGATGCGGAGACAAACGCCCCCGCCGTAAGGTATTTCCCCACGGTAAAAACTCCGTTTGCGTGTGGCGCAGGTAGCCCAGCAGCGCCCCGCGCCAGCCTCTGCCGCCTGACCGCCGCTGCCGCATGTACACAGCACCCCGCTTAAAGCAAGCCCCGAACCCGCCGCAGAAACCGGCGTGCGGCAAAAGGTCAGCCCGACAAGCACCGCGCAGACGATGCCCAGCCCGGCGCGGCAGGCAACAACGCGCCAGTTTCCGGTAAAGGCCACATAGGTGCTGAACAGCACTACCGGGTTGATGACCGGCGTGACAAGCATAAAAGTGACCGCTGTGCTGACCGGGATGCCCTTGCGCAGCAGACTGCGGAAAATCGGGATGGATGCACAGTCGCATACCGGCAGCGCTGCCCCCGCCAAAATTGCAAACAGCGTGCCGCTGATGCGATTTTTCGGGAAAAATCGCTCAATAAATTGCTGCGACAAAAACAGCTGAATGGCCGAGGACAGCAGCACGCCAATCAGCAAGAACGGCACGGCTTGCAGCATGATGCCGAGAAATACGGTAATGGTCGTATTCAATTCAGCGCCAAGCAGCTGCCGCAGGCAAAGCGCCGCACCGCAAGCCAGCGCAAGCAGCAACAGCGGCGGCAACTGCGGTTTTTCCAGTGCGCGGACAATTTCGCTGCGGCGGTTGCGCACGACCTGTGCGCCGGGGTTGGCGCTGTGGATCGCGGCGCGCAGCCCGGATAACGCCGCGCGGTTTTGCACGCCGCGCAGCACAACCACGTCGGCGTTCAAAGCTGCTCGGTCAACAGACCGCCTGTCTGCGCCAGCAGTTCGGCCAGCCCTGCGCCCTGCGCGACAAACAGAATCCGTCGCAAGACGCACAGATCACCGGGTGTGCCGGTGTCCCGCAGCATCGTTTTGGGAAAGAACGACAGCAATGTGGAAAGCGGCTGCAAGCGTTCCACTCCACCCAAACTTCATCGTAAAGGCCATCGCTGATGGCGTGATACAACAGCTGCTCGGTTTTGCGGCGGTGTGTTTCCAACGCGCGGGGCGGTATCGTCAGCACACGCAGCTTGCCTTTGACCCCGGCAGGCAGGTCGGTTTGGCGCTGCCGCTTTCAAATTGGATACACAAAATAAACCGCCCGCGTTTCAGCCGCGGGGCGAGCAGGTGATTCAGCAGCGTGGTTTTGCCCGCACCGAGAAAGCCCGCCACCGCATACAGCGGCAGACGGCGGGCGTTCTCCTCGCAGTCCGCCTCATACAGCGGCGAACAAATCCCGGATGGCCTGTTCCTTGCTGAATTTTCCAATGACACAAAGTTCATTCCCTTCCAGTGCGGTTTGCGCAAGGCTCCACTGCCCGCAGACAAATTGCAGCAGCACCGCGCCTTTTTCGCTTTGCAGCACGCCTTTGGCGCGTAAAATCGTGCCCAGCGCCGGGTCTTGCAGTTTTGCCAGCTGCGCGGCAAGCCGCTTCAGGTCTACGGCATGGTCAAACGAAACCGTGACAGTAGAAAACGGCGATGCCTCCGGCGTGCGACGCACCAAATCGGGCGGCGGGTGTCGATGCCGGGGTGGCGGTGCAGGCTGCAAATATCCTGCGCCGAGAACGTATCCAGCCCCCGGCAAAGCCAGACAGCGTGGGGGTTCAGCTTCTGCG
>ENA-OQAS01001680-OQAS01001680.1-human-gut-metagenome-genome-assembly--contig:-NODE-1680-length-10082-cov-2.927775_pt1 | contig 10082 bp, 10 predicted proteins | sample MGYA00242733_ERZ504523 | MGnify/ENA primary metagenome ERZ504523 (study PRJEB26092, sample SAMD00036239) | human gut metagenome | host: Homo sapiens | study: EMG produced TPA metagenomics assembly of...
CTCAGACGTCGTAGCTGTACATCGATGATGCTCAGACGTACGTAGCTGTACATCGATCGATGCTCAGACGTACGTAGCTGTACATCGATCGATGCTCAGACGTACGTAGCTGTACATCGATCGATGCCGGATTTTCAGAATCAGAAGTCTTATCTGTATTCATAATCTGATTAAGCTCATTTATCATCTCATCATCTTTCAGACGAAACTTTACTTCCACTCGTCTGGATGCATCCTTATCTACATTCCCATCAGAATCCAGAACCGGATTGGCTGAACCATGACCATTTACAGTCAGATAATTCTGAAGTTCTGAAATCTCATCAGAACTCAGGAAGTTCTCCCTGATTTCCGTCAGATACTGTGCAACTGCGAGAGAACGTTTCTGAGAAAGCTCCAGATTGTAATCATAGTCTCCGTCTGTGTCTGTATAACCGTCAATGATGATCTCAGCCAGATACTTCTTATAATCTTTCTGAAGAAGCACCTTACAGTAAATCGGAAGGATATCTGCAAGTTCCTGTTTGCCCTCATCTGTCAGTTCTGACTTATCATAGTCAAATAATACATTTGCATTGAGGGTAAGAGCACCTGTCTGAGCATCAATATCAACACTTACATTGTTTTTGGAAAACTCCTTCTGCAATGCTTCAATAACATCTGCCTTGACACCGATGATATTATCAATTTTCTTCTGCTGTGTGGCAAGAAGAGATGTTTTTTCATCAAGGCTGGCCTGCTGTTCCTTTAACTGTGCTGCCAGTTCTGCAAGAAGCTTTTTCTGCTTGTCAAGCTGTTCATCCTGGGAACTCAACTTACTGTCCTTCTCGTCCAGCTCGCTCTGCTGTGCCAGAATCTCTGCTGTGTACTGCTCCTGAAGAGCTATTTTATCATCTCTCTCTTTTATGCTCTCATTATAGCTTTTCTGAGCCTGAAAAAGAGTTACACACATGATCAGTATAAAAAGGAGCAGCACACCGGCCATCATATCAGAATAAGATCGCCAGACATTAAATCCGCTATCTTCTGATTTCTTTCTTTTGCGCATATTTTTCTCCTTTTTCTATTTAAATAAGCTGAATTTACCTTTCTGGTTTTGGAAATATTTTTCATATTTTTGTTCATTTCCTCCAGAAGTGCCTCCTGACGTTCGCTCTGTTCTTCCAGAAGCCTGCGTATTTCTTCTGCGGATTCTTTCTGCGCCGCACTCTGAGCCGCCTTTCCGCCGGAAAGATAAATATTGTTATCCTCTTTCTGAACAGAAATGTCTGCAAAAAGTTTGCGCACCTCTTCCATTGTTTCATAGGTCATCTTCTGATAAGATACAAAGTCCTTCATTTTTGCATCCAGTTGTTCCACCAGTCTGCGGTTCGCTTCAAGCACATCTTTTCCTGCCTGATTTGCGGCAGAAACCTTTTCCATTCCCTGTGCAGCAGCTTCCACATACTTCTGCATTGTCTGATTGCAGGCAACCCAGAATTTGGCAGAAGATTTCTCGGATTCATGCAGATAATCCGCAATGCGCTGATAATCCTGCTGCTGAAGCTTCTGGATTTCCTGATTATCCTGTGTGATTCTTGTTGCCGTAGACATATAACGGCCCTGAACCTGTCCCAGTTCATTTACAAGGTCTTTCATAGCTTCGCTCTGTTTTGCATAAGAGGTATTCAGCTGATTACTCATCGTCTGATAGAGCCTTGTAGTATAATCAATATTTTCTTTCTGCGCTTCCTTCAGCTGTACAAGAGCTTCATTGAAATCTGTGAACTGCATTTTAAATGAACCGTTCATCTCCCGCAAAAAGTACGCAGGATATCCTGAACCACATCCTCCTGACATTTTGTTACAGATTCTGTCAGAATCTCCAGAGATTCTGTCATCTTTTGGAAAGTAGGATTGATTGCTTTCTCAAAACTCTCTGCCATCTGTGAGGTAAGCTGCTCTGCCATCTGTTTCATGGCTTTTGTCTGAACCTTCTGACTTGCAAGCATCAGGTTTCTTGACTCGCTCTCAGCCGCCGGAAGTACATAAAGATGAAATCTCTCCAGGAACCCCTGAAGCTTCGCATCCATTCCGGAATAAACGCTTTTCATTCCGGAACTGTAGATCAGTGCAAATGCAATTCCATAGATAGAAGTAAGGAATGCTACTTTGATACCATCTACCAGGGCAGATACAGAGGTAGTCATTGTCTCATAGCTGGATGGCTCAAAACTCTTAAGCCCCCATACCAGACCAATAAAAGTACCAAGAATACCAAGGCTGGTAAAAATATCCGGTGCCATTTCCAGAATCTTCTTATGTACATGAAGATCAATCTCGTCCTCATTTATGTAATCTTCAACATCTCCGATTCCTTCCTGGTTTTTCTCCATGGCATCTACAAAGCTGTCCATTCTGTCATCCAGATATTTATGTTCAAACATCCCCTTCAGGCAGGAAAGATCTTCGTTTTTGGCTTTTCCGGGTATTTTGAATATACTGGAAAGCTCCTGCGTTCCTCTTGCAAGAGCCTCTCCAATGCTGTCTACCCGAAACATACCGCCAAACAGTCCGGCCAGATAGATCACAGCCATAACAGCGAGGAATGCAAAGTTATAAATCATCGTGCCTGATGAACCATTCCCGGTCAGCAGCGTCATGGCAACACATCCGCCAAGCACCACCAGAAAAAGAACCGTATTCATAATTTTTTTGCCCATAATACACCTCCTGTGATTATTTGCAGATTCTGCACAAAATTACAGACAATTTCCTTTTTCGTATATCATATCACAACGTCATATCTGTCACAAGTAAAAATATAGTTACTGTTCACAGTAACGTAGCCAAAATTCATTCCAGATTGCCTGCGGCAATGGAATTTTGGCTTGTATGTCTCGGGATAGTGGTGTGTAAACAGTAACAAAATATATTAAAAGTCCGGCAGAAAAGCTGTACTCAAAGCACAGTTTTCCACCGGATTATTTTACAGAATTGTTACATTTCAGAATAAACTTTATCTTCTTCCAGAATCTGGCTTTTCCATCTTTTACTTCAAGCAGATTGATACTGCAGTTTGGAGGCACACATCCATGCCAGAAATGTTCCGGATCCTGATAGACATTCTGAAGCAGTGCACGAACTGCACATCCATGAGAAGAAACAAGAATTGTTTTGTCTGCCAGAGCAGGATCTGTCGTTTTCTCCACCCAGAATTCTCTGGTGCGTTTCAGGATATCAGAAATGTTTTCGCCATTTTGAGGACGTTCAAATTTCTGTGGCTCTTCAAAGAAAATTTCCATTTCATGCTGATGATCTTCCCTTGTTCATCCTTAAACCGGCTTCCTTCAAGAACTCCGAAATCAATTTCCTGGATTCTTTTATCCTCAATAACAGGAATCTGCCTGTTTGCCAGCACATAATGTGCTGTCTGTCTCGCTCTTGTCAGAGGACTGGTAAAACAGATATCAAACGGAACATCTTTTAATGCTTCTCCTGTTCTTTTCGCCAGTTCAATTCCTTCCGGTGCAAGGGGAATATCCATTGCCCCCTGCACTTTTTTCAGTTTATTCCACTGAGTTATCCCATGTCTTAATACATAAATCAGCATTAACTTCTCAACTCGATTCCAAGGTCTGTCAGACCATTCAGGATTTTCTTCATTGCAGCTGTAATCTCGCTCTCTTCCAGAGTCTTGTCATGGTGACGGAATACCAGAGAATAAGCCATGGATTTATATCCTCCTTTAATCTGGTTTCCTTCATAAATGTCAAATAACTGATAACTCTCCAGAATCTTTCCGCCTCTCTGAGTCAGAATATGTTCAATCTGTCCTGCAAGAACGGTTTTCGGAACGACCATACTTAAATCGCGGGTTACTGCAGGATATTTTGCAATTCCTGTGTATTTATGGTTGAAGCTTGCAAATTCAAGAACCGTAAGGATATCAATCACTGCCACATATGCCTTATCACCGATTCCATAAGTATCTGCAACCAGAGGATGAATCTCTCCCAGATAGCCTACAACCTTACCATCATAAACCATATTTGCCTGTCTTCCGGGATGAAGGTAAGTCTTTCCGCTGTTTGGATCATAATCTACTTTATCTCTCATTCCTACTTTCTCAAAGAACTCTTCACATACACCTTTCATGTCAAAGAAATCGCCGTTTCCATACATACCAAGTGTAAAGTGCATACGCTCATCCGGAAGTTCTGTAAGAGGAAGTGCTTTCGGACGATATACATTACCAAGTTCATAGAGACGTACATCTTTATTTCTTCTGTTATAGTTCGTAGCCAGAGAACTGAGCATACCGTTTAAAGTAGTTGTTCTCATGACACTGTAGTCTTCTCCCAGAGGATTGCTGATCACGATTCCCTGACGGAGCTTACTGTCAGCCGGAAGTCTTAATTTGTCAAATACCTTCGGACTTCGAAAGAATAGGTCATTCCTTCAGAGAAACCACAATATTCCGCAATATCGCGTGCCACTGCTTCAATACGAAGTTTAAACGGAAGCTTACCTGTTGTAGCTTCACCTGTAGGCAGAGTAGTCGGAATCTTATCATATCCGAAAAATCTTGCAACTTCTTCTGCAACATCAGCTACATAATGGATATCCTGACGGAAAGTAGGAGCTACGATCTCATTTGTTTTTTCGTCATAGGTCAGTTCTACTTTTGCCAGATAAGCAAGCATTTCTTCCGGTGTCAGGTCAGTTCCAAGAAGAGCATTAATCTTCTCCGGTTTGAAAGGAACTCTGGATGGTTCTCTTACTTCATTGCAGATATCTACCATTCCACCTACGACTTCACCTGCTCCAAGTTCCTCCATCAGCTGGCATGCTCTGTCGATAGCTGCCTGCGCATTGTTCGGGTCAAGACCTTTTTCGAATTTACCGGAAGCATCTGTTCTCAGACCGATTCTCTTGGAAGAAAGGCGGATATTTGTTCCATCAAAACATGCAGCCTCGAAAAGAACAGTTTTTACATCGTCTGTGATCATAGAATTCTCTCCACCCATGATACCGGCAATACCAACTGCTTTCTCACCGTCACAAATCATCAGTACCTGATCATCCATGGTACGTTCCTGTCCATCCAGCGTTACAAATTTCTCATCATTCTCTGCACGACGTACAACGATTTCTTTTCCTGCAATCCTGTCCAGATCATATGCGTGCATTGGCTGACCAAATTCTTCCATTACATAGTTTGTAATATCTACCAGATTATTGATCGGACGGATTCCATTGGAAGCCAGACATCTCTGCATCCATTTCGGAGATGGTCCGATCTTAACATTCTTTACGACTCTTGCGCAGTAACGTGGACAAAGTTTCGGATCTTCTACCGTTACTTTTACATAGTCAGAAGCTTTTTCATCATTTCCCTTACACTCTACAACAGGAGGACAGAATTTCTCATTAAACGTAGCTGCCGCTTCTCTTGCAATTCCCAGTACGCCGTAGCAGTCAACACGATTGGATGTGATTTCATATTCAAAGACAACATCATCCAGGCCAGTGCCTTGATCGCACTCTCGCCTACAACAGCGTCTTCAGGGAAAATATAGATTCCGTATTCCGGGGCTTCCGGATACATTTCTCTTGTGCTTCCCAGCTCTTCGATGGAACACATCATACCATAGGAATCGATTCCGCGAAGTTTTCCTTTTTTGATTTCAATTCCACCCGGTGTTTTCTTTCCGTCATGTCCACCGGCAACACGTCCGCCGTCAAGAACAACAGGAACCTTATCTCCCTCTTTTACATTAGGAGCGCCTGTAACAATCTGTACAGTCTCTGTTCCGATATTCACCTGGCAGATGATCAGTTATCTGCATCCGGATGTTTCTCAATTTTTCAATCTGACCAATCACGATCTTATCCAGATCTGCGTCCAGTTTTTCAAAGCCTTCCACTTTGTTCCTGTCAGTGTCATGGCATCTGTATATTCCTGTGCTGTCACATCAAGATCCGGCACATACATTTTAATCCAAGATAATGAAGTATTCATTTTGTTAATCCTCTTTCTATATTATAGCTCAGACTTATAGCAGCTTTCCCGGACAGAAATTTCCTCTTGGCTGCATAGCTCTGTTGTTTCAGACAGTCATTTCATCAGAACTGTTTCAGGAAACGGATATCATTCTCATAGAGCAGTCTCATGTCATCAATCTCATATTTCAGAAGTGCAATACGTTCAAGACCTACGCCAAATGCGAATCCGGTGTATTCTTCCGGATCAATTCCGCACATGCTTAATACATTCGGATGAACCATACCGCAGCCAAGGATTTCAATCCAGCCGGAACCTTTACAGAAACGGCAGCCTTTACCACCACACTTGAAACAGGATACATCCACCTCTGCACTTGGCTCTGTGAACGGGAAGTGATGTGGTCTGAACTTAGTTTTTGTCTCAGGTCCGAATAATTCCTGTGCAAACTCCTGCAAAGTTCCCTTAAGATCTGCAAAAGTGATGTTCTTGTCAATAACAAGACCTTCGATCTGATGGAAAGAAGGAGAATGTGTTGCATCTACTTCATCTGAACGGAATACACGACCAGGTGCGATCATACGGATCGGCAGCTTTCCTTTCTCCATAGTACGTGCCTGAACCGGTGAAGTCTGGGAACGAAGAAGGATAGAATCGTTGATAAAGAAAGTATCCTGTTCATCACGTGCCGGATGATTTCCGGAATATTCAGTTTAGTAAAGTTGTAATCCGCATACTCTACCTCCGGTCCCTCTACTACTTCATAACCCATACCAATAAAGATACGCTCTACTTCTTCCAGGGCAATGGTGTTCGGGTGACGGTGACCGATTTTAGCTTTCTTTGCAGGTAAAGTCACATCAATCACTTCCTGTTTCATCTTCTCTTCACGTGCTGCTTCTTCCAGTTTCTGTTTAGATTCATCAAGAAGTGCTTCTATCTTGCTTCTTGTTTCGTTTACAAGCTGTCCAACCTTCGGGCGCTCTTCCGGTGCAACATCTTTCATACTCTTTAAAATTGCAGTCAATTCACCTTTTTTACCAAGGTATGCCACACGTACTTCGTTCAGTTTTTCCAGACCTTCGGATTCACTGATCCGTTTTCCGGCTGCTTCAGCCAGTTCCTGAAGTCTTTCTTTCATATCCATGTTCTCTTTCTCCTTTATGTCATAATGTCAGAGAAGAAAAATCGTTACTGAGAACAGAATGAACAGTAACGTAAAATCTGACTCTGACTTGATAGCCACAAATCGCTCCGTTGCAAAAGCAGTTCTCGCAATTCATGTTATAATAGCAGAATTGGCAAACAAAAAACTCCATCCCACTAAAGGGACGGAGTAAAATATCCGCGGTACCACCCTGCTTCCTGCATTTTCTACAGGCTCTCGGTCTGCTTAACGCGCAGTAACGTCATTTCCTACTCAGTAAATACTGTCATTCAGAAATGCGGCTCCGGTGGGAAATTCAGGAAATATCTGAACCTGAGGCAGCTTCCAGCCGATGGCTTCCTCTCTCTGACGGAAAATAAATCCCTGTAAACACCTTCTAAGCTTTTCATGATTATCAACACTAGTAATCATGCCACAGACGTCAAAATCTGTCAAGTACCATTTACATTATTTATTTTTAAGATATTCATCGATACCTTTGGCACCAGCTTTACCTGCACCCATGGCAAGGATAACAGTAGCTGCACCTGTAACAGCATCACCGCCGGCATATACACCATCTTTAGATGTCTTACCTGTTTCTTCTTCAGCAATGATACATCTTCTCTTATTGACTTCAAGACCTTTTGTTGTAGAAGAAATAAGAGGGTTCGGGGAAGTACCAAGAGACATGATAACTGTATCTACATCCATGTCATATTCAGATCCCGGAATTTCAACCGGACGACGTCTTCCGGAAGCATCCGGCTCACCAAGTTCCATCTTGACAACCTTCATACCTTTTACATGACCGTTCTCATCTACAAGGATTTCCTTCGGGTTAGTAAGAAGATCAAAGATGATTCCCTCTTCTTTTGCGTGATGAACTTCCTCTGCTCGTGCAGGAAGCTCTGCTTCACTTCTTCTGTATACGATATGTACTTCAGCACCAAGTCTTAAAGCTGTTCTGGCAGCATCCATAGCAACATTACCACCGCCTACAACTGCTACTTTCTTTCCTGCTGCGATCGGTGTATCATAAGAATCATCAAAAGCTTTCATCAGGTTGCTTCTTGTAAGATATTCGTTGGCAGAGAATACACCGCTTGCATTCTCACCCGGGATACCCATGAACATTGGAAGTCCGGCACCTGATCCGATAAATACAGCTTCAAATCCTTCGTCCTCGATCAGCTGATCGATTGTTGTGGATTTACCGATAACAACATTAGTCTCGAATTTAACACCTAATTCTTTAACTTTTTCAATTTCTTTCTTAACAACTTTCTGTTTCGGAAGACGGAACTCCGGAATACCGTAAACAAGAACACCGCCAAGTTCATGAAGAGCTTCAAATACAGTTACATCATAACCAGCTTTTGCAAGATCACCTGCACAGGTAAGTCCGGAAGGACCGGAACCGATCACTGCAACTTTATGTCCGTTCTTAACTTCTGCTCCAACAGGTTTGATATCATGTTCCAGAGCATAGTCAGCAACAAATCTCTCCAGCTTACCGATAGAAACAGCTTCACCTTTGACTCCGCGGATACATTTACCCTCACACTGGGATTCCTGAGGACATACACGTCCACAGATAGCCGGAAGTGCGGAGGATAATCCGATCACTTTGTATGCTTCTTCGATCTTTCCCTCTTTAATCTCTTCAATAAATCCAGGAATATTAATGGATACAGGACAGCCTTCCACACATTTCGGTTTCTTACAGCCTAAGCATCTCTGTGCTTCTTCCATTGCTTCTTCCTGATTGTATCCAAGACAAACTTCTTCAAAGTTTGTTGCACGCACCTTTGGATCCTGTTCTCTTACAGGAACTTTCTTTAACATCTTTGCATCTGCCATTACTTGTCACCTCCACAATGTCCACATCCGCCATGATGGGTATCACCTTCCTGAAGTTTCAGTAATGCACGTCCCTCTTCAGTCTTATACATCTGGCTTCTCTTCATACCTGGTCGAAATCAACGAGATGTCCGTCGAATTCCGGTCCGTCTACACATGCAAACTTAATCTCATCGCCAACCTGAAGACGCATGCGCCACACATACCTGTTCCGTCAACCATGATCGGGTTCATGCTGACAATTGTATGAATGCCAAGCTTCTTGGTAAGAAGACAGACAAATTTCATCATGATCATCGGTCCGATCGCTACGCAGACATCGTAATGTTTGCCTTCGTTTGTTACCAGATCCTCAAGAGTCTTGGTAACCATACCTGCACGGCCATAGGAACCGTCATCTGTAGTAACATAAAGATTGGAAACTTCTCCCAGTTCTTTCTCAAGGATAACCATATCCTTAGTTTTTGCACCAAGAATAACATCTGCTGTGATTCCATGTTCATGGAGCCATTTTACCTGTGGGTAAACAGGGGCTGTACCAACACCGCCGGCAACAAATACCATTTTCTTTTTCTTTAATTCTTCGATATCTTCCTCAACAAATTCAGAAGGACATCCAAGAGGTCCTACGAAATCGCGGAATGCATCTCCTGCTTTTAATTCTGCCATCTTGATGGTAGATACACCGATCTCCTGGAATACGATTGTGACCGTACCTTCTTCACGATCATAATCACAGATAGTAAGAGGGATTCTCTCACCCTTCTCATCTAACTTAACGATAATAAATTGTCCTGGCTGACAATGGCTTGCAACACGCGGTGCGTGTACAACCATAAGATGGATCTTAGCTGCCAGCGTTTCAGCTTTTAAAATCTTATACATGGTTTTCCTCCTCGCAAATAATAAACCTCTATTAATAATACGCCAAAATCTGACATATGGCAAGGGTTGATTTATAGCATATATAAGATTTTTTTGTTACTGCTCACTCCGTTCTCAGTAACGTAGCCAAAATTCATTCCAGATTGCTCGCGGCAATGGAATTTTGGATAGTGGTATGAGAACCGTAACATTTTTTTCATC